>Ga0255763_1003500_pt1 | contig 14087 bp, 8 predicted proteins | sample 041ome_2_FD_179963 | JGI IMG/M metagenome (GOLD analysis project Ga0255763, IMG submission 179963) | Coastal salt marsh microbial communities from the Groves Creek Marsh, Skidaway Island, Georgia - 041406US metaG (version 2) | ecosystem: Environmental > Aquatic > Marine > Intertidal zone > Salt...
CCGTGCGAGATCTCTTACGAGAGTTGTACGGCGTCGACGTGCCTCAGCGCACGGTACGGAAGATGTCTCAACGCGCCATCGACGCCTTTAGAAGAGATTCAGACGGGATTATTATTTATCATCATACCGTATAAGTCCTAATAAAGGGTCGAAAAATGTAACACCTAACTTTGGCGACTAAGGTCCACACTATTTTGAAACGGCGTCGCGTTTTGCAAAATATCAAAATTTTATTCTAGAATTTTGATTTTTTCGGGAATTTCAAAATTTTCCTAAAACATCCAAGCGAATACGCGATCATCTGAAAAATTTTCTTCGCTGCGCGGCCAAAAAAGTATACATCGGCCATCAACACAAGTTATGACGACTATAGACCACTTAAACACCCTTACAACGACTTCACCGCATGCTTAAATCGCTCCCTACGCCGTCGCTTTCGCTCCCACGCGCGTGCGCGACGTTTTAACGTCATTTACGCGCCGTTTTCGACACTTTTGCGACGAATTGTAAAACCACCCCTTGCCACCACACCGTTTCAAAATTTAAGTGAATTTTGCAAAATATCAAAATATTTATTCTGAAATTTCGCTAACGCGAAATTTCAAAATCCCAAAGTGTGGACCTTATTGGCGACGCCGTGTAGCGCGCTCACGACGACGGGGCGTCACGGGGCGTCACGACGCGACGCGCGACCGCGACAGGGCGGCGTGCGTGTCGTGTCGTGCGCGCACGTCGGGAGGGAGGGCGTACATCATACCGCGTGAGACGAATAGACGGGATAGACGCGTTTGATTTGATTTGATTTGATTTGATTTGATTTGATTTGAGAGCGTCAGCGTCATCAATCATGTCCCGGGTGCTCATGTTTTCCTCGAGCGAGGACGAGGGAGACGACGAAAGCGATGGGTTTTCGAGCGAATCTGATGTGGGTGCGCCCGTGCGCGTGGGCGGTGTGGGTTCGAGCGGCGCGCGGCGCGTGAGGACGGCGCGCGTGCGGGCGCCGGATGCGTCGGAGAGCGAAAGCGACGCGCCGCGGAGCGCGGGCGTCGGTGGAGCGTCGGTGTCGGAAGGGTCGGACGCGACGGTTGTCGATGGAGAGGCGGAGCGTCGCGGTCGCGTGGGTGCGCGGACGATTCATGCGGTTGGTCGTGCGCGACAGGATGCGTTTGAGCGCGCGCGGGACAGGCGGGAGCGCGCCAAGGCGACGGCGCGCAGACGCATAGAGTCGTTGGAACTTGAATTACAAGTTGCGCGTGACGTCGAACAGCGCGCGTTGGTGGAGAATTTAGCTATTATAGATGAAATACGCGCGCGTTTGGCGGCGCGGGATGATGCGTTGTTTGAAAATGCGCACGCGATGCGACGGGCGAGAGTCGAGGCGGAGACGTCGGCGCGCAAGGCGACCGAGGCGCTCGTGATGCGTGCAGTCGTTGCTGATGCCGAGGCGCGAGAAGCTGCAGAAAGGGCTCGATTGGAAGAAGAGAAACGCGCGCGTGAAGCTGCGGAGGCGGCGAAGAAGAAGGCGGAGCTTGCTGAGATTGAGGCTAAGAAAAAGGCGGAGGAGGACGCTCGCGCCAAAGCGGCGGAGGACGAGGCAAAAAAGAAGCAAGCCGAGGCTGATTACGTCAGTGGGCGCGTCGTGGGTGGGGAAATTCCTCGTGTCGCTGCCGCCGCGGAAGCGCTTGAACAAGAGAAGATGTTAGCGGAGACGTTGGCGCAAGCACGGGCGACGGTGGCGGAGTATCAGTCGCATCCTTCGGCGAAGATTGAACGTAGAAAGCTCACAAACGCCATCGTTGTGCACATTCAGCAAATTGCGGCGACGAAAGAACAGATCAATAAGAAGAGTCGTGATATTTTGACCCTTCTCGTGCAGCTTCAAGAGCCACAGAAGACGTTTGCGTTGTTGAGCATCGCGAAGAAGATGTTGTCGCAATGCGACGTGCAAGTCGCAAAGCTCAATCGCTACGCGTTCGCCCTCGCCGAAGTCGCCGTGCGCATCGCGTGCGACGTGCCACGATTTGGTGCACTACTCGTGGCGCTCATTCACGAGGTGTGCGTGAACGCAGTGCCAAAGTACTATCCTTTTGTTCAAGGAAGGTACGCCACGGATGGCGAATACTACGACCTCATGGGATATGTCAAGCCTGACGACAGTACGGGCGCATACGAAACCACCGACGCCTACGTTGATCGCATGACGGGATTCATGCTCTTCTACGCTGCCTTCTTGCAGGTGGATGCTCCGAATCACCCACACGGCATGGATGCCGCGTGGCGTTGGCTGGCGCGTTTACTCAATCGATGTCCTCCAAATCGTCACACCGCCGTCGCCCTGGATTCATTCCTCAAAATCGCCGGCTACCGCATGCATCAGCAATACCGAGGACAATTTGTGAAAGTTCTCGAGCTCGTGCACGGCGAATTTATCCCCAAGCTCGACGCCAAGGATGATCCAGACATTCGCCCCGTGTCGAGCCGCATGAAGACGTATTTGCACGAACATTCCTACGCCAAACCACCCGAAGGTCGCGAGATGCCCATGACGGACACGTCCACGACGACGACGTGCTAGCACTCTAGTATTAGACCCACGCCATCCTCAAACGCTGTTGCATGGTGTCGTAGTCACAATGCCTAAATAATAGTAAATCCCAGAAGAGCTTCGAAATCGTGCGTCCCAAATCCTCACACGTGGGCGCCGCCGCCGCCGCCGCAACCATCGCGAAGAACGCGACCTGCGCGCATGACGGACGCACCAGCGCCAGCTGGCGACGTGATTGACGCGCACACGCACGATGTCGTGCTCTTCTACGCGTACACGCCCATCGAAGACACTGAACGCGTCGCCGCCACACTGCGACACTTTTGCAGCACTTTTGGCGTGCTCGGACGCGTGCTCGTCGCCGCCGAGGGCGTAAACGGCACCGTGTGCGCGGCGAATGATGACGAGAATAATCTAGACGCGTTCAAACGCACGCTGGCGGCGTGCGTGCCGGCGACAGCGACGATGCCGTATAAACACTCCAAGGCGGCGAGACAGGTGTTTTACGACGTTCGCGTGGAGGTGGTCAAAGAACTCGTTGGCTGGGGACAGATGGATTTAAAATACGAAAAGCGCGACAAGGTCATACATCTTAAACCTCGAGAGTTTCATGAGGCACTGAAACAGCGCTTCGGTCGTGGTGAGGAGGTGAAACTTGTGGATTTAAGAAACGAGCACGAGTCGCTCGTGGGCAAGTTTGTCAACGCAGAGTGTCCAGACGCGCGAAATATGCAAGAATTAGGTCGATTCTTGGATGACACCGCGAGTGAAAGTAAAGACCGAGAGGTATTCATGTATTGCACGGGTGGGATTCGATGTGAGAAGGCAGCGCTATATTTAGAACGTCAGCAGCCGGACATTAAAGCCGTGTATCAATTAGAGGGCGGCATTCACGAGTACTTGGAGGAATTTGGCACTGACGACGAATGTCTGTACCTCGGGGGTAATTTCACATTTGATATGCGCGGAGTATCGGCGCGAGGTAAGGACGACACGAGTGAGGTGTGGCGGTGTCAGCGTTGCAAGGATGGCGAGCCCGTGCTGGCACCGTGCGGAGTGTGCGTGGTGTGCCGTTTTCCATTGGTGCTTTGCAAAGCGTGCATGAACGCCCCAGAGTGTCGAGGGGAGTGGACGTGCTCGCATCACGCACACCTGGATGGGATATATTCATACTATGCCATTCCTAATTTAGCAGACGAAGACCTCACGCGGCGCATTGCGGCGTTGAGGACATTAGAAGGCGAATTATTCGCGCACGATAGAGTAAAGACCGCAAACAAGCGGAGAACGTTGCGCAAGTGTTATTTTCGAATGGAGGACGAACTCGCACGACGCCGAGCCGGCGATGGTTATGATGCCGACGTGTGCCTGAAATCGTACTGCCGAAATAACGGTTGCGAGCTATCGCAGTGCGCGAGAGCGTGCATGGGATTTTGGGGTCCGGGACACGTGAAAGACGCCCAAGCGCTGGCAACCCCTGCGTGTTCGATTTAATAAATGAATATTTTCATATGTACTTTACTACCGCCCTGGCAGCGCCACCACGTGCACACAGGCTCATCGCCATTGTAAACCTTCGACCACCTCGAGCGTGTTCGCATCCGGGTCTCTGAAGAAAATAGCCGGACGACCGCTCTTGCTCGCCGTGTACGCCACGCCTCTCGCGTCCAAGCAATCCGTCAGCGGCTTTAAATTCTTCACTCCGATGCAAAAGTGGCGGTCTCGCCCTCCGTGCGTTGGCCTAAATTCTACGTGCGCGCAATCGGGGTTCGGCAGCTCCATTAAATGAATCATTTCCGGACCAATCCACAGCCACGCGCCTCTGTACGGGAGCTTGTCTTCGGGACGTTCGGGATTGATTTCAAGCCCCAGCATGTCGCCGTAAAACTCCATTGATCGCTCTAAAGACTCGACAATAATAGCCACGTGATGCACACCTGTTATGCCAATCTGTGCGGCGATGGATTCCGACGCCGCGGCGCGTGTGGACATCGAACGCGCGCTACGTGGGTGAGGGTGGGTCGCGCGCGACGCGACGGTACGCGCGGAAAACGTCGTCGACGACGATGACGACGACGATGACGACGCCGCGCGCGCAAATGATGGTACGGTCAACGTAAATGACATGCGATGCGTACGCGTGCGTGTGCAAGTCTTCGACTTGCGTCGCTTTCTGGGGGTGAGCTCTCTCTCTCACAAGTCTCAACTACTATCGCGTCTTTGAGCGAGTATTACGGCGTCGCGCGCGTCGTGCTCGATGCAATATCACGCGCGCGTGTCGTCGTGCGCACACAATATATGCGCATGTAGACGATTTACACGCGCTCGGTCACGGGGCATCGAACACGACTGACGCCGTTCGACTAAAGAAAAGGGCTGACGTCAGCCTTGACTCGGCGCATGGCTATCGCTCGAGAAGTTCTTCAAACGCGTCTTCAAACGTCTCCGATGGTTGCGCGCCGCCGAATTGCAAACGTTTCGAACCGTTGGAGATGATGAAATGAGGCACGCCGCTGACACCTCGCGAGTACGTGCGCAATTGATCCTCGACGTCGAGTAAAAACTTGCTCGAGTCCTCGAGAACCGATTCGGCGTCGGTTACTCCCGCCTCCTTGCACGCGTCGAGTAAAGCTTCTTTATCGCACGGCGCGCGCTCTTGGGTGAAATAGCGCGAGAATAGCCCCTCCATGAGAGCATTTTGGATATCTCCCGACGCGTCGAGGGTCTCTGCGTACGCCACGAGGCGGTGCGCATCCAACGTCGGCCCAGTGTTTCCTCCCATCGAGAAGTTCTCGATGCCTGCATTCTCGAAGGCTCGACGTAAACGCGGCTCGATCACCGCCATGTCTGGGCCAAACTTTTGCATGTACCATTCACGCTTGTTAATGCCGTACTTTTGCGCTTCAGGAGGAAATGACCCCCAAGTGGACGCGGGCATTAGCATGTACGGGCGCCACGACACTTTGACGTCGACGTCGGCAGACTTGAGCTTGGGTTGTGCGTTCTTAAGCGCACGCTCCAAGTTACGCTTACCGACCATGCACCATGGTCATATAATGTCGCTTACGACGTCGATGCGAAGTACAGGACGAGTCGCCGACATGTCAACGAGTGAGGAATACAAATACTACAACGCAACTAAACTAGAGCTCTTGCCCAACTTGAGCTTTCAGCTCGGCAAGCCTTGTTAGTAACTTGGGCAATCTTTCGCTATCGTGCTGTTTTTGTGTGAGAACTTCCAATCGACTTGCGTGCGCGCCTCGACGGGAAATGCCGAAGAAGTTCTGTTCATGACTAAGGACTTCGTCTATGCAACTGAGGCGTTGCATCTTGAGATCGAGTTTTCTCGTTTGCAAATCAATCACGCCTGACATGAGGCGATTGATTTCGTGCTCTTCATCTTGTGCGAGAAGTTTGGCTTCGAGAGCGGCGGCAGCGAGACCGACACCGGCGGCAGCTTTAACTCGCTCCGCGCTTACATCCCAACTGGGCCCAGATGACGTGAGTTCATTCAGCGCAGCTTTCGCCGACGCTGCTGCTACTCGCGGAGAAAGCATCGTCGTTAAGAATGCGAGTTGTGCCATCACCGGATTAGGTGCGTCTGCGAAAGGAATCAACGACGGATCTGGCAGTTCAGCGCCCACGTTTCCAATCTTTGAGCCACTCGGTACGCGCACCGCTTGATCCATTGTGGCAATAATGTAATCGTCGATGGGCATTTTCAAAAAGTATTTCAAGCACTCTTCTGCACTTTTCGAGCCAACGTTTTCAGCGATTGACCCCCAGTCTTCGCCACACTGATCTATACCTTCAAGAAGAGACAAGACTTCGGTGTCGGTCCACTGTTCTTCATCGTTGTCAACAGCAATGGTTTTGAAACTCGGATAAAGTGCCTTGACGAAATCACCGGAAACCTTTCCTTGAGGATATATGCCCAAAGGATAGCATCGCGTGCACAAGTCAAAATTGTCGACCTCCACGCAGTGATAGAACACGCCTTTGGTCAAATCTACCCCGCACATGTTACATCCAAAGTCAATCGTAGCCCCAACCTCGTGTAAAGCTTTGTGCGTGGCGAACAATTTATCCAACGTTCGTCGCTCGTATACGATCTCTGCACTCGACCCATCATCGAAAGGACTCAATGCGTGCGCGCCCGTGGGTGTCGCCGACTTGACTCTCTCAAATTCGAACAGCGGAGCTTTCAGCGCGTCAATCGTCGATAGCGTGCAAACTTCTGGCGCACCTCCATCTTTTTCGCACGTGATGCACGGTATACTCGGCAGAGGACGGTACTTAAGTTTCATCACGTCTTGCTCAAGAGCGAAGCGCCAGTTCACTAGTCCCCAACGCTCTAAAAATCTAAATATCCTTGCCAATGACGCTTCATCACCCTTCAATGTGCGTCGTGCTTCCTCAGCGGTGATCTCGCGACCAGCATCACGGAACGCGTGCATCATCGCGTTTCTATACTGAATGTACTTTTCCGGTGTTTGAGTATCGTCTTCTGGTTCAACTTGAAAAAATTCCGGCATCGCCGCCTTCTCAATGTCGTGTGTGCTATCCCATGCGAACCACGCGCTGTGCGTCGGGATGCGATACTCCGTCAGCGACGTTGTCGGCTGGGCGTCATTCGCACGCACGGGCATTGCGTGTCTTGGTAGCTGACCGGCGGAGACGTTCTCCCATTTCAGGGATTTCGCAAGGAACACCTCTTTGCTCACTTCATCTTGCTGAATGATTGCGCCGTCGTCTTGAATAGCCGCAGCGAGGACTATGGGATGCACCCTGGTGACGCGACGTCTCGTCACATCATACGCCAAGCGATCAGTACCAGAAGGTGCCAACATTTCCGCATCGGGCGAAACATTTGAGCACGATGCATCGAACACGAAAGAACCGTCACCGTATTCCACGTCTCCCTCCCAAGGCGAGGTTGACGCCGACGCAACGGTGTCAAACTCGTAGTCGTAATCATTCATCCATTCGTTAAATTTATAACTGTCTCGCAGCCAGCGAGCTCGAACCGTTCGCACTGCTTCGCCGCTGACAAATTTTGACGCAGATTTTGGCCACGGAGCTTTTCCTTTGCCTGTGATTGAGGAATCAGCGTACCAAGTATCGTACGAATCTGGGTAAAACCAAAAGTGCAATCGATGTTCTGGCTTTGCCGACGACGTCTCCGCCGCACCCGTTTGCGCGATGCGCCAATACGCGGCTTCATCCGCCGCTTTGTCATCCGAGTCATCCGACTTCAACACGTGCGTCACGCCCTCTTCGTTCGGCGTCAGTGCGAGCACGGCGTGCATCTCTCTCGCCAGGCGTCGCAACGCCTCGGCGTCCTCCACGTCGTCTGGAATATGAATCTTAACAAACTTCATCAACCGCAACGCAAGTAATTCTTGCCGTACGCGCTCTATAAACTCACAAAACTCATGTCGCCCGTACTCGCTCACGCCACCATCGCGTAACTTCCCATCGCGCTTATACTCTAAATACACCTTGAGCGCGTGAAACAACGCGCCTCCCGGCGCGACGTCCCACCACAACCGGTGCGGTAACCGCGTCACCACTCGCGCACACGTCCCATTCGCCCCAAGCAACCGATCCTCCACCGTAAGCACATCGATTATTTGTTTCGTCAACGCTCGAACGTCAAACGCCGGCGAGAGCGTCGGCATAAAACGTCGCAACTTTGTCAACACGACATCCAATCTTCGAGCGTATTCCGCATTCTAATACCAATGTGCAACGTCACGAGACGTGCCCGTTAGTCTACGAATCGCACACACGTTGACGCACGCAGACGCAATCGCACCACCAAATACCCCCGTCGTACGCGCCGACGCAATCGTCACCCAAAAACACGCGCGCGCGCCAACAGCAGCGACACCACCGTGACACACCGCGTCACATCGCGCAACACCACGCCACGAAAACGACGCCATCTCACGCGCGCGTTTCGTTTTTGCGCGCATCACGCACCTCGAAATCCTTTGCGCGAATCTTAAACTTGCGCTCCTTGGCGAGCGACGACATCGACGGCGACGGCGGGAAATGCCGGCGCGACAGAGGACGCGCGGACCTTCGCGTGGACGGGTCTAGTGATACATTGGTGGCGTCACACATGCGCCGGCGGCGGCGGCGGCCGCGCTGTGCGACGCCGCCACACGACGACCGCGCGCGAGCGACCGGCGCCGGGGCGACCACCGCGCGAGTATAGTGTGTGTTTTTCAATCTCGCGTGCGTTGGCGATGCGTCACGAGGACGACGAGGACGAGGATGACGACGTTGGGTACGACGATGGGGAGGATGGGGAGGATGTCGATGGATGCGCGTGCGAAGATCTTTTTGATTTGAGTGTCACGCACGTCGATGCGACGGCGGCGCTGTGCGCGGCGAGGGATATATATGGGTTTGACCTGCGCGCGCACGTGGCGAGGGATGATGCGAGTGGCGAGTGGGAGTTTTATGGTGCGATGAAGGTGTTGAACTACGCGAGGGCGACGGCGGCGCGGGCGCGGGCGGTTGACGGTGACGTGGCGCCGAGTGCGATCGCATCGATGGTTCGTGACGGATGCGAACGAGGAGATTATAGAGATGAAGTGTATTTAACTCCGGTCTTGAGTGATGATGCGTTGTTGTTTGATTGGGAAACGTACGCAAACGGCGGCGACGACGAGGCTGAGGACGTCGGCGCAACTGCTGGCGGTTTTGATGTTGAAGCTGCGGCTCAGGCGATGAGAAAGCTGAGTATGGAAAATGAGGAGCTTCGCGTGCGATTGTTTGAAGTCATGACTTCGGCGGGTATGGTGGATGAGGCGAGTATTGCCGCGGCGTTCTCTCCCGTCGTCGCTCAAGGTACGGAGGAGTCTACCGCGGGAACGACGACGACGGCGGCTATCGAGGCGCTCCGAATCGATGAACAAGCGACGAAGACGACTGCAACGCCTAGTAGTAACACGCGTACAGAACCACAAACAGCAGAAGAAAAGCTCAAACAGGACGTCGATGATGACTACTTTGGCTCGTACTCTGCTTTTGATATTCATCGGGACATGATTGGTGATACGGCGAGAACAGAGTCGTACCGCGACGCACTTGAACGCAACCCATCGTTGATCAAAGACAAAAAGGTGCTAGACATAGGATGTGGAACTGGAATTCTGAGCATGTTTGCCGCGCGCGGTGGCGCAAGCAAAGTAGTAGGCGTAGATGGCGCTAAACACATAGCGCAAGTCGCTCGAGCAAACATCAAGCACAACGGTTTTGACGCGGACGGATCGAATCAAATTCAAATCGTCCAAGGTAAACTGGAAGAGATCAAGGATGGTATTCCTGAAGCACCGTTTGATATATTAGTTTCAGAATGGATGGGTTATGGTTTGTTATTTGAAGCCATGTTGGACACCGTTCTCGAGGCGCGTGATCGATATTTGAAGCCTGGTGGAGCGGTGTTGCCTGACATTGCCACGATTCACATCGCGGGCTTTGATCGCGAAGCTACTAGCTTTCCATTTTGGGACAATGTTTATGATTTCAAAATGCCGGAAATTTCCAAGCAGCTTCTGGAAGGTGCCATGAAGACTGCAGTCGTGACGCACGTCGACGGCGCGCGGGTGACGACAGAAAGTGCTCAAGTATGTGAACTAGATTTGGCGTCATGCTCGATTGCGGATACGGAATTCACCGCGGAGTTCTCCGTGTGTGCTAAAAGTGGACGTAAAGGACATGAGACGCATGGTATTGTTCTGTGGTTCGACACTGAATTCTCAAAGCGATTCTGCAAGGAGAATCCCGTCATGCTTTCGACGAGTCCATACGCGCTGAAAACACACTGGGTACAAACAATGTTACACTTTTCCGATCCAATCGTATTAGGTGACGAGATAACAGATTCGAAAGCGCGCATCGGATCCAGTGCACACCAAGGAGCGGAGATAGTTGGTAGAATATCAATGGTCAAGTCAAAGAGACCTCGCGCTTATGACATTTCATTGGAATATCGCGCCAAGTCGAGCAATGGCGACGTCGGACCGTTACGAGTTGCGTTGTATGCGTTGTAATTAGTCACTACTGACGTGAATTTAACTTATAATAATCTATTTGCATGTAACCTTGTGCTATTGGTTGCATTTAAACTCTTTCACGGTACATTGTTTAGCTCACTTTCTCTCTTTCTTGCTGTCTGTGTTTGGGGACGAAAACTTTGCAACCATGCCAGCACGCTTCCATCGCCTCTTAGTCTGCACGCCCGGACCAAAGTTCGCCATGAGTTTTGATTTCACGCGCCAGGCTTCGAAGAATAACGAATCTATCTCTTGAGATATCATGTCAAAGTCGTCATTGCACAACCCCTCCAACACGTGGTTGGCGTTGATGAGAAACTCAGAAAATCTTTGCAATTGATCTCCACTCCAGATTGTATCCACTTCTCGCAGAGTCTGCTTATACTCTTTGTGCGTCATAAACATTCCTCGCATTTCAACGTCGAGATCATCCATGTCGAGCTGCTGTTCAAACTTTTCGAATCCTATGACTGATAAGCCGGATCTCGCTACTATTTTTCTCTTCAAGAACATCGTCTCGGCGGTGCGTCGCATAACCAGAGACTTGATTGTTTGAATTTTATCATCCAAACTCATTTGTCTCGAACGCATGTCTTGCTGGGTCTCTTGTGCAGCTTTGAGCTGAAGTCGTGTCGCCTTGATGAGCTTTTGGAATCTCGGCGCGACAATTTTTTTATCTCTTTCATACTCCACATCCGCCTTATAATCTATCCATTGGCGCGTGAATTCTGTACCGATCACTGAAATCGGGAGCGCGAGTAGCAGCACGGAGCACACCATCGTCAAGCTGGCAACTAATTTTCCCGCTGACGTCACGGGGACATTATCACCATAGCCGACAGTCATTAACGTCACGACGCACCACCAAAAACTAGCCGGGATGCTCTTATATGGAGTCTCCACATAGGTACAATCGGAGATTAATGTGCCGTCAGAGTTCCAGATCGATGTCACCGAAGCATCGAGATTATCGCAAGCAATATCTGAGTTGCGCGCGTAGATGCCCTGGGCGGCTATGTAATCTCCATGCTCTGCGTAATAAATCAAAGTGGAGAAGATAACGATGGCGAGCCCACCAATCGCCATCGAAACGAGCAGCATATCCGCGCACTCGGCGATGGATAATCCGATGATTTTTAATCTTCCAAACTTCACCCCAAGTCGCAGTATTCTCAACACTCGCACGAGACGAATCGTTCGAACGACTTGAATACTATCCACAGACATTGGCAACGTCAATTGAAGATAAAATGGCAAAATAGCCACAAGGTCGACAATATTTATGGGTTGCACGACAAACTTGGTCCACTTTGGACAGCAAAGCGACCGTAAGACGTACTCCATGGTGAACATGACTAGTGAAAATACTTCTATTCCATAGAAGATGTCTCCCGCCTGTGCGTCGCCTTCAAACCTCGGCAAAGTCTCCAAGCAAAATGCAAAAGATGATATGAAAATCAAACTCATGAAGAATATAGCCAACATGTACGAAAAATTTGATCCACCAGGATTTTCAAATGCTTCCCATATCTGAGTACGAAGCAAACGCACAATCGTTACCCGCAACTCTGCGTTAGAAAGTTGCTGCATCGACCGACCAAATGCACTCATAGCGTCGTCGTCATCATCATCTTCTAGTGCGCTTTTAACCTCACTACGATCTGATTTTGAATGTCGAAACATCAATTCATGAACAGATGACTTTTTCTCTGCCCCCTCGGCTGACGCCGACGCCGCCTCTTCAGGAGCCGCATCAGGGGATTGTTTTGCGAGATTTTCTATTTGCCTCCGCGCGTACGCAATCAAATCACGTTCTACATCAGCAACAGTTGACCCTTCCGCAAATGCTTCGCCAACCTTCTCGAAAGATTTTTGATTCAAGAACATCGCAGGCGACTGCGCGAGCTTAGCTTTCCCAGAGGCCATTTTATCAAAAACGTGCGTCTCATTTTCGTCTTCTGCATCCTGTTCTTCTAGGTCATTAGACACGCTTCCAAAGTCACTTTCTTTATCGTCGCTGTCGCCGTCGCTGTCGCCGTCGCCGTCGCCGTCATCATCTTCCGCGAGAATCACATCCAATTCAGATTCAATCACACGCGGGTGCGTGGACTTGGGCGCCGCCGACGCAGTCGGCGACGCGCGAGCCAATTTGGCCTTTTTATTCAGCTCACGCTGCACGATAGATTCACGATCCTGCGTATATCTACGCACAGTAGCATCGAAGTTTGCAATCGCATCATCTAGACCCGCCGAATCCGTGTTTTCCTTGGCGAGCGCGTACACTTGGTCAAGGGCGTGAAAACGTTTCTCAGCGGCTAAACGTTTGTACTCCAACCCGATGATGACGTGCACCATGGTTTGTCTATACAGATCACCATTACGCCACGCTTTTGATACCCACGTGCTCGTACTCACCGCTTTCTTTCCAACTTCTTTCAAATGCTTGCGCACGCTGTCCCCAAACTCACTCAATTTCTTAACGGCGTCCCGCGGCGTGAGCGATTGCAACGCATCCAAGCTCAACGAATCCTGCAACACCCTGGTTTGCTCATCCAGCTCTTGTGGCTCATCAAATGCCATCAGTGTCGTCACTAACCGCTGGCGATGCGTCCGTTGCGAGTTCCCCGCGCGGTCCTTGATTTGTTTCCGCAATCGCGCCTCATCGTCGCCGCTCTCGCCGCTCTTACGGTGACCCCCGACCGCGGCAACCATGACGCCGACGACGACGCGCGCTCAACACGCTCGACGCACCCCAACGCACACCACGAACCCGTCACGCACCTCACCCACGAACGTCCAGTGCGCGTCCCCCGTCCGTCGCACGCACAGCACCACCGAATCCGAATTGAATTCGTTCGTTCGCGCGCGCGGAAATTAATTACCAACGACAATGCGCAATCGCCCAACGACGTCCTCCTCCTCGACGCGACGCGACGCCCGGTCGTCTATTCTATCTACACACACACGCGCACGCGCGTCCGTCGTCTGTCGTCCGTCGTCCGTCGTCGTACGCGCGCGCGGTGCGTTCTCACGCGCGCTTCAACGTCGCATCGCATCGCATCGCATCGCATCGACGACGACGACGACGACGACGACGACGATGTGTGCCCACGGAGGGGAACGAGCGTATCGACCAATCACGACCACGCACGGCGGGGTGATTGTTTTTTTGCCGCGCCGAATGTCCGATCACACAGTGTCACATACCGAATCATCATACGATGGTCATCCACAAAGTATTACACGTATTAGAGTGTACCTAACTCTATATATGAACGTTGTGAGCTCTTCATTTTAATAAATAGATGTACTCGTACTACTTAGTAGAAATTTTAATAGACTATACACAATTCGACATATACAGTCAAAACAATTCAACGCCGTAGGCAAGACTTCGGTCTCGCGCACAGTCGATCGATATATAGAGAGAGACGTACGGCGACGGCGATCACAAGTGAGAGACCGAATGTCCG
>Ga0255763_1003554_pt1 | contig 13938 bp, 9 predicted proteins | sample 041ome_2_FD_179963 | JGI IMG/M metagenome (GOLD analysis project Ga0255763, IMG submission 179963) | Coastal salt marsh microbial communities from the Groves Creek Marsh, Skidaway Island, Georgia - 041406US metaG (version 2) | ecosystem: Environmental > Aquatic > Marine > Intertidal zone > Salt...
GTTGTCACCCTGAGCGACGAACTCGTCGTAAGCGCCCTGGGTGAAGATGATGTCGTCGGAGTTCAACACGTCGTAGGCGTTGAGCTGGTCGGGGTGAATGGCGTGCACACCAGGAATGTTGCGCACACTCTTCTGACCGACCTCGTCACTACGGCTGATGACCACCAGCACGTTGCGGCCGGGAGCAGTCTGCTGAAGGAACGCGGCCGCAGTCTTGGTCGACGGCACGTCTCCCAGACCCAGCGAGGACACGATGTGCAAACGCTCACCGCGTGCGCGGTCGGAGAGGGCACCCAGAAGAGCCTGACGGATCATCTTCTTAGGGGTGCGCTGGGCGTAGCTGCGGGGGGTAGGTCCGTGGACCACGCCACCGCCGCGGTGTTCGGGGGCGCGGATCGAACCCTGACGGCTACGACCGGTTCCCTTCTGCTTGAACGGCTTGCGACCAGAACCGGACACTTCACCGCGGTGCTTCACCTTGTGGGTTCCTTGGCGGCCAGCGGCGAGCTGGGCGACAACGACCTGGTGGAGCAGGGGGATGTTGGTCTGGACGTCAAAAATTTCCGCGGGAAGGGTGACCGAACCGGCCTTCTTGCCCTTCGCGTCGACAACGTCAATAGCGGTAGCCATGGCGGTTACGCTCCCTTCCGGGCGTTACGGACAAACACCAGCGAGTTCTTCGGACCGGGAACAGCACCCTTGATCAACAAGAGGTTGCGCTCGGCGTCGATTTTCTCGACCTGGAGGTTCATCACGGTGACGCGGTTGTGGCCCATACGACCGGCCATACGCATGCCCTTGAACACGCGTGAGGGGGTCGCCGAGGCGCCAATCGAACCGGGCTTGCGGTGGTTGCGGTGAGCACCGTGTGAGGCGGAGACACCCTTGAAGTTGTGCAACTTCATCCCACCGGCCGTGCCCTTACCCTTGCTGGTTCCCACCACGTCGACCATCTGGCCGGGCTCGAAAGCCTCCACGGTGAGTTCCTGACCGACGGCGTACTCCGACGCGTCGGGGGTGCGCACCTCGGTGAGGTGACGGCGGGGGGTCACGCCGGCCTTTTCAAAGTGACCTTTGAGGGGCTTGGTGACCTTGCGGGGGTCGATAGCACCGGCGGCGATCTGAATCGCGTCGTAGCCGTCGTTGTCCTGGGTGCGAATTTGGGTGACCACGTTCGGGCTCACCTCAATAACAGTGACTGGGACGACGCGGTTGTTCGAATCCCAGACCTGGGTCATGCCGAGCTTCTTGCCCAGCACACCTTTCGTGGCAGTGATTGTTGACATGGTCGTCCTTAGAGCTTGATCTCGATGTTGACGTCCGCGGGCAGGTCGAGACGCATCAGCGAATCAACAGCCTTCGGAGTGGGGTCAATGATGTCAATCAGACGCTTGTGGGTGCGCTTCTCGAAGTGCTCACGAGAGTCCTTGTACTTGTGCGGGGAGCGAATCACTGCCACGACGTTCTTTTCCGTCGGCAGCGGCACGGGTCCCACCACGGTGGCGCCTGCGCGGGTCACCGTGTCGACAATCTTGCGCGCTGAAACGTCGAGACCTGCGTGGTCGTACGACTTCAGTCGAATGCGGATTTTTTGTCCCGCCATAGTTGTCTCTTTCCTTTACGCACCAGGAACTCTCATTCCCGGTTGTTCACCGAGCTGCCGTTGGCAACCCGATTGACATCACTGTTTTCCTGTCAACGAGCCCAGGCACGCGCCTGGACCACCTCATATCCCACCCACACTCAAGCGGGGGATCGAAGTGACTGTGTGTTCTCTACCCGCGGCCTAGACAGGTCGCTATTGCGCCTTCTATGCACTGCCTGGCAGTGAGCGCCACATCAATGCAGCGCGATTTGAACCTCGATAACTCTGCCACACCCGTGCATTTCCTGCAACCCGGGCGTGTCGCTTTTTTGACCTGTTTTTTCCTAACCAAACAGGCCCAGAACGAGCCCGATGAGCGCAAGCCCGACGATGTCCGATCCGGCCTCGAGAACCCAGGCGCGAAGGCTCAGACTGCCAAAGAGTTTGTGGGTGAGGCTCGCGGCCGCACCAATCAGACCCAAAAGTGCTCCGGTGGCAAGTCCCACCCACCAGGTGGGCTGACCAATCGCTTGTAACACCACTTCCAAGACGGTGGCTTGAACGGCAATCGCCGCGAAGGTGAGTCCAAAGACCATCCCCATGTTGGCGCCACCGGGTTGTTCCTCGGGCAACTTGCCCATGTATTTCCACCACAGAGGGAAAAAGGTTTTCGGGCCAAACCACAGACTGCCGGCGATTGCACCGATGATGGTCGCGACCAAGATGGCCAGCCAGTTAATCTCCACCCTCAGAGCCTAGTGCCGGAGCAAACAGAAAGGGCCCGGGTTTCCCCGGGCCCTTCGCTGTGTCGTGGAAACTACTCGATGATCTTGGTCACCGTTCCAGCACCGACGGTGCGTCCACCTTCACGAATAGCGAAGGACAGACCCTCCTCCATAGCGATGGGCTGAATCAGCTCCACCTTCATGTCGGTGGTGTCACCGGGCATGACCATCTCGGTGCCCTCGGGCAGCGAGATAACGCCGGTCACGTCAGTGGTACGGAAGTAGAACTGCGGACGGTAGTTCGTGTAGAAGGGGTTGTGACGTCCACCCTCGTCCTTGGAGAGGATGTACGCGGTGCCCTCGAACTCGGTGTGCGGGGTCACCGAACCCGGTGCCACGACGACCTGTCCACGCTCTACGTCTTCACGCTTGGTACCGCGAAGAAGCAGACCACAGTTCTCGCCAGCCCATGCTTCGTCGAGCTGCTTGTGGAACATCTCGATACCCGTCACGGTGGTCTTCTGGGTCGGGCGAATACCCACGATCTCAACGTCAGAGTTGATCTGCAGGGTTCCACGCTCGGCGCGGCCGGTCACAACGGTTCCACGACCGGTGATGGTGAAGACGTCCTCGATTGGCATGAGGAACGGCTTGTCCTTGTCACGCACGGGGTCGGGGATGTTGTCGTCAACAGCCTGCATGAGCTCCATGATCTTGTCGCCCCAGGCAGCGTCACCCTCGAGGGCCTTGAGGCCGGAAACGCGGATCACGGGAGCGTTGTCACCGTCGAAGCCCTGGCTGGAGAGCAGCTCACGGACCTCAACCTCGACGAGCTCGAGGATTTCCTCGTCGTCGACCATGTCGGACTTGTTCAGCGCGACCAACAGGTAAGGAACACCCACCTGCTTGGCGAGCAGAACGTGCTCACGGGTCTGGGCCATCGGACCGTCAGTGGCGGCAACCACGAGGATTGCACCGTCCATCTGAGCAGCACCGGTGATCATGTTCTTGATGTAGTCGGCGTGACCGGGGGCGTCCACGTGTGCGTAGTGACGCTTCTCGGTCTCGTACTCGACGTGCGAGATGTTGATGGTGATACCACGCTGCTTCTCTTCCGGAGCCGAGTCAATCGACGCAAAGTCGCGAACGACGTTGACGTCTGACGGCAAACGGTCAGCGAGCACCTTGGAAATGGCAGCGGTCAGAGTGGTCTTGCCGTGGTCGACGTGACCAATCGTTCCGATGTTTACGTGCGGTTTGGTCCGCTCGAACTTGGCCTTAGCCACTGTGGTCCTCCTCAGGACTTCGGTGTTTGAATCGGGGGTTCCGACTCAAACGGATCGGATTTCTTGGTGTTACAAGGCTCGGCGAGCCTATTCGGTCGGGCTTAGTCTCCCTTGCCCTTCTGAATAATCTCGTCGGCCACTGCCTTCGGGACTTCAGCATAGGAGTCGAAAGTCATCGAATAGACGGCGCGGCCCGAGGTCTTCGAGCGCAGGTCACCGACGTATCCGAACATTTCCGACAGCGGCACGAGGGCACGCACGACCTTTACGCCGGTCGCGTCCTCCATGCTCTGGATCTGCCCGCGGCGCGAGTTCAGGTCACCGATGACGTCACCCATGTATTCCTCTGGGGTACGCACCTCGACGGCCATCACTGGCTCGAGCAGAACAGGGTTTGCCTTCTTCGCGGCTTCTTTGAAGACCATCGATCCGGCAATCTTGAACGCCATCTCCGAAGAGTCGACGTCGTGGTACTGACCGTCGAGCAGAATCGCTTTGACTCCGACTGTCGGGTAGCCCGCCAGAACACCCACCTGCATGGCGTCCTGGATTCCTGCGTCCACCGAGGGGATGTATTCGCGAGGAATACGACCACCGGTGACTTGGTTTTCAAACTCGTAGCTGGTCTCTGCGGTGACCTCGAGCGGCTCGAGAGTGACCTGGACCTTCGCGAACTGGCCGGAACCACCCGTCTGCTTCTTGTGGGTGTAGTCGTACTTCTCCACAGTGCGACGGATGGTTTCGCGGTAGGCCACCTGGGGCTTACCGACGTTCGCTTCCACGTTGAATTCACGCTTCATACGGTCAACGAGGATGTCGAGGTGAAGCTCACCCATACCCTTGATCACGGTCTGGCCGGTCTCGGGGTTCAGCTCCGTACGGAACGTGGGGTCTTCCTCGGCAAGCTTCTGGATCGCAATCGAGAGCTTCTCCTGGTCAGCCTTGGTCTTGGGCTCAATGGCCACCTCGATCACGGGCTCAGGGAAGGTCATCGACTCCAGAACCACCGGGTTGTTCGGGTCACACAGGGTGTCACCCGTGGTGGTGTCTTTCAGGCCAATCACGGCGTAGATGTGACCAGCGGTCACCTTCTCAACCGGGTTTTCCTTGTTCGAGTGCATCTGGAAGATCTTTCCGATGCGCTCCTTCTTGCCCTTGGTGGAGTTAATCACCTGAGCGCCGGAGTCAATCGAACCGGAATACACGCGGACGTAGGTGAGACGACCGAAGAAGGGGTGCACCGCGACCTTGAACGCGAGAGCCGAGAACGGCTCGGAGGCGTCAGCCTTACGGGTAATGGCCTTCTCTTCGTCGTTGGCAGCGTGGCCTTCGACCTCGGGAACGTCGAGCGGCGAGGGAAGGTAGTCCACCACCGCGTCGAGCATCGGCTGCACGCCGCGGTTCTTGAACGCCGAACCACAGAGCACAGGGTAGGCCTCACCAGAAATGGTGAGCTGGCGAATACCGGCCTTGATTTCGGCGATGGTGAGCTCTTCTCCACCGAGGTACTTCTCCAGAAGTTCTTCGCTGGATTCGGCCACACCCTCAAGAAGCTGGGCGCGGTATTCCTCGGCCTTGGCCTGCAAGTCGGCGGGAATCTCGGTGGTCTCGTAGGACGCACCCATCGTCACGTCACCCTTGGCGTCACCCTCCCAGACCTTGGCCTTCATTTCGACCAAGTCAACGACACCGGTGAAGCTCGACTCAGCACCAATGGGCAGCTGAATCACGAGCGGCTTGGCGCCGAGGCGGTTGATGATGGTGTCGACAGTGAAGTAGAAGTCCGCACCGAGCTTGTCCATCTTGTTGACGAAGCAAATACGGGGAACGTTGTACTTGTCAGCCTGACGCCACACAGTCTCCGACTGGGGCTCCACACCCTCTTTACCGTCGAACACTGCAACCGCACCATCGAGCACGCGAAGGCTGCGCTCCACCTCAACGGTGAAGTCCACGTGGCCCGGGGTGTCGATGATGTTGATCTGGTGGTCAGCCCAGAAACAGGTGGTCGCAGCAGAAGTAATCGTGATGCCACGCTCCTGCTCTTGCGCCATCCAGTCCATGGTCGCGGCACCGTCGTGCACCTCGCCAATCTTGTGCGAGATACCGGTGTAGAACAGGATCCGCTCAGTGGTCGTGGTCTTTCCCGCATCGATGTGCGCCATGATGCCAATGTTGCGGACCTTGTTCAGGTCAGTAAGCACGTCCTGTGCCACAGTTCTCCTCCAGGAGTGGTCTAGGTGGTAACGATTACCAGCGGTAGTGGGCGAAGGCCTTGTTCGACTCGGCCATCTTGTGGGTGTCTTCGCGACGCTTCACGGCCGCACCGAGGCCGTTAGAAGCATCCAAGATTTCGTTGGTCAAACGCTCCGTCATCGTCTTTTCACGACGCGAACGGGCGTAGCTCACCAACCAGCGAAGGGCGAGGGTGTTCGCACGGTGAGGCTTGACCTCAACCGGGACCTGGTAGGTCGAACCACCCACGCGGCGCGAGCGCACCTCGAGGGTCGGGCGAACGTTGTCCAAGGCCTTCTTCAGTACCTCAACAGAGTCCTGGCCGGTCTTCGAGGAGACACCTTCGAGGGCGCCATAAACGATGCGCTCGGCGAGACCCTTCTTGCCCTGAACAAGAATCTTGTTCACCAGCTGGGTCACAACGGGAGCCCGGTAGACCGGGTCAGCGACGACGGGGCGCTTAGGCGCGGGTCCTTTACGTGGCATTACTTCTTCTCCATCTTCGCGCCGTAGCGACTACGCGCTTGCTTGCGGTCCTTGACGGCCTGGGTGTCCAGAGAGCCGCGGACAATCTTGTAACGAACACCGGGGAGGTCCTTCACACGACCACCGCGCACGAGCACCATCGAGTGCTCCTGCAGGTTGTGGCCTTCACCCGGGATGTACGCGGTGACTTCGGTTCCGTTGGAGAGTTTGACACGGGCCACCTTGCGAAGAGCCGAGTTCGGCTTCTTGGGGGTGGTGGTGTAGACGCGGGTGCATACTCCGCGCTGTTGCGGGTTTCCGCGGAGGGCGGGAGCCTTGGTCTTCGAAACCTTTGGCTTTCGACCCTTACGAACCAGCTGCTGGATCGTTGGCACAGTGAACTCCTAGTTTTATCGTCTGCACGGTGACAGTTGTGATGGTGGGCTCCGGAACACGACGGGTGTGTCAGGCTCCGGCCGACATCGAACCGAAGGACACCTGGTGGGGTGAGCGACGGTATGCCGTGGGGGCGAACTCCAACTCAGTTGAGCTGTGGTCTATCCCTTGTTGTGACGTTCGTGACCCGAGACCTAGCCGACCCCATTTTCGGGGCACCCACTACGGGCGTGCCAACGAACACACAGTCGACCAGGTTACTGCCCGAAAGCCCCAGGGTCAAATGATTTTCACCCAGATTCCTGCCCTATGCCACCCGAAGCAGGACAACTATTGCGCCGATCAGCATCCACGGCCCGAAGGGGATGGAATCACGGGGCCCAATGTGACCTCGACTCATGCTCCACAGCGCCCAAATTCCTCCGAAAACGACGGCCAGGGCGAGGCCCCAGAGCGCCCACTCGATACCGTACCAACCCAGCTGAAGCGATATCGCGCCACCGAGTTTCACATCGCCAAACCCCAATGGTCGTCCGGGTGCCTCGGCTGCGCACCACAACAGAGAAACCACGAGCGCACTCGCCATCACCGCACCCAACACCCGCTCTTGGGCTCCACCAAGGCCCAATTGGCTAAGTGCAGCGACTGCCGACACTCCCCACAACGGCAAGGTGAGTCGGTCCGGCAACCGGTGTTCCCGCAGATCAATCAGCGCGAGAGGAATCGCGACGACAACGAACGCGATGTGCGCATAAACCAGAACACCCACCCGGCCGAGCTAACCAGGGGGAAAGCTCAGTGGGTGGCTGTTATCCCCAGAGGGGACTACTGGTAGTTCTCGGACGAACCTTCTTCGGAGCTGAACGCGTCGAAGTCAACGAACGAGAGGTCGTCGACCGAGCCGAACGCGTCGTCTTCGCTGAACAGGCGTGCCGGGTAGTGCTCGGCACGGGCCTCTTCGGTGGGTTCCACGGTGATGTTGCGGTAGCGCGACAGACCGGTTCCCGCCGGAATCAGCTTTCCGATGATGACGTTTTCCTTCAGGCCCACGAGCGGGTCGCGCTTGCCCTGCATGGCGGCTTCGGTGAGAACACGGGTGGTCTCCTGGAAGCTCGCGGCAGACAGCCACGACTCGGTCGCCAGGGATGCCTTGGTGATACCCATGACTTCCTGACGGGCCGAAGCGGTCTTCTTCGATTCGGTGAGCGCTTCGCGGTTGATCTGGTTGTAGCGGGTGCGGTCAACCAATTCACCGGGCAGCAAGGTGGTCTCGCCGTGGTCAACCACGGTGACCTTGCGCAGCATCTGGCGCACGATGACCTCGATGTGCTTGTCGTGAATCGGCACACCCTGTGAGCCGTAGACGCCCTGCACACCATCGACCAAGTGCTGCTGAACGGCGCGGACACCCTTGACGCGAAGAACTTCCTTCGGGTCGACCGGGCCCTCGTGCAGCTGAGCACCGAGCTCAACATGGTTACCATCGGCAACCCGCAGCTCCATGCGCTTCGAGACGGTGTAGTTCACCTCGTCGTCTCCGTTGTCCGGAGTGAGGGTGATCTTGTACTGCGTCTCGGTCTCTTCGATCTTGATCCGACCGGCAGCTTCCGCGATGGGGCTCGCACCCTTCGGGGTGCGCGCTTCGAACAACTCGGTCACACGGGGCAGACCCTGAGTGATGTCGTCGGCCGAGGCAGAACCACCGGTGTGGAAGGTACGCATGGTCAGCTGGGTTCCCGGCTCACCAATCGACTGGGCCGCGATGATGCCGACGGCCTCACCCAGGTCGACCGGAGTTCCGGTCGCGAGCGAGCGGCCGTAGCAGGCAGCACACACACCGACGGTGGACTCACAGGTGAGCACCGAACGGACGTTGATTTCGCTGACACCGGCAGCAACGAGCTCGTCGATGAGAACATCTCCGACGTCGCTTCCGGCTTCTGCCACCACCTTGCCCTTGGCGTTGGTGGCGTCGGTCGCGAGGTTACGCGCAAACACTTCGTTCTCCACGTTGTCGCTGCGCACCCACTCGCCTTCGGCGTTCTGGTGTGCGATCGGGAAGGAGACACCCTTGGTGGTGCCACAGTCTTCCTCGCGGATGATGACGTCTTGCGACACGTCCACCAGACGACGGGTCAAGTAACCCGAGTCAGCGGTACGCAGAGCGGTGTCGGCGAGACCCTTACGCGCACCGTGGGTGGCGATGAAGTACTCGGCAACGCTCAGGCCTTCGCGGTAGCTCGAAATAATCGGGCGAGCAATAACCTCACCGCGAGGGTTCGACACGAGGCCACGCATACCGGCGATGTTTCCGACTTGCAGCCAGTTACCACGGGCACCGGAGGTGACCATGCGGTTGATGGTGTTGTTCGCCTCAAAGGCCTCACGCATCGCGTCGTTGACCTCTTTGGTGCCGTGGCTCCAAATCTCAACGAGTTCGCGACGACGCTCCTGGTCAGAAATCAGACCCTTGTCGAACTGCGCCTGAACTTTCTCAGCCTGCTTTTCGTACTTGGAGACAATGGTCTCTTTTTCCTTCAAGCGAGGAACGTCGCTCAATGCGACGGTCACACCGGAACGGGTAGCCCAGTAGAAACCGGCGTCCTTGACCTTGTCCAACGTGTCCGCGACGACGACCTTCGGGTAGCGCTCAGCAAGGTCGTTGACCAGCGCAGAGACGCGACCCTTGTCGACGACTGCTTCCACGTAGTAGTAGTCCTCGGGCAGGAACTCGTTGAACATGGCGCGACCGAGGGTGGTCTCCATGAGCATCGTCTGGCCCTGAACGAAGCCTTCCGGCTGCTTCTTGGGCGAGAGGTGCACGTTGTTCAAACGAATCTTGATCTTGGCGTTGAGGTGCAACGAACCCTGGTCCATCGCCATCACGCCTTCTGCAATTGAGGAGAAGACGCGACCCTCACCCTCAGCGCCTTCGCGCACAGAGGTGAGGTGGTGCAGACCAATGATCATGTCCTGGGTGGGCACGGTCACCGGGCGGCCGTCGGACGGCTTGAGGATGTTGTTCGACGCGAGCATCAGCACGCGAGCCTCAGCCTGCGCTTCGACCGACAGCGGAAGGTGAACCGCCATCTGGTCACCGTCGAAGTCTGCGTTGAACGCAGCACACACGAGCGGGTGAAGCTGAATGGCTTTACCTTCTACCAACTGCGGCTCAAACGCCTGGATACCCAAACGGTGCAGGGTGGGGGCGCGGTTGAGCAGGACGGGGCGCTCACGAATGATCTCTTCGAGAACATCCCACACCTCGGGACGCATACGCTCCACCATGCGCTTGGCGTTCTTGATGTTGGAGGAGTGACCGAGGTCCATCAGGCGCTTGATCACGAAGGGCTTGAACAGCTCGAGCGCCATCAGCTTCGGCAGACCACACTGGTGCAGCTTCAGCTGAGGACCGACCACGATAACCGAACGGCCCGAGTAGTCCACGCGCTTACCCAAAAGGTTCTGACGGAAACGACCCTGCTTACCCTTGAGCATGTCGGAGAGTGACTTCAGGGCGCGGTTTCCGGTACCGGTCACGGGGCGACCACGACGACCGTTGTCGAAGAGTGCGTCGACCGCTTCCTGCAGCATGCGCTTTTCGTTGTTCACGATGATCTCGGGGGCACCGAGGTCGAGCAGACGACGCAGACGGTTGTTGCGGTTGATCACACGACGGTAAAGGTCATTGAGGTCGGAGGTGGCGAAACGACCACCATCGAGCTGCACCATCGGACGCAGCTCCGGCGGAATCACGGGAATCACGTCGAGCACCATCGACGCTGGGGAGGCGCCGGTGGTGAGGAACGAGTTCACGACCTTGAGGCGCTTGATCGCGCGGATCTTGCGCTGGCCCTTTCCGTTCTCGATTTCGTCGTGCAGCATGTCGGCTTCGGCCTGCAAGTCGAAGTCTTCGAGGCGACGCTGAATTGCCTCGGCACCCATAAGAGCGTCGAAGAACATTCCGTAGCGGTCCTGGACATCCTGGAAGACGGCGTCTTCAGCTTTCAGGTCACCGACCTGCAGGCTGATGAACTCTTCCCAGACGCGCTCGAGGTGAGCGATTTCGTCGTCGAAGCTCTTGCGAATCTGCTGCATCTCGCGCTTACCGGCGTCATCCGCCTTGCGCTTCTGTTCGGCTTTGGCACCAGCAGCTTCGAGTTCTGCCAGTTCCTTCTCCAGCTCAGTCATCCGCTCGGCCAGAGCAGCGTCGCGCTCCTTTTCGAGGTGACCGATTTCCATGCGCAGCTCTTTTTCAAGCTCGGGCATTTCGCGGTGGCGGGCTTCAGCATCGACACGGATGACCATGTAGGCGGCGAAGTAGATGACCTTTTCAAGGTCTTTCGGCGCCATGTCGAGGAGGTATCCCAGACGGCTCGGCACACCCTTGAAGTACCAAATGTGGGTGACCGGGGCGGCGAGTTCGATGTGGCCCATGCGCTCACGACGCACCGAGGACTTGGTGACCTCGACGCCACAGCGCTCACACACGATGCCCTTGAAGCGCACGCGCTTGTACTTGCCACAGGCACACTCCCAGTCGCGGGAGGGTCCGAAGATCTGCTCACCGAACAGACCGTCCTTCTCCGGCTTCAGGGTGCGGTAGTTGATGGTCTCCGGCTTCTTGACTTCACCGTATGACCATGCACGGATGTTGTCCGAGGTGGCCAGACCGATGCGGATTTCGTCAAACGTGGTTGCTTCCAGCACGTTGTCTCTCTTCTTCTCTTCGCTCGAAAATTGTTGGTGTCCGGGTTAGATTTCGTCGACGCTCGACGACTCGAACCGGGTGGAAATGTTGATACCGAGTTCTTCGGCAGCGCGGTAGAGCTCGTCGTCGCTGTCCTTCAAGGACACGGCCTGACCGTCGGCGGCAAGCACCTCAACGTTCAGACACAGCGACTGCATCTCCTTCATCAACACCTTGAACGACTCGGGAATACCGGGTTCTTGGATGTTCTCGCCCTTGACGATGGCTTCGTAGACCTTCACACGGCCCAAGATGTCGTCGGACTTGATGGTCAAAAGCTCCTGCAGTGCGTAGGAGGCACCGTAGGCTTCGAGCGCCCACACCTCCATCTCACCGAAGCGCTGACCACCGAACTGCGCCTTACCACCGAGCGGTTGCTGGGTGATCATCGAGTACGGTCCGGTCGAACGGGCGTGGATCTTGTCGTCGATCAGGTGGTGCAGCTTCAAGATGTACATGTAGCCGACGCTGATCGGGTCAGGGAAGGGCTCGCCAGAGCGGCCGTCGAACAGACGGGCCTTTCCGGTGCCATCCACCATCTTTTTGCCGTCTTTGTTCGGCAGGGTGGAGTCGAGCAAGCCCACCAACTCTTCCTCGGTCGCGCCGTCGAACACGGGGGTGGCGACCTTGGTGCCAGGCTTGACGTCCTTGAACGCTGCGGGCAGGTTCTTGGCCCATGCGGGGCTGCCGTCGATCTTCCACCCCTGCTTGGCAATCCAACCCAGGTGAATTTCGAGGACCTGTCCGATGTTCATACGACCCGGAACACCCAGCGGGTTCAGGATGATGTCGACCGGGGTTCCGTCCTCGAGGAACGGCATGTCCTCAACGGGGAGAATCTTCGCGATCACACCCTTGTTTCCGTGGCGTCCCGCGAGCTTGTCACCTTCGGAGATCTTGCGCTTCTGGGCGATGTAGACGACCACGCGCTGGTTGACACCAGAGCCCAGTTCGTCTTCGCCTTCTTCCGCGTCGAAGACCTTCACACCGATGATGGTTCCCTGCTCACCGTGGGGCACCTTCAGCGAGGTGTCGCGCACTTCGCGGCTCTTCTCGTTGAAGATTGCGCGCAGCAGGCGCTCTTCGGCGGAGAGCTCGGTCTCACCCTTCGGGGTGACCTTTCCAACGAGGATGTCACCGGGGCGCACTTCAGCACCGATACGGATGATGCCTCGCTCGTCGAGGTTCGCGAGCAGTTCCGGACCCACGTTCGGCAGGTCGCGGGTGATTTCTTCCTTACCCAACTTGGTGTCGCGGGCGTCCACCTCATACTCCTCGATGTGAATCGAGGAGAGGGTGTCGTCCTTCACCAGGTTCTGGCTGAGAATGATGGCGTCTTCGAAGTTGTAGCCCTCCCACGACATGAATGCCACGAGAAGGTTCTTGCCCAGAGCCAGTTCACCATCTTCGGTGGCGGGGCCATCAGCGATGACTTCGCCAGCCTCGACGCGGTCACCCGCGGAGACGCGCACCTGGTGGTTGTAGTTGGTGCCCTGGTTAGAGCGGTCGAACTTACGCAGGTAGTAGGTCTTGGTGCCGCCCTTGTCCTGCTTCACCACACAGTGGTCAGCAGACACTTCGGTCACCACACCGCCGCTCTCGGCGACAATCACGTCACCAGCGTCAACAGCAGCAAACGACTCCATGCCGGTTCCGACCAGCGGGGATTCGCTGCGAAGAAGTGGCACAGCCTGACGCTGCATGTTCGCACCCATCAGCGCGCGGTTCGCGTCGTCGTGCTCGAGGAACGGAATCAGCGAGGTCGCCACCGACACCATTTGGCGCGGCGAGACGTCGACGTAGTCGACATCTTCGGGGGCGACGAGCTCAACCTCTCCACCCTTCTTACGCACGAGGACCTTGTCTTCGGCAAACGTGCCATCGGCGTTCATCGGGGTTCCGGCCTGAGCGACGACGAAGTCGTCTTCGTCCGTCGCGGTCAAGTAGTCAATGGTCTTTTGGACCTTGCCGTTTTTGACCTTGCGGTAGGGGGTTTCGATGAATCCGAACGCATTGATACGGGCGAAGGATGCGAGCGAACCAATCAGACCAATGTTCGGGCCTTCAGGGGTTTCGATCGGGCACATACGGCCGTAGTGCGAGGGGTGCACGTCACGAACTTCCACACCGGCCCGCTCACGGCTCAGACCACCGGGTCCGAGTGCCGAGAGGCGACGCTTGTGGGTCAGACCCGAGAGCGGGTTGTTCTGGTCCATGAACTGGGAGAGCTGGCTGGTGCCGAAGAACTCCTTGATGGCTGCCACCACCGGACGCACGTTGATCAGCGTCTGCGGGGTGATCGCCTCGATGTCCTGGGTGGTCATACGCTCACGAACCACGCGCTCCATACGGCTCAGACCCGTACGAACCTGGTTCTGAATCAGCTCGCCGACGGCGCGGATGCGACGGTTACCGAAGTGGTCGATGTCGTCGGTGTCCAAACGCACATCCACCTTCTTGCCGGCGCGGAGGCCGTCAAGGGTGGTGCGTCCCTCG
>Ga0255763_1003564_pt1 | contig 13904 bp, 11 predicted proteins | sample 041ome_2_FD_179963 | JGI IMG/M metagenome (GOLD analysis project Ga0255763, IMG submission 179963) | Coastal salt marsh microbial communities from the Groves Creek Marsh, Skidaway Island, Georgia - 041406US metaG (version 2) | ecosystem: Environmental > Aquatic > Marine > Intertidal zone > Salt...
TCTCTCTCTCTTTTTTGCGTCGCGCGCGCGCGCGCTGTGTCTCTCTTTCTCTTCTTCTTTCGCCGAGGACAACGCACCAGGGTGGAGAAGAAGATTTCGGCGATGCTTTGGACGATGATGATGAAAATCCCGAGAGTGCTCTGAACGTATGCGTTGATGTACAAAAAGATCGTTGTTCCGATCTGAGTCCTGGACAGACGCGTTTCTTTTTGTATCTACTCTGAACAAAGCTTGCGTGGGAAAGAAAAGAAAAGAGAGAGAGAGGATAGATTTTCGTTGGCGATGATGATGAGAAATGCTAATGCTTGGATATTCTTTCTGAAATCAACGTGATTGATTAGCAGTAATCTGAGCCAAACGATATATAAGTCTCGTTTACTAATACTTACTCTACTTTTCTACTGACCCGGTCCGCTTCTTTACCTTTCTCTCTCTTCAGATACAAAGATGTCATCGAGTTATCGTCCGATTGCAAACGCGACTCCACTCGGTCTCCTCGCGTTTGGTACAACAACTGCTATTCTGTCCGCAGGTTTGTGTACCATCGCCGAAAAAGATCGAAACGCGGCGTTGACCGTAGGCTTTGCGTTTGGTTTCGGCGGCGTCGTACAATTTCTCGCCGGTATCATCGAGTTTGTCCGAAACAACGAGTTTTCGGCAACTGCGTTTTGCGTATACGGCGGGTTTTGGCTCTCCTACGGCGTTTGGAAGATTATGGAAACGACCGGTGTGTTTGTTCCAGACGCAAACACGTTGTCCTACTACTCAGCCGCGTGGGCCGTGGTCACGTTCATCTTACTCATTCAAACGTTTAAAATCAACATGGCCATCGCGTTGCTCTTTGCGAACCTCACCTTCTTCTTCGTCCTCCTCTCCGCGGCGGAACAAACGAGTTCGGACTCGTTCCTCATGAAGTTTACCGGTGGCTGGGGCATCTGGACCGCCCTCTCGGCGGTCTACGCCGCCGCCGGTGAGCTCACCAACACCACGTACGAAAAAGAAGTCGTACCGATGGGGAACTTCGGCGAGGTCGATTACGGCATCGCCAGTCCCGGCAAAGGCGAGTCCGTGGTGAAGAAAACGGAAGCGCCGACTGGGAACATCGCCTGAAGATGCGCCGGCGCGGGGCGATTTTCTGTTCCGAAAACCTTGCCGTTTTCCTGGAGAATCGTTTGAGAAAGAGAGAGACACACATATACGCTTGCGTATTTTTTTAATCCAAACCATCTTAATACACAAAATCTTATTTTATCCCCACTTTTCCACACTTTCACATTGCACACGCAGAATCACACGAACAAAACATCGTAACAAAAATGCTCCGCGCGGCGACCATGCACGCACCGGTGACCTCCACTTCCTTCTCCTCTCGCCGTTGTTCGGCGGCGCAATCCTCCGCTTCGTCGTTCCCGGCGGCGAGAACACGATTCTCGATTGGAAAAAATCGATCGAATCGTAACACCAACAAAAGAAACAGCAACAACAACAACAAGAGAGGATCGTTACAAGTTTCCGCGTCAATCTTCGGCGTCGGCGCGCCGGAGGCGTTAGTCATCGGCGTCGTCGCTTTAGTCGTGTTTGGTCCGAAAGGTTTAGCCGATTTGGCCAAAGGTTTAGGAGAAACGTTGAGAGCGTTCAAACCTACGATTCAAGAGCTCCAACAAGTCTCGCAAGAGTTTCAAGAGACGTTGTCGAACGAAGTTGGGATCGACGACATCTCGAAACCGTTAGCGCCGCAAAAGAGAGTCACACCGCCGCCAATTAGAGAAGTTAACGTGGAAGATGAAGAGAGGATTAAGGAGATGAACGCGAGCGTGCAGTTTGAGATGACGGAGCAAGCGAAGGCGAGTCAAGCGATGGCGGAGGCGAACGACGCCGTGAGCGAAGATATGATCGAGGCGTCGAAGCGAGCCGCGTGGGGTGGTGCCGTCCCCGGAGAATTGAGCGCGGAAGAACCACAGTTTGTCGCAGAGGTTGCCGAGACGGCGGCGCCGGCGGAAGAGCCGGTGATGCGGGTGATGGATTACACCCAACCGGCGGCGCCGGCGGAGGAGGAAGAGAAATAAAGAGAGCGAAAGAGAGGCGTTTATTCTCGTTATATATTTATATACTATATTAATCACCGCGTGTTATCAATTTTGAATGTATAGAGAGTGCATTTCACCAGTTTCACGTTAGTTATCACTTCCACGCGTTCATTCCCTTTGGTAAGGTAAGGGTACCTTTCGTTTCCTCTTTCGTTTCTTAAAAGGTCAACCCAACGACCTCTTTCCCTCAAATATTCTCTCTCTCTCTCTCTCTGCTTCTCACACGCTCACGCGGAGAGAGAAAGAGGCTGACACACACACACACACACACACACACACACACACAAAGGCAGACGTAAACAATGCCGTCGTCGCCGTCTCGTAAACACGTCGATCGACGAGGCCAAATCCAAATATCCACTCCCGGGGAAGAAAATTATTCCACCAAGAACACGAAAGACGACACCAACGACCACACTCACACCATCTTCCAAACCGCCCGCGAGACGCCAAACAACGGCTACAAATCGGATTTCTCGGAGTATTCCGACTCCGACTCCGAGGAAGAGGACGAAGAAGTCCTCAACGACGACGTCGATGCCATCGCGAGAAGAGATTCGAGAGATGAAATCGCCAGACTGTTTCAGCTGACGGTACGAATGAGCACGCAAATCGTCAGCTCGACGCACCGACGAAAATTGAGACAATATCGGAATTGCTTCACCGGGAGAGTGGCGGTGCAATGGATGCTGGCGAATAAGATTCGAAGCAACTTGAAGGAGTGCGTAGAGTTAGGGAACCACATGGTGAAGCTCAACATGATTGTGCCTTTGAAACGCAAGGGCGGGTTCGCGAATAGGAGTTTCTTGTATAGGTATAACTTCGTGGACGAGAAGAATACAAAGTTTTCCTCTTCCAATAATTTGTTGGCGAGAGATACGAATAGCGGTTTATCCACGCAAAGATTCGTGCAACTGAGCGTAGAGTTAGAGAAGATGACGGAAGAGATGAAGAATTTGGCGAGTCAAACGGAAAATACGAAGAGCGGAGTGAGGTTTTTAGCGCGAGAGACGGCGGCGAATATGGAGAGAGCGGAAAGGATTATTATGGCTATTCGGACTCAATTACATTGGGCGCGGTCTGCCGTCGTCGCTTTGGCGATTGGGGTGTTGCTGATGGTGTTTAATCAGAGGAAGATGTATATGAGCGCAGTCGCGAGTAGTGGTGGTTTCGGAGAGGCGTCTACGGATTCTACTTTTAAATTTGGCGTGTTGTCGATCATCGTGTCGAGGACGTTGGAAGTGACGGCGATTGTTGCGCTCTTTGCGGCGATTGTGAGTTTGTTCTTACAAGATGGAGGTGAAATGTTGTCGAATATGTTTATGGATTCGTCCGATTTGGAGAAGAGCAACGAAGAGACGAGTTTAAAGATGACGGGGTTGGACGACAATGTCGCTAAAGGAGGGAGATACGGAGGCAACGTCACGTCGCCATCATCTTCGGCAAATCCAAGCCTTCTCGAGCGCACGTCGAGCGTCATTTCCGTCGGTAACGTTAGTCGACGATTATCGTCGAAATTGCGCCGAAGCAGCATCGAGCCGCAACTCAGCGCGCGCGAGGAGATGCGAACTATGCCAGAAGACTACGCTTCGCCACCGCCGGGCGAAGATGACGTCAAGTCTTGGAAAGAAAATCAAAATGGAGACGTTGGTGTACGTTTATCTCCTCTGAATACGTTCCAACGACTCGTTGGAAATACCGTCTCCGAGCGACAAAAAGAAAGCGGAGACGTGCCGTTGCAAAGACCGTTTCACTTTGAATCGGAACTTTTTAGCGGCAAGTGCGTGTTTTTCATACGCAACGTTCCGTCGACGCCGGAAGAAGTCTTCAACGGGAAAGCGAGGCAAATACAAATCTGTGTTCAAGGTAAATTCAAAGAACCCGTCCCAATTGACGATTTGGTGTTTGGCCAATTTATGGTTCGACCGATGGTTAATTTACCTTCGCGATGGTTACTGGCACTCGCCACGAGAGTGTGTCAATCGTTTGGCGCGAAATATACCATGATCTTATCCTCGCCATCCGATGCGCGACCATTCATTCGCGCGCCTTTAATATTAGCCGCCCAAACGATATGCGTATCAAAACCAGGTGAAGAACCGGACGTCACCGGCGCGGCGATTGAAGATACGAATCTTTTAGAGTACATGCCGAACGATTTAAGCCACGCGGAAAGGCGAAAGTTCATTTTGAAATACCTCAAGCAAATCAAAACCGCGCAATTGAAGAAAACTTCGTCCTCGGGTTCAACTGAACCGGCAGCAAAAGTGCCCGTTTTTGACACCGAGAACGTGTACACGTTTTGCTTCTGGCAGGCGCAGATTGACTTTTCAAAGTACATTTGCGATTTAGGTATCGCGCAGTTTAATTTATCCAAAATAGTCGACGGTCAACCATTGGCTGCGGGCTGCAAAACGCGCGATGGGAGGTTAGCCTTTCGATTCGAGATGTGGCACGCAAACATTGTCGAAGCGGCGAGGAGAGCGTTCGATTTCGCGCGACACGAGAAACTGGAGAAGGCGCTTAAGTATCAGGAAAAGAAACCGTTGGCGAGTCCTCAACCGTTGAACGGGTAAAGAGAGTATGTTTCCACGCACTTTTCGGTACGTACCGTGTATGTGTATTATATATATAACAAAAATTGTGTTTTTACAAAGAAGCGATTGAGTGCGTTTTCTTCTAATTTTCCAAGAGAAACGCCCCCGCTCCGTTATTCTCCATCTCCACGTCCACTCCATCACCCACCCCAACTCCGGCGACAACCAAACCCAACAAGAGTCTTCTCGCCAATCTTCTCGCCGTCTCTTGGCCGCTGCTCTTCTTCTTCGCCGTGCAATTCTTCTCCCCTCCGAAACAAAACACGCAAAAAATAATAATCCCGACGCCGATAACGAAGACCAACAATATCAACTTCATCTTCAAATTATTCCACCACATGCGATTCCTCAACGCCCTCCCTTGCTTGTGGAAATTATCCGCCTGAAACCTCAACGCCTCCGTCTTATCCACCAACACCTCAATCTTCTCCCCTCGATCCAAAACTTTCTCGATGTTATCCATCATGATTTCCTTCACCTCGCTGACTTGTTGCTGCACGGACGCGACTTTATTACTCCCGGTCTGCGCGCCGCCAACGCCATCACCACCACCACCACTCAACTGCTCCATCGCCATCGTTTCTTCCATCTCTTTTTTCAGCGTAGGTCCAAACGTCCTGTCCAAACTGTGCGCGTTCACGCTCCCCTCGTTAATCGATCCGGCGAATTTTTGCGCGAAGACTGTTTTCACCTTCTCCAAGAACTGAAAAGGCATCTGCCTCCCGCAATCGTCGTCCGCGACGACGAGGTAGGTAAAACCGGAGTCCACCAAGTAGTTGAACGTGTGTCGGTCCGCGTTGTACGTGAACTTAGCGTCCGTGTGAGGGACTTTATCTAAAGCCTGTTACGTTTGAGTGAAAAGAGAATGAATACATTTTGTCAGTCCTTCGTTCCCCACAAGTGTCCGTTGCCGGTGGGAGATCTCGAAGAAGAAGAAGAAGAAGTACCTGCGTGGCGATGGTGGAAAAGTTCCCGGAATACGCGGTGTATTCCGCCAAAATAGTTTTCGTCGGGCCTTTGGTGACGGCGACGAAGGCGTAGATGAGCGGCATGCTTCGTGTGTGTGTGTGTAGTATCAGCGCAAAGTGCGGGAATATGTGGAGATTCGAAAGGCACCTTTTCTTTAAAGAGTTGATGACTGAAATACGAGCAAAAAGCGATTCGAAGAGCGCGGCGGTATGCATTCGGTGTGGTGGTATTACAACGCGCGCTCAGCAACTCTTCTCTCCAAAACTCACTATTTGTTCTACGTGCTTGTTTATTCTTATTACTGTTGTCTATTCGCTTTCCTCCTGGCGTTCCAGTAGAGATCGATGTATCGTTCGCTCGGCGCGGTCCAAGACCAGTCTTGGCGCATGCCGACAGACGGGAGGTTCATTTGATTCCATTTTTCGCGGTCGAAGTAGTCACCCAAAGCGCGTTTGAGCGCGTATTCTATGTCTTGTTCATGTTCGCCGTCAAAGTTGTAGCCGTTGCAGGATTTTCCGTAAGACGCGGCTCGAGCCGGGTCGAGTTGGACGTCAAAGACGGTGTCTCGTAAACCGCCGGTTCTGCGAACCAAAGGCACGGCACCGTAACGCATGGCAATCATTTGCGTCAACCCGCACGGTTCGAATATGGAAGGGACGCAGAAAATGTCGGCACCGGCGTAGATGAGGTGGGATAACGGTTCGTCGTAAGAGAAGAAGAAACCGCACCGACCGGGGTGTTGGGATTTCATCTCGTTGGCGAGGTTGGCGAAATCGTTCGCGATGCGATCGTCCGGGGCGGAGCCGAGAAGGACAAAGTAGGCGCCTTTTTCGAGCGCGTATCGACATGCTTTTTTTATCAAGTGAACACCTTTCTGTTCGGTTAAACGCGTGACGCAGGCAACGATAGGTTTTGATTCAAAATCTGTCGCGTCCATGCGCATGCGTTTAAGCAATTCGAGTTTCGCTTCGCGTTTACCTTCTTTACATGTTTGCCAGTCGTATCGCAGCGGTAAGAATTCGTCATTCGATGGATCCCAGATGTCATTATCGATACCGTTGCGTATCCCCTTGAACTTGGTGGATTCGTTTTCCGGAATGACGTTAATCGATGGGTGGTGCTTGATTTCTTCGGCGTAGGTAGGGGAGACCGTGGTGGCAAACGTGCACTCAATCATCGCGCGGCGAATGAGATCTTGACCAAACTGCAAGTTATGGATAGTTAACGCCGTGGCGGTTGTTTTGGGTCTGTCTGGACTCCATATTGCCGGCGCAGTCTGCCAATCGTGAACGTGCAAGACGTCTGGGAAACAGTTGGCGCGTTTCATGTACGCGACGCACGCGTCCGAGAAGTACCCGAATCGAACGTGGTCGTCGCCTCGGCCGTATATGCACCCGACTCGGAAGTGCCCGCATTCTGGATCGATGAACGTCACTCGCACACCTTCGACGAAGCCTTGATAAATGTTTATCACGTCGTTGCCGTAATGAAACTGATCGACTTTGCGCAACCCTTCGATTTCTTTGTAGTTCATGCAATCATATTTCGGGACGTACACGTCCACGTGGTGCCCTTGTTCTTGAACAGACCGCGACAAAGCGGTGACAACGTCGCCCAGCCCACCAACTTTTGCAATTGGCGCCATTTCAACCGCTAAGTGTGCAATTCGTAACTTCGGTGCTATACCTGACGCGCCAATGACGTCGCAATGGTAATCCGCGCCTTCGTTGTCGTCCACGAAAATTCCGTTATCTCTGAACGAAAAATCGACGACATGCGCATCGAGAGGTACGTCTATGGTTGTTTCTAAAACGCCACCATTTAATCCCGCGCGCATGTTCACTTTTTCCATCTTAGCTGGATGATTTTGAGTGCGATTAAAGTTTATATCGACGTAAATGGCTCGAGCGAATGTCAACGGCCCCCCATCCGGTCGATACCTAATCGTTACCCGCTCGCCAGCTTTCGGCCGCAAAGGATCCGTGAATACACGAAACTCGCCTCGAATGGAAGATATAGCCTTCTTCGCCAGTAAAGCTGCCTTAGCTCTCACCGCACTTTCCGCGCATTTTCTCGCAAACGCCAGCTCTTCATGATTTTTTTCTCTCCTCTTCTCGGCTATCAGTTGATACTCGCGCTCGATTTGCGCCTCTCTCGAGTTATCTTCCACGATTTCATCCGTCTCTACCGCTGCCTCGATGTGGTAATCTTTCCCATTGTTGTTATCAAATTTTCCTTTGGAATCACCTACGACGAAATCAATCACCATCGCTTCGCTCGGAACATCCAACGCGAATTCCCACCACTCGCATTTTTCTTGATCGTGATTTTTGGGGGGTGAGTGGAAGTTTTCAATCGGCTGTAAATCTACTTTGATGGCATGCTGAAGACTCCAACCGTTGTATCCAACCATCGCAAACATGGCTTTCTCCTCGCCCGAAACCGCGCTATTGTTAGGAAGTAACTGTTTTCGATTGTACAAAATGGTTACTTTCTCCCCGGCGAGTGGTCTCGACGTGCACGCGTAGACGTTTCGGACGCTCTCAAACGCGTTGTCAAACTTTTTGACGGAATCTTTAGCGGTATTTCGAGCGTCAACTATTCGGACGGCTTCTATCATTAACGCTTCTGCTTGATGGTCGTAGAGCTTTTTATACGCGCGATCGCCGGCATCTTTCGTTAAGGCGTCTAATTCCTCCCCTACCGGAACGCCTTGGCGACGCAACTCGTTTTCGTCGTGGTGGTTGATGACGATACCTCTTTCCGTCGTCGAAGATAAAGACGACGACGACGACGACGACGATGCCACCGGTACCGGTGCTGATGCTTTTTCTTTTTGCGCTAGTACTAATTTCGTATTCTCTTCTTGCTCGTCCGCGAGTGCCTGTTGCAACGCTTTCTGCTCCTCAATCGATTCCTGGAGCATGCGCTCCAAGTCGACGATTTTTTTTACCAGCGTTTCGCGTTCGTCCATGAGTTCGCTCGTTTCTAAATCAAACCTCTCAGTCGTCGCTTGAAATACGTCGATCGTCGCTTTGGTTGTTTTCAACGACTCTTGCAAACTTTCCACCTTCAATTTCAGCGTTCCGATTTCCTCTTTCAACGATGCGTTTTCGTCGACGAGCGCGGATAACTCGTTTTCGTCGATAACCGCATCCGAATCGTTGAGTTTGTTGTTGGCTATTTCCACGCGCATTTTTTCGATCTCATTCTCTAAAGACGCATTCAAGGTTTCCTTTTCTTTCAATCGCGTCACTTCCGACTCTAATGCCGTCAGGTGAGCCACTTTATCCTTCAAAACGTTGATTTCCGCCGTCAATTGCGCGTTTTCGCGAATTTTCTTCTCTACTTCTCCGGACGCGTCTTCCGACTGCCTTCCTTTCAATTCTTCCACCTTCTTTCGTAGCTCTTCGCTCACCTCTTTTTCCCGCGCGATGTCCATCTCTAATTTCCTCTTAATATCTTCCAGTTCCGCTCGCGCCGTCTCCGCGTCTCTCTCCGAACTTTCAAGCTCTTTCTTCAAACTCCCCATCTCTAACTGAAACGTTCTCTCGAGCGCGAGAAACGCCTCGACTTCTTTCTCTTCTCGAGCGTCTCGTTCTTCTTGCATTTTGCTCTCCTTCTCTTCGAGCTCTTTGTGCGTCGCTCTCAACGCCTCGCTCGCGTTTCGAAATTCCATCTCCATTTCTTCAACTTTCGTCTCTAACGCGTTCACGTTTTCCTCTCGTTCGGCGAGTTTCGCTTCGAGCGCTTCGACCAACACTTTTTGCGCCTCCTCCTTCTCGCTCTCTGCAACGCGTTCAAACGTTGAATCATCACTGCTAAAACTCTCAGAACGACTCCGAGAAAACTCTTCGTCGGCGACGACGGCGTCGGCGCTCCTTTTCCTCCTCGCGTCCACATCTTCCTCCTCGTCCTCCTCCTCTCCTTTCGCCGCTAAAAGGTCCAAACTTTTCTGCAAAGTCTCCGCCGCCAACACGCGCTTCGACGACGCCGTCTTCACCGCCTTTCTCTCCTCTTCCTCCTCCTTTTCCTCATCCTGTTTTTCGTCGTCGTTTCCTCTCGTCCTTTTCGTCGTCTTCGCCAGTTCCATCGCTTTCGCCTTCGCTCTCGCAACTCTCGCGTGGACCTTTTCCCGGACTTCTTCCTCTGAATTTTTTATCGATACCGGTGGTGTTTCCGACGACGACGCCGACGAAGAGGAGGAAGAAGAAGAATCCGACGACGTCGTCATCACCGCGCGGGTATTACGTTTCTTCGCTCGCCTCGTCAAAGCACCGCTCGTTCTTCGCGTTCCGGGAAGCTCGCGTCCTTCGCGTCTCCATCTTTCGCGCACCGTCATTGCCACGTGGAAGGATTGGACGAACGAAGCGCGCATTTGTGTTTCTATATCTTCTCTCGCGATAGAATGGCAATACAGCCGAAGTAAAGAGAGAGAAAACGCAGAACAGCGGCACCACAAAAAGGTCGCGCTTCTCTCTCTTTCTTCCTCTCGCAGCAAAAGAGGCGCGCGGGAAGTGCTTCTGTTCTCTGCGTCGCGGTGTGTCTCTGGAGAGATTTTCTCTCTCTCTCGAGGAGTCTGTCGTTTCCCTAAAATGTGCTTCAGAAGAATACGAAGCAGAGAGAGATGATGATGCGCTCTTCTTCGTCTTCTTTTCCGTCTTGTTCGGGAGCGAAGAAGACGCAGAAAGGAGGGCAGAAAAGACGGAGAGGGGACGAGAGAGATTCTTTGTTGTGGAGTGTGATTGTGAATAACGACGATATTTGTTTCGCTCACATTCTTCCGAGATTGAATGGGACCGATGTGAAATTCTTGTACGACGTGAATAGTGAAACGAGAAAGTTGATTAAGAGATCATCTCGCAAGGAGGAGTTGAAGAAGGGGTTTAGAGTGAACGAGATGTCCTCGATATCGACTTTGGAATTTGCGTGGGAGCATTATCCGTGGGGCAAGTTGCTAAAGTACGGCCGAAGGATGGACGAACCATATTTCTGCAGAAGAGTTGCTCTAACGAATAAACTCGAGTTGCTCAAGTGGGCGCGAGAGGAGAAAAAGTGCAAGTGGGGCCACTGGGATAGATGGACGATTAGAACGGCCGCAAAAAAAGGTAATCTGGAAATGGTAAAGTATTGCGTGGCGAATGAGTGTCCTGTTGATGAGTGGACGTGTAAATGCGCTGCCCGATACGGACATCTCGAGGTACTCAAATACTTACGCGAAGAAGCGAAAGCGCCATGGGATTCGCATACTGCCGAATGGGCGGCTCAAAAGGGTCATCTTCACATACTCGAATACCTTGTTGAGCGCAAATATGATCAATATAGCGTATTGGCGTGTGAGGTTGCGGCCAAGAACGGCCACTTGGACTGTTTGAAGTACTTACACGAAACCGCCAAAGCGCCTTGGGACTCTTGCGCCGTACGCTACGCGCACGAGAACAACCAAACCGAATGTGTACAATACCTCCTCGACAATAACTGTCCTCTCCCAGACGGTTGGCGATACGAACATGGCACTTTACATGCACCTTCGTAGTAAAACATACATTCACACAGAGAGAGTGAAACAGAGAGAGAGATACAAAACTCGTGTAATAAGAGCGACGCGCCTAAAAATATACTCTTACTAAAGTTTTGCCTCCTCCTTCTCTTCTCTTCTTCTCCACAAAAATTTGGGCAAATTTTGCCTGCGCGCGATATATACGCACACGCGCGGGTCACATCGCTGCTTACAAAAGCCCCAATTGTTAAATTTCGGCGCGATCGTATTCCTCGCTCTTTGTTCCTCTCTCTTTCTCTCTCTTTGTTTGGAGTAAAAACACGATGATGCAAAATTGGATTTGAGAAACGTTCCTCGACTCCTTTTGGCGGCCGAGAGAGAAATGAATCCTCAACCCCCGACGCGTGGCGAACAACCGAAACCACCGAAACCACCTCCCGGGAAACCTCCACCGCCGCCGCCTTCCTCGGTGAAACCACCAACCTTCTACGCGGTCGTTCGTGGACGAAACCCAGGGATATACCCGTCCTGGCACACGAGCAGGAAACAGACGTTTAAGTTTCCGAACGCTCTGAGTAAAAGTTTCGTGGAGTTTTGCGAGGCGAGAGAATGGTACGAACAAATGGGCGGGGATTTAGGGAAGCTGCCGAGTTACGTCGGGTACACGGACGCGGTGGAGAAAGTGCTGGATTTAGGGAAGCCAGAAGTGGAAGAAGAAAGCGAGGAGGAGGAGGAGGAGAAGAAGAAGGAGGAGGAGGAAGAAGACGAAGATGAAGAAGACGACGACGACTACGAGGAAGAGGACGAGGAAGAGTCGGAGGACTTCTCCTCGGACGTTTCGGTATCGATGTCATCCTCCTCTGACGATGTAAACCTAGAATATAATTTGCGAGGTTTCTCAGACGACGAGGAAGAGGACGAAATTTCCTTATCCATGAAAGAGCTGGACGAACGGCCGAGTTCGGTTCTGAGCAACGGTCGATCGCCGGCGGAAGGTTCGAATTTGAATCCAAAGAAGAGGAAACTCGGATTAGTCGATCCGAACGATCCGGACAGCTCGGAGTCCGAGTCGGATTACGATGAGGATGGGAAGGATGGACAGAAAGCGTTGTTTGCAAAGTTTTTCGGCGGCGGAATCGGGAACGGCGAAGAACAAAAAGCGATGATCAGGAGATGCCCATTACACGACGACATCGAGCGATTCGCTTCGGAAAACGTTCAAAACGAAGCCGAAACGTCGGCTAGGGACGAGATAGAACAAACGGTTCGAGAAACTATACAGAAATACTCGTTTTCAAAAGCACAGGTCCACAGATTTGGTTCCGGAGCCACTGGTTTGGCGCTGAAAGATGCGGACGTAGATTTAGTCATTTTAGGCGTCGGGCCGCAATCGGTGAAAGGTGGCGGCGGTGGATTCACGAGAAGCGAGAAGCAATTATTGGTGCAGCATTTGCGGACTATTGCGAAGACTTTGCGAAATAAAGGCGTGTGTAAACGCGCAGAAATCATATCGTCGGCAAAAGTTCCGATTGCGAAATTAGACGCCTACCACGCGGAGACAAAGACGCACATCAAACTCGATTTAGCGATTGGCGTGAGCAACGGATTAGCCGCTGCGCAGTGGATCCGGGAACAAGTGGGCGAGTTTCCCGCGTTGAAACCGCTCGTTTTGGTTTTAAAGCGATTGTTACAAATTCATAAGCTGAACAACGCCGCCACGGGCGGGTGCGGTGGGTACCTTTTGATATCCTTGGTCGTTTCGCATTTGAAACAATGCACGCCGGCTATGCGCGATAAGAAGGACGGGTTGGGAGATTTGCTCTTAGGTTTCTTCCGACGGTTTGGGGTCACTCACGATTACGAAACCACCGCTATTGCAGCCTCGCGTCCGACGGGAACCTGTTCGGTCGGTTCCGTCGATGTCGCGCCGAATCCGTTTGGACCTCGACCGTTTATCATTTGCGAAGACCCGCAGGAAAGGAGCAGGAACATCACCGCCTCGGCGTATCGGTTCAAAGAAGTGAAGCAGTTGTTCGAAAAGTGTTTACGAAGCATGTCTTCGAAGAACGGGTTAGAGTTTTTAGAGGAAATAGCAAACGCGTTCAAACCTCCGCAAAATGCTAACACCGTGCACGTCATGCGAGGCGGCAAAAAGTTCACTTTCAAACGCCCTGGACCTGAGTTGATTCGATTGAAAGGCGAGAAGCGAGCGAAACCGAACACGTACAAAAAACCAACCGCAGCAGAGCTCAACGGCATGTGGGAAGAGTCTGGGGGCATGCATTCACGGAAAGGTGCCATCACGTCGCATAGAACCGGTCCTTGGTCCGCCGAACACAGCTTTCTCGCTAACGCAAAAAATAGCGTCAACGATAACTTAAACAAGTTCAAACGAAGCGAGTTCAAGAAGACCAAGCGAGAGAAGATGCAAGCGAAGAAAGACAAAGCGGAGCGCAAGAAACAGAAAAAGATGAAACAAGTCATAACAACACTTGTCATCAAATCAAAAAAGAACCACCAGACGAAAAAGAAAGCGGCCAACGCCTCCTCTTCTCCAACCGCCGAGAAGAAGAAGAAGAAGACGCCGCCGCCGACGACGAAGAAATCGTTTCAACAAAAGAGCCCGAAAAAGCTCACATTGGCGTCGGCGGTGACCACTCGCAGCTCCAACAAGAAGAAGAAATGATGATATAACAGTTGTTTTAGGAAACATAAGCCAGCATTTTTAGATCGCGCGTACGTCGTAGAGCG
>Ga0255763_1003566_pt1 | contig 13896 bp, 15 predicted proteins | sample 041ome_2_FD_179963 | JGI IMG/M metagenome (GOLD analysis project Ga0255763, IMG submission 179963) | Coastal salt marsh microbial communities from the Groves Creek Marsh, Skidaway Island, Georgia - 041406US metaG (version 2) | ecosystem: Environmental > Aquatic > Marine > Intertidal zone > Salt...
CAGCAATGGCGTCAATGAAGCCTGCTAGCGTTGCAATGATGCCCAGAAAAAGAATGATCTCTATGCTGATGTTTTCCACGGAATGTGTTTTCGTTAAATGCGATAATTTGGAAATTGTACGCCTGAAGCTGAATTTCCGACCAAGATGTTTGCTGTAAAAATTACCGATCTAACAAAGCGATATGCCAAAGGTGAAGAGGCCCTGAAGGGCATAGACCTGACTGTATCGGCGGGTGATTTTTTTGCCTTGTTGGGGCCGAATGGGGCGGGTAAGTCGACAACGATTGGTATTTTGAGCTCCCTGGTGAACAAGAGCTCAGGTTCTATCGAAGTATTTGGTCATGACCTTGAGAAAGAGCCGGAGCTGGCCAAGTCATGTATTGGTTTGGTGCCGCAGGAGTTTAACTTTAATCAGTTCGAGCCGGTGGATGAGATCTTGATTAATCAGGCTGGATTTTACGGCATACCTCGCGCCGAAGCCAAACAGCGCGCTGAGCACTATCTTAAAAAGTTAAGCCTTTGGGATAAACGTAAATCGCAAGCGCGTGAGCTTTCTGGCGGAATGAAGCGGCGTCTGATGATTGCGCGGGCACTTGTGCATAACCCAAAGCTGCTCATTCTCGATGAGCCAACCGCGGGTGTTGATATTGAGATACGGCGCTCAATGTGGTCTTTCTTAAAAGAGATCAACCAAGCAGGAACCACCATTATTCTGACAACCCATTATCTCGAGGAGGCTGAAAGCCTCTGTCGCAACATCGCGATCATCGACAAGGGAGTCATTATCGAAAATACCTCGATGACATCTATGCTCAGGCGTCTCAATCAGGAAGTATTTGTATTAGATACTGAGGATGCAATTGAGGATCTACCAACGCTTAAGGGCTTTGAGTTGACTCAAGTGGGTGAGAGCTCTTTTGAGGTGAGTGTGGCTAAGGAGTCTGGCCTTAATCGATTGTTTTCAGCCTTAAATGAGGCAGGTATTACGGTGCTGAGTATGCGTAATAAGCAAAACCGTTTGGAGCAGCTCTTTATTGATATGGTGGGTGGGAAATCATGATCAAAACCTACTGGATCGCTTTTCGTACGCTCATCATCAAGGAGATCCTTAGGTTCTCTCGTATCTGGGTGCAGACCTTATTACCGCCTGCGATTACTATGGCGCTGTACTTTATTATCTTCGGCAAGCTCATTGGTGAGCAGATTGGTGACATGGAAGGCTTTCGGTACATTGATTTTATTGTGCCGGGCTTGATCTTGATGTCGGTTATCTCGAACAGTTATGCCAACACGGTTTCGAGCTTTTATTTTAGTCGTTGGAATAAGCACATTGATGAGTTGTTGATTGCACCCGTGCCTAACTGGCTGATCTTGGCGGGCTTTGTCGGTGGTGGTGTCGCGCGCGGTGTGTCGGTTGGCATTATCGTCACGATTGTTGCCTCATTCTTCTCAGATCTTGCGATTCATTCATATGCAGTCACTCTCACCGTTTTTGTTCTTACCTCGATTCTTTTTTCACTGGCGGGCTTTATCAATGGGGTTTTTGCAAATAGCTTTGATGACATCTCGATTATCCCAACCTTTGTGCTCACACCATTGACCTATTTGGGTGGTGTTTTCTATTCGATTAGTTTGCTCTCAGACTTCTGGCAAACGGTATCAATGGCAAATCCGGTACTCTATATGGTCAATGCGTTCAGATATGGCTTACTAGGGGTGAGTGATATTTCACTGCCATTGGGGTTAAGTATTATTATTGGCTTTATACTTATGCTTGGTTTTTATGCGCATTCGCTGATGAGGCGTGGTGTGGGAGTTAAGAGTTGAGTATGGAAATTTTCTCTACTATTGAGTCGAATCTAAATAATTTAATTACACGTTTTCGTTCAAGTAATAATAACTATGTATTAACTATCAATGGTATTGATGTAGGTTTCAAAAAGGAAGAAATAGATTTTAACGTGTCCCCTAATTCTTGGGTGGAAGGTCGATGCGGGAGCGGTGCGGTTCATGAACCCGGATTGGTTTCTACTATCTATGCCCTGTCTAAAGTATTCGGTGATAGCAAAGTTGTTTTTTATGATGTAGGGGCACTCTTTGGCTACCATGCGTTCATAGCCCATGAGTTTTTTTCAAATGTAAAGTGCGTTGTTGTAGAAGGTAACCCGTTATCATCTAACTATATAAAAAATAATGCTAAAGGAAAACGAGTTAGTGTTTTGAATGTGGTTTTGGGGTTGCGAAATGAATATAAAAAGTATTTAGTAAATGGATTTCAATTTATTCCCGCAGCGACTTTACGTTTCTATAGAGTCCTTATTAAGAAGTGGTTGAAATTAAATTTCTTAGGGCATGGCGAAAGGTATCCCATAAAAATTTACGAAATAGAAACATTGGTCCTTAAAGATATTTTCATGGATCAAGATGTTGATTCTGTGGAGATCATGAAAGTTGATACAGAAGGTTATCAAGCAGTTTTTATACCGCCAGCAATTGATCTTCTAGCGGAAAGAGGTGTGATTGTGCTTATGGAGCTTGATAGTCCAAAACAAATGGCAAAATTTAATTCAAGTAATGATGCTTTGGTTAAGATGTTTATAGATAAAGATTATGAGGCGTATTGGATGGATCATAAGACGTCAGAGGCTAAGTTAAATAAGATTGTAGAGATTTCGAAAGGTCGAGATAGAAACTCTCTAGTTGTGTTTGTCCCCTCTAAGTACGCAAATTAAATGAAACTAAAAGAACTCCTATATATTTTAGGCTTTAAGCCTTCAATTAAATTCTTTCCTGTTGTCAAAGAAAAAATTGGCTACTGGAACGGATCTGATGTTCATGCATATCAATGGAAAACACCGAAAAGTGATGGCTTTAAGTTGGATACAAAGTTGGTGCAAGAACTAACGTCTTTCATTAAACCTGGTGATACTGCAATTGATATAGGGGCTCATGTTGGTGATAGTACAATACCAATTGCTCTAGCTTGTGGCCCTGAAGGAGCTGTTTTTGCGTTTGAACCAAATCCAGTTGTGTTTCAAACGTTAACTAAAAATAGCATTCTGAATAAGTCACTAATGAATATCGTTGCCTTACCCTTTGCGGCAACTGAGAATGATTGTGTTTTGGATTTTGGATATTCAGATCCATGGCTAGCTAATGGTGGAGATAAATCATCATTTGGTTGGCGCGGAGGACATGTTTTTAAGGTGCCTGTTTCAGGCGTTAACCCCTGTAAATTATTAAATAAAAATTTTAGTAAGGAACTCCAAAATCTGAAGTACATAAAAATTGATGTGGAAGGACTGGATTTTTTTGTATTGCTTCAATTAGAAAGCCTTATAAAACATTATCGTCCTTTTATTAAATTTGAGATTGCCAAATTTACAACCACTGAGAATAGAAAAAATCTGTGGAGTTTCTTTGTCGATAAGGGGTATTCATTTCGCTTAGTTGGCAATGATGGGGTCTTATTTGGCCAAGAAATTGGGGAAGAGAGTTTTTATTTAAGACATAGCTGCGATATTTTTTGTATTCCTAATGCGTAGAGTCAACACCATTTTTCTTTGTAATACGACATGTATTTTTCAACATCAGGGTGGTTGGTGTTAGCCTTTGGGGAGCTATTAAAGCGAGTTCTGGGATCTGTTTTTTTAAATTTTTTCCTGCTATTTGATAGGAACTGTATTAGCTGAGATTGCCAATCAGAATCTTCTGTGACGCGAACAACTAGAAAGCGTGGGTCGTTATTGAAATATGCTTTAACAAGCTTTTTATAAGCACGATAGTTTGCCACCCAGTAGTCTATAGATTCATGTGGGCACACGATCATTTCTGGAACGTGCACACCATATTTCTGCTTATCAAAGAAGTCCTTTAGATTTTGTTCTTGATCGCCTTGATGATTCAAGAAGTGATGGATTCGAGATTTTATCCAATCGTGCTCTTCACGGTCATTGAATATAAAGTTTGCCTTTGGGAACCATTTTTTTAGTCTAACAAAGTTTGCCCTTTCTCCGTCGCAATAAGCATCATGCAAATGAAAAAAAAATCTGCCTGCTGATATGTGGCTGTAGTGTGGCCAACGAATGTTGTGCTTTGAACGTAGATCATTAGCTTCAAAAAAAGCATGTAAGCTTGATGAGCCAGTTTTATTAAATCCTAAACAAAATATTTTCATTGTTTGAGTGCCTTCTCATATACCTTAAGATATTGTTGAAACATTTTATCAGGGGTTAAAGAAAGTGAGCATTCATATGCATTGTTGACGATAAGCTCAAGATTTGGGTCAACTAGGCAGAGTTCAATTTTTTTTGCTAATTCTTCAACATTGTTGCAGGTGATTAAATAACCAGTCTCATTATTCTTAACAAGGTCTGGAATGCCGCCGACCTTTGATGCAATAACAGGTATCCCTAATCGCATGATATCAATCAAAATTGAACCTAACCCCTCGTGTAATGAGGGCATCAGAAAGCCATCAAAAATCCCATTCAATTTATTAAAGTCATGTTCCCAGGGCATGATTTTTACTCTTTGATTTAGAGATAAATCACTAATGAGTTTATTGAGTTTTTCTTTATCCGGCCCGTCACCATAAATAGTGAGTGAGTATTCTCTGGGAAGCTTGGCGAGAGCTTTTATCGCGATAGACTGTCCTTTATGATGATCAACGAGAGCACCAGCCATGAAGAGTTTTATGTCAGTTGGGTCAAAAGGTTTGGATTTAACTTCTTCCGGAAAAAAATCTGAACATGAGGGAATGACTGGAATCTTCTTTAATCCAAAACTTTCAAGTGACTTTTTTATTGCCGTGCTAATAGCAACTACTTTTGCGGCTTTCCTATAGGCTAACCGAGTTAGAAGGCGGTCGTTTAAATCATGATCAACGCGCCGGGTGATGATGTAGGGCGTATTGAAAAGTAGCTTATGAATGAATGCCCAGTAGACAGCTTTGCCGTCATGGGCATGTATGAGGGACACATTGGAGATGGTTTTGCTGAAGTGACCTTCAAGTAAGTTGGATACACTTAAATTACTAACTTTTGTTAGTAACTTAACCAATTGATTTAATTTGTTATTTTTTCTTGTGACGGAAAGAGTGGAGTATCCATTTTTTTTAGTACTTTCAGAAATCGTTAATAAAGCCTGTCTCTCGCCGCCGCGGTACCCTCTGGCAAGACTTACATGACATAATCTTATTTTTTTCAATTGTCTACTCACAAGGCTAATGTTACCTAAACTACCGTTAAGCGTCGTAATTATCACTCTCAATGCCGAAGAAACAATTAACTTGGTTTTGCAGGCGTTACAAAATATTAATGAGGTTGTGGTTTATGACACTGGGTCTACTGATGGAACGACAGATATTGTTCGTTGTTTTAAAAATGTAAGTTTTTATGAGGGACAGTTTATCGGTTTTGGACCAACTAAAAATGCAGCCATTAGATGTGCGAGGAATGACTGGATTTTATCTTTAGATGCGGATGAAATTCCATCGCCAGAGCTTTTAGCAAGTGTATCTCGGATCGATTTTGAGAACGCTTCTTTGGTCGGTGAAGTTGAAAGACATAACTATATTCTCGGGAGAAGGGTGAGGTACTCAGGTTGGGGTAGTGACTTTTTAGTTAGGTTATTTCATCGAGGCTACACATTGTTTGATGACAAGTTAGTTCATGAGGCTGTAAGGCTTCCTTCCAATGCAAAGGTTGTCCAGTTAAGTGGTGAACTAAAACATTACGCGGTAAATCGTTTCGATCAGATGATTGAAAAAGTGAAAAGATACAGTAAGTTAAAACAATCACCATCTAAACAAGCAATCCCATACCCCTTACTGCTGCTATTGGTAATCGTTAGATTTTTACAAACATTTATTTTGCGCTTGGGCTTTCTTGATGGCTGGCGTGGTTTTTTGATTGCCTTTTCTAATGCGTCGGGTGTGTTTTGGAAGTATATGAGACGACATGAAAACAAAAATTAATAATATTGCCCATAATCTTTTAACTCCTATGGTTGCGGTCTCAATAGCACTGTTGCCACTTAATCATCGTGTTGCAGCTATAACAATGCTGCTGGGTGTGATTATTTCGATAATTCAGATTGTTACAGGAGAGAGAGAGCAAACATCAAGACTTGTATCTAAAATGGATTTTGTATTGCTGCTTTTGATTTTCCTGGCAATGATTTTTCTGGGTGTTCTTTATCATGGCAATGTTGGAGCTTTTGATAATTACTCTAGGCTTTTGATTTTAATTCCAATTTTTATTGCTTTATCTAATGGCATCAAAAATAAAGAGATTGTTCTCGTTGCAATAATTTTTGCGGTGCTTTGGATGTTTTTTCAGGCACTCAAAGTTCAACTTTCGGAGGAAGGAGTTAGGGCTACTTTGGGGTATAAAAACGCAATCCCCCTCAGTAATCTAGCGGCTGAATTCGGTACCATTTTGCTTTTGTACGCTTTGGCTTCCGATATGAAGAGGCCGTATAAGCTTTTTCTGGGCTTTATAGTTGCTCTAGCTTTGCTATCTGTATTTCTGACGGGAACAAAGGGGGCGCTTTTACCCTTTGTATTAATTGGGGCCACTGTCTATCTTCTTTCACCCATAAAAATATATCAAAAGTTAATTTGGATTTTAGTTGTGGTTGTTTTGGCTATTGCTGCAGACATTCTTTCCTCCGGACTCGTTAGTTCTCGTTTCTCGAACGCATGGGATGGTTTGTTTTGTTTTGCAAGGAATGATTGGCTCCAATGTGATGATGGCTCAGTTGGCGTGAGGGTGTGGATGTGGATTGTGGCACTGTGGGATTTTGCATCAAACCCTTGGGTTGGTTCTGGCCCGGGCTCGTATCAAATGATTATGCAGTCATATATTGCTTCAGGGGAGGTGCCGGCTAGGTTTGCGCATCTAAATAACCCGCATAACGACGCTTTAAAGTTAATGCAGGAGTTTGGCATCTGGGGCCTTATATCCTATTTGATTTTATATTTTGGGCTGTTGCGTTTTTCCATTAGATTGTTTTCTGCCAACCCTTTAGTTCAGCCATGGCGTTTAATATTTTTAGGGCATTTAGTATTCATGATCCTTTTGGGGCTGACTCAGAGTGTTTTCTCTGTTTCATCTATGGCGCTACTTTTTGCATTTATGACAATGTTATTAGCTGCTTTCGCCTACGATGAGGCTATAAAAGATACAATCTAGTTTTAATTTTTTAAATCTTGAACTATGAAAGCAGTTATTCTAGCAGGTGGGTTAGGCACTCGTTTAAGTGAAGAAACCTCATTAAAGCCAAAGCCAATGGTAGAGATTGGTGCGCGACCTATTCTGTGGCACATCATGAAAATCTATTCATCCCATGGCATAAATGATTTTGTGGTTTGCTGTGGCTATAAGGGCTACGTCATAAAGGAGTATTTTGCGAATTATTTCCTTCATATGTCCGATGTCACCTTTGATATGCAGGGAAACCAAATGCAGGTGCATAATCAGCGAGCCGAACCTTGGCGGGTGACTTTGGTTGACACAGGGGATGACTCCATGACCGGCGGGCGTTTAGGGCGTGTTGCAGAGTATGTCAAAGGTGAAGATGCCTTTTGTTTTACATACGGTGATGGTGTTGGGGATATAGATATAACGAATTTAGTAGAGTTCCATCGATTACATGGAAAAAAAGCCACACTAACTGCAACTTACCCTCCCGGTCGTTTCGGTGCATTAGACATTCAGAACGGAAGTGTGCGCGAGTTTAAGGAAAAGCCTCAGGGTGATGGCGCCATGATCAACGGTGGTTTTTTTGTGCTGTCTCCAGAAGTGTTGCCGTATATTTCGGGTGATGCCTGTATCTGGGAGCAGGAGCCATTAATGAATCTCGCAAAAGAGGGCGAATTGATGGCATTTGAGCATGAGGGATTCTGGCAGCCAATGGATACCCTTAGAGACAAGCAGATGCTCCAGAAGTTATGGGACTCTGGCAAGGCTCCCTGGAAGTGTTGGGACTAGCGAAGATGAGTGCCATAGATCCAACTTTCTGGCGGGGAAAGCGCGTATTTATTACCGGGCATACAGGCTTCAAGGGAAGTTGGCTTTCATTGTGGCTACAGCAACTCGGTGCGCAGGTTAAAGGTTTTGCTTTACCTGCGCCTACAAACCCTTCGGTTTTCGATTTGTGTGATGTCGCAAATGGTATGGAGTCAGAGATTGCAGATATACGTGATCTTGAGGTGATTAGGCAGAGCATGGCGTCTTTCTCACCTGAAATTCTAATTCATATGGCTGCTCAGCCTTTAGTGCGCCATTCCTATTTAGACCCCGTTGAGACTTATCAAACGAATGTTTTAGGTACAGTCAATGTGCTTGAAGCGGCTAGATCGGTTGATAACTTAAAGGTAATTATTAACATTACAACAGATAAGTGTTATCACAATAATGAATGGGAATGGGGTTATCGAGAGAATGATCCGATGGGTGGTGATGACCCATACAGCAGCTCAAAAGGTTGTGCTGAATTAGTAAGTGCAGCCTACAAAAAATCATTTTTTGACTTAGCTGAAAAGCCTAAACGTATTGCGACGGTTCGTGCTGGTAATGTTATTGGTGGTGGTGACTGGGCAGAAGATCGATTGATACCCGATATTCTTAAATCTTTTGAAAAGGCTGAATCAGTCAAGCTTAGGAATCCTCACGCGATTCGCCCTTGGCAGCATGTCTTAGAGCCCTTGTCGGGGTATCTGATGTTGGTTGAGCAGTTATGGAATGTTGGTGATGATTACCTTTCGGCGTGGAATTTTGGCCCCCACCAAGAAAGTATGATTACTGTCGGCTTGATCGCTGAATCCATGGCCTCTCAGTGGGGAAGTGGTGCCAAAGTTGAAATGGATGCCGGTAATCACCCGCACGAGGCATCTATTTTGAAGCTTGATATTTCTCGTGCGATGAGCCAATTGGGCTGGGCGCCCAAATTATCGCTTCAGCAGGCATTGGGTTTAATTATTGAGTGGCACAAAGCTTATATCGAAAATCGCAATATGCGAGAAATTACCCTGCAACAGATTAAAGTATTTAACGATGAGTAAATCTAAAGAACAATTGCGTGATGAGATAGCGGCTCTTGTTAGAGAGTATGCGGCAATAGAAAAATCATCTGCCTCATTTGTACCCGGTGAAACCATTGTGCCGCCATCAGGTAAGTTACTAGATCATGAAGAGATGCAGTCTATGGTGGATGCTTCGCTTGATGCTTGGCTAACAACAGGACGTTTTAACGAAGCCTTTGAAAAAGCCTTAGCAGAATTTCTTGGCGTTAAATTCCTAATCACAGTCAATTCAGGTTCATCAGCAAATTTGGTCGCGTTTAGCACGTTGACCTCTCCAAAACTAAAGGAAAGAGCCATTAAAAAGGGTGATGAGGTGATTGGTGTAGCCGCTGGCTTCCCAACTACTGTGAACCCGATCGTACAGTTTGGTGCGATTCCTGTTTTTGTGGATGTTGATCTAAACACTCATAACATCGATGTATCTCTAATTGAAGAAGCGATCACGCCAAAAACAAAAGCCATTATGTTAGCCCACACCTTAGGAAATCCGTTTAACCTCAAAGCCATTCGAGAGATTTGTGATAAGCATGAGTTGTGGTTGATCGAGGACTGTTGTGATGCGCTTGGGTCTACCTTTGAGGGAAAGCTGGTTGGTACCTGGGGTGATATTGCGACCTTAAGTTTTTATCCTGCGCATCACATTACAATGGGTGAGGGTGGTGCAGTATTTACCAATAACTCTAAACTCAAGCGTATTGCTGAATCATTCCGAGATTGGGGGCGAGATTGTTATTGCCCACCTGGATGTGATAACACCTGTGGCACCCGATTTGATCGTCAGTTAGGCGACATGCCGCAGGGATATGATCATAAATATATATACAGCCATGTTGGCTATAACCTTAAAATAACCGACATGCAGGCAGCCTGTGGGTTAGCCCAACTTAAAAAGCTGCCAATGTTTATTGCTAAGCGTAAAGCAAACTTTACCTATTTAAAGGGAAAGTTGTCTCACTTAAGTCATGTACTATCGGTATCTCAGCCAACCCCTGGTAGTGCCCCATCGTGGTTTGGATTTCCGATTACCCTTAAAGAGGGTTGCGGTGTTGAGAGAGTCGATCTACTTAGGTACTTGGACTCCAAGAAAATTGGATCACGTTTATTATTTGCGGGTAATTTAGTCCGTCAACCCTATTTTAAAGACGTAGAGTATCGTGTTGTTGGTGAGTTGATTAATACTGACATTACCATGCGTCAGACATTTTGGTTGGGTGTGCAGCCGGCACTGGATAATGTGCATCTTGATTATGTCGCTGATGTTCTGACGGCATATTTTAAAGAGCATGTCTGATGCCAAAGGTTCTCCTCACCGGTGCAAATGGTTTTGTGGGGAGCCACGTACTCAGTCATTTTGTCGCATTGGGTTGGGATGTGGTTATCACTCTTCGAAGTGGTTCTGATTGTTGGCGCATTAAAGCTCAGTTAAATAATGTTGTCGTCGTCAATTTAGATGAAGTTGCCCTAGAGAAGATTTTTCTTGCGCATCAGATAGATTGTATTGTGCATTTGGCTACTCTGTATCGTAAAAATGATGATTTAGGTGAATTAGAGTCACTTATAGAATCAAATGTGATTTTTCCACTCTCATTGGTTTCTGAAGCCCAAAAGGCTGGCGTAGGCGCTTTTATTAATACAGGATCTTTTTTTGAGTACGTGCCAAGTGACCATAAGTTAAAAGAAAGCACATGTCGAAAACCGATTAATAACTATGCGGCGACTAAAATAGCCTTTAGTAAACAACTTGAAAAATATAAACATCAAATGAGCGTCATAGAGTTGATGCTTTTTTCGCCTTATGGCCCGGCTGATAATGACAAGCTTATTCCCTATATCATTCATAACCTTTTGAAACATCAAAGCCCAAATATTCATAAAGGAAATAATCAGATCGATTTGCTATATGTAAGTGATATCGCTAGAGCGTTTGAACAAGCAGTTATTCATGCGGTTGAAAGAAGGGCAGGTTTTGATCGCGTAAATATTGCCTCTGGACAATCTATTTCAGTGAAAGAAATAGCGATGCTATTGCATGAAATTATCGGTTCATCGGTGGAATGCGTGCTTGGTGAAGTTGATAGTCCATTGGTTGTGGAGGCAGATATAACTAAAGCAAAAGACCTGCTCGACTGGGTGCCTTCAGTCTCGCTAAAGCAGGGCTTAAAGAGCACGTTTGAGTATTACAGCGGATTAGTACAATGAAGCTTGTCAGTCAGGCATTGCAAGGGGTTTATGAGTTTGAATATCCGCACTTCAGCGATGAGCGAGGCGGTTTTGCAAAGCCATACCATGCTGGGTCATTAGGTGAGTATGGTCTTAAAGCTGATTTCAAAGAATTTTTCTACTCCGACTCACATAAGCATGTTCTGCGTGGAATGCATTTTCAGCTACCACCACATGATCATGGAAAAATGGTTTTTGTTACCAGTGGAGCTGTACTTGATGTTGCGTTAGATGTCCGAAAAGCATCTCCAACATTTGGGCAGAGTGTGAGTTTTGAGTTGTGTGCGGATGATCAGCGATGTATATATTTATCGTCAGGATTTGCTCATGGCTTTTTATCTCTAGAGGATAATTCACGAATAAATTACTTAGCCACGTCTCTTCACTCGCCGACACATGATGTGGGCGTTAGGTGGGACAGTTTTAGTTTTCAATGGCCAGTGTCTAGCCCGGTTATTTCGTCTAGAGATGCAGATTTTTCGACGCTAGAAGATTTTGGAAAGTCTAATGATATCGATTGGAATACCAACCTATAACCAGGCGGACACGCTTGGTGCAACAATTGAGTCTTTTTTAAATCAATCGATAAAGCCGCTCGAGATCGTGGTTAGTCAGAACTGGTGTACGGATCACACTGAAGATGTTTTAAAGAACTTTGAAGGAAAAATCAAAGTCATTAGCCCTTCGCGGCATCTAACCATGATGGAGAATTGGAACTTTCTTGCTTCTCATTTAAAGGGTGAGTGGTTTTCTTTAATGAGTAGCGATGATCTTGCGCTTCCTAACTTTGTAGAAGATATTTCAGAAGGTATTGAGGCTAATACAGATGCTGTTCTTATACGTGCTCTTTACGAAGCGATTGATGTTAATGGACTTGTTGTTAATAGAAGGACAGCTAAAGTTGCCGCAAAAAGAAGGTCGTTCCCAAATAATTTTTATGAACAAATTCGCGGTACCAAAACGAGCTTTGCCGCTTTTTGTGTGAAAAAAAGTGCTTTTGATGAAGTGGGCTGTTTTGATGAGAATTTTATTTATGCGGGCGACTATGCGCTTTGGCTAAAACTCTCACCACTAGGATCATTTGTAACCTTACCCAAGACTATTTCACAGTATCGGTCTGAATACCGTCCGGATATTACAGCTGAGCGAATGCGCGGCTTCATCGCTGATAAGATAAGGCTTCGAGCAGAGGTGATACCCTCGATAAGTGATAGCTTTGCAGCAAGATGTATGAACGCTGCAGCGACAAGAAAAAGTTTAAGATGGATCCTTAATAATGCTGTTGAACAAAATAAAGACTGTAAAGCTGCGGTTGTAATGCTTGAGAAAATTGAAGGGAATCCTATTGAAAGATTAATGGGCGATGTTTTGAATAAGCTGTATCGAATCAGGACCATGAAATAATATTGATAAGTGCCCTTATCGGAAGTTTCTTTAGTATTACGATTTAATCCAGATAAAAAACCATAAAAGTAGATGTAATCAACTTGTTAGATAATAATCAAAAAAGAGCTATTATTAAGCTAGCACATGCTGCCGGCCAGAAAATCATGGCTATTTACGCTCAAGATTTTGACGTCGATTATAAAGATGATTCGAGTCCCTTAACTCAAGCGGATGTAGCTTCTCATCACTGCATTCTTGATGGGTTACGCGAACTTACTCCCAATTTACCGGTACTCTCAGAAGAATCTTCGGAAGAAGAAAAGCTTAATCGTATGAGTTGGGATACTTATTGGCTCATCGACCCTTTGGATGGGACAAAAGAATTTATCAAAAAGAACGGCGAGTTTACGGTCAATATAGCTCTAGTTAACAATCATCAGCCCGTGTTTGGTGTTGTTTATGCTCCGGCGCTTGATGTGACTTACTGGGGAGATAAGTCTTCAGGTGCTTTTAAAGTTGAGGGTGAAATTGAGAGGGCGATAAAAGTGAGATCGCGCTCTGCAAGCTGTTCTGATTGGATCGTGGTGGGTAGTCGATCGCATCAGTCAGATGATTTCAAAGCCTTCATGGAAGACTACGCGGAGGCAGAGATCGTCTCGATGGGAAGTTCTTTAAAACTGTGTCTGGTTGCAGAAGGTAAAGCCGATCTTTATCCAAGACTCGGGCTAACTTCTGAATGGGATACTGCCGCCTCTCAGGCGGTGGTTGAGGCTGCTGGCGGTCAAGTGCTGGCTTTTCCAGAGATGAACCCTCTAAGATGTAATCAAGACGAAGATTCGTTATTAAACCCTCATTTTTTAGTATGCGCATCTCCGCTTTAATTGAATTGGAATTTTATGAATCAAAAAAGTACCAATGTGGTCTGGGAAAAGTCACTAATCACCCGGCAAGATCGAGAAATGTTGAATGGACATAAATCTTTTGTACTTTGGTTTACCGGCCTGTCGGGCTCTGGTAAGTCCACGCTAGCTCATGCGGTTGAAAAAAAACTTCATGAGAAAGGCTGTCGCACCTTTGTTTTAGATGGTGATAACGTCAGACATGGCCTGTCGTCAAATTTGAGTTTTTCAGAAGAAGACAGAAAAGAAAACATACGCCGCATTGGTGAAGCTGCAAAGCTAATGACCGAAGCGGGTGTAATT
>Ga0255763_1003571_pt1 | contig 13879 bp, 17 predicted proteins | sample 041ome_2_FD_179963 | JGI IMG/M metagenome (GOLD analysis project Ga0255763, IMG submission 179963) | Coastal salt marsh microbial communities from the Groves Creek Marsh, Skidaway Island, Georgia - 041406US metaG (version 2) | ecosystem: Environmental > Aquatic > Marine > Intertidal zone > Salt...
AGCTGGGCGAAGACAAGACAGGTTTGATTAGCTTTCTGCCCATCATCGTGAAATTGTTGGTGCTGGTGGCGGTTGCTTCCATCCCGATGATTCAATCTTATATCAGTGATCCTCTTTCACCCGTGATTGCGATTGTTGTCTACGTCGCTCTCCGCACGGCCAGTCTCGTCACGGACAAGGAAGCCGCAGTTCTCGCCGCAGTGGCACTGATTCCACAGCTCCAGACACTTGTTCGCAACCCAATTCCGCCAGTGATAATGATCGGTATGTACTTGCTCATGAAGAATCTCGGAGTTGGCAAGGACAATATCGTTGGCAACACTGGAACCGTTTCTCTGGTTCTCGCGGTGGCATTCCAGGTGATCCAAGAAAGTCTCCCAGCGATCCTAGGAACCAAGGGCGCCACGTTGACCACTGGAACATCATTCTACAATAACATCAGCTTGCTCGCGTGGCTCGCCATCTCTCTGCCGAGCATCTACTTTTTCCTCCGCGGTCGCAATGAAGTCAATGGCGACAAAATCACCCAACTCCCCTATAACAAACCCAAGGAAGGATTTGAAGAAATCAAGGAGTGGCAGAAGGATAGCATTCAGATCATTCAGTTGATCGTGTTGTATCTTCTGGCAACTGGCATCCAGTCATTCCGCGGTCTGTTCATGAACCCAGTGCCTCCAGTGGCAATGCTCGGACTTCTCGCTTTCACCATGTTCGTGCAGGCCAACAACCCCGACGCGGACTATCCGGATAACGAGGGTCTTGCTGCCATCATCGCTGGGTTTGGCTTTGGTGCCAACTTCACTTTGGCCGACCCCGTACTCAAGATGATCTTCAAGAATAGCGGAGGTGCACCGCCGATGGAGCCAGAGCCCGTCGTATTTCCTCCCGAACCCGTAATTTCACCTATCACGGAACCCGAAGTCAACGTCAACAGGAATAAAATCGCAAACACTAATAGTAATGGCAAACAATAAGTCGGAGGATGGTCGCGTGACAGCTTTCACACTTCTGTTTGCATTTGCAGTGGTTCTCGCTGCCTACCTCTCAGGTCCCGAGAATAACTTTTGGATGGCGCCCGGTGCCATCATGTACATGGTGCTCCTTCTGGCGATTGCCATCCCAAGTTGGCCAGCCGTGGGAGACGACACGAAACTCAACAAGAACCTTGCAGTGATAATCGCTCTATTGTTGGTTCCTTCGGTCCTCGCGCCGGTATTTGGAATCCAGACCAGCACCAATGTCTACAACTACTGGCGCTCCATCATGATTCCCCTCTACGCTGGATACGCGTTCCACAAGAGGGACATGCCAGGCACCGGAATCCTGGTGACTTTCTCGACACCACTGATTCTCATGCTATCAATGATTTTCAGTATCAATCCCCTACCAAACGCAGTAAAGATCCCTGGGACCAATGTCGCCAACAAGTGAATTTCATTCAGGCTCTTAAAGAATAGAAATGTAAGGTAGGTACCTTACTAATGCCAACTTATACCAAAAAGACCCTTCATGTCCATATTCTAGACCGTCCAGACTCCTACGTGGGGCAGGTGCGTCCAGAAGATAGGGCTGTGTGGGTCCCTGATGGCAACAGATTCGTGCAACGTACGGTGCGCGTCTCGCCCGCTTTGACCAAGGTTTTTGATGAAATCTTGGTGAATGCTTTGGATCAAAGCTCCATGCACCCGTCCGTTACAAAGATATCCATCGACGTGGATGACGCGGGGAGGATCACCATCGCCAATAACGGCGTCGCCATCCCCGTGGTGATCCACGAACAGACCCAGGTCTGGACTCCAGAACTGATCTTCGGTCACTTGCTGACATCTTCGAACTATGATGACTCCGAGGAAAGAACCACGGGTGGCCGCAACGGCTACGGAGCTAAGCTGACCAACATCTACTCCAAGGAGTTCGAGATCAAGGTGGATGACCCCGAGACAAGAAAGTCCTATCACCAAGTCTGGAGGGACAACATGCGTATCTGTGCCGAACCCAAAATTAAATCCTTCGCGGGCAAGACAGCCAAGGTGCAGATCAGCTGGGTACCAGACTGGGAACGATTCGGTCTGCAGGGAATCACCAAGGACGTCAGGGACATGTTCATGAAAAGGGCTCTGGATGCAGCAGCATGGGTGCCAGCCAAGTGTAAGGTTCACTATAACGGGGAGGCGTTAGCCATCAAGCATCTCCAGGATTACACTTCACGCTTCACCGACCAGACTTTGGCTCAAATTAAACAGGACCGATGGGAGGTGCTGGTCTGCTCCTCGGTGGGCGCGGGCTTCAAACAGATCTCATTCGTCAACGGCATCTGCACCGAGAAGGGTGGGACCCACGTCGACCACGTGGTCAATCAGATCACTTCTGACCTCGCGAAGAAGACCAAACTTAGACCAGCACAGATCAAGCAGTGCATGATGGTGATCGTCAAGGCGGTCCTGGTCAATCCTTCATTCTCCAGTCAGTCCAAGCACGAGTGCATGTCCCGCGTGCAGGACTTTGGTTCCAAGTTTGAACCGACGTCTGCCTTTTTGAAGCAGGTCAAGGGCGTTCTGGAACAGGAACTTTTGGCACAGACCAAGGCTTCCGAGGTTCGTGATCTCAAAAAGACCGACGGAGCCAAGAAGAGCAGGATCACCGGAATCCCCAAGTTGGACGACGCCAACTGGGCAGGGACGGCCAAGTCAAAACAGTGCACCCTGATCATAACCGAAGGAGATTCCGCCAAGGCTCTGGCTATCAGTGGATTGTCCGTGGTCGGCAGGGATCAATATGGCGTCTTTCCACTCAAGGGCAAACCGAGGAACGTTCGGGACTTGGGTTCAAAGGCACTGACGTCCAATCAGGAGTTTTCAGATTTGAAGAAGATCCTAGGTCTCCAACAGGGAAAGAAGTATACAGACCTGAGTGAACTCCGTTACGGGAGACTGATGATCATGACCGATGCCGACGTGGATGGTTCACACATCAAGGGTCTGGTCCTGAACATGTTCGACTGCTACTGGCCCGAGCTGATCGGAATGGGCTTCGTGGTGAGCATGATTACCCCAGTGATCCGCGTGAAGGGTGGAAGGATCAACGAGTCCTTCTATTCCGAAAAGGACTTTGTGAATTGGCTCGAACGGTCACACGGCGGTAGGGTCCCACGTGGAGTCACCATCAAGTACTACAAGGGTCTTGGTACTTCCACGTCCGCCGAGGCCAAGGAGTACTTCAAGGATCTTGGGCGATTGACCGTGGGATTTGTAGCTGACCAAGATAGTCAGAAGTCGGTGGGTTTGGCGTTCGACAAGTCGCTTGCTGACGACCGGAAGCGGTGGTTGGCGGAACCCTTCCGCGGAGATTCGCTTCCCTATGGCAAGGTGACTTCGGTGACCGTTTCAGATTTCATTCACAAGGATCTTATTCAGTTCAGTCACGCGGACATTCGCAGGTCCATCCCAGATGTCCGTGACGGTCTGAAACCTTCTCAGCGCAAGGTCATCTTCGGGTGCATGAAGAGGAATCTTACCACCGAGATGAAGGTCGCTCAGTTGTCTGGCTACATTTCGGAGCACACCGCCTATCACCATGGAGAGATGAGTTTGCAGGGAACCATCGTGGGACTGGCTCAGGATTACATGGGATCAAACAACATGAATTTGCTAGAACCATGTGGCCAGTTTGGAACCCGTCTGGCGGGTGGCTCGGACCACGCAAGCGCCAGGTACATCTTCACGAGGTTGTCCGAACACGCCAAGGTATTTGATGAGCGGGACAATGCCTGTCTGACCTACCTCAAGGATGATGGAAAGCCCATCGAGCCAGAATATTACCTGCCCACGATGCCTATGATATTGGTGAACGGCGCAGAGGGTATCGGGACGGGGTTCAGCTGCAAGGTGCCTCCTCACAATCCAGTGGACGTCAAGGAAAATCTGAAGCGGTTCATTCGGGGAGAGGTACTGAAGCCCATGAAGCCGTGGTTCCGTGGATTCAAGGGAACCGTTACGGCATCGGATGAAGGAGTTTGGACACTTCGGGGCGTCTGGCAGTCAAGTGGAGACAAGGTCGAGGTCACCGAACTTCCCCCGGGCACGTGGACCCAAACTTACAAGGAGTTTCTGGAAGGGCTTGTTGAGAAGAACGTCATCAAGAATTACAACAATCACAGTACGGAAGAGGATGTCCGTTTTGTGATCACTGGATACAAGGGGTCGTCACCAGAGAAGGATCTCAAGTTGACTTCAACGGTCCGAAGCACCAACATGTATCTGCACGGACCCAACGGCATCGAGAAATTCGACACGCCCATGGACATACTTAAGACCTACGCCAAGGAGAGAATGGAACTTTACGTGAAGCGCAAGGAATATTTGGTGGCGACCTTGGCTAAGCGCTCTGGAATGGCGATGGACCGTGCCAACTTCGTCAAGGGAATCCTAGAAGGTACGCTGAAGGTCATGGGACTGAAGAAGGCAGACGCCGAGGAGAACATTCTCAAGAAGTTCAAAAAGGTCGACGGGAGTTTCGAGCACCTCTGGGGTCTGAAGACGTCGCGGTACACCCAGGAGGCGGTTCAAGAACTCAAGCAGGAAGCCAGGGTCCTATTGGACGAACTCAAGAGGATTCAGGAGATGACCACCAAGGACATGTGGATCGAGGACCTAGACAGGTAGTCTCAATTTTCTTGTTTGTTTCAAAATGTTTGACCATCTGTTTGTATGTTCTTCTATACTTTGATTATCCACTTTTTCGGAACTTGAATATATTTTGAACTTTCCATTTGCCATTTCAGGTCTCGCGAGCGTATTTTCTGGATCTTCCTTGTCCATCATGGATTTGTATTCGTTGATGATATCTGTAGGAACTTCGGGAGCGTGGTCAATAATCTTGTCGTAATCTTCACGAATCTTGTGGCAGTATTCTACGGCATTCATTCTGTCCTCGGGTTCCAGGGAGAGTTCCAGGGAAATGTCACGGGCCAGGCGACTGAACAACTTGGAAGTTTGCATATTGGATTCAAATTGCTCTCCACATCTCAGGAACTTGTGAATACTGGCAATTCCGGCGGCGCCTAGATTGAGAAAACTGAATGTGTACAAGAGTATTTGCGAGTTTTGATTTTCGGACGAAGAAATGAGTGTTCCAAGTCCGGCCAGAGTAGTCATGGCGATGTTTATTATAGAAAAGTTCGTATGAGCAGTGCTGTGGCGTACCGCGCACCTATGGTGAATCCACCGGTACCCCAGAGCTTTTTCGCCCCAGGACTTGATGAGTTTTTCCTGCTTCGGGTGCCAGCTCATGGCATTCTCGATGCGCTTTTGTTTGTCCACCAGAAACTTTGCTTCGAGGTGTTCTATATGATCGTCTTCACCTGCGTCTGAAGCCATCTACTTAAACATTATATTTTAATAAATAGAAATGAAGTTCTCTAGCAAGATTGTGACTCTGGAGGACGGAGTCAAGGAGGTTGCTGTTCGTGCAGACGACGGAAAACCTTTGTTGGTTACGCTCAAGGGAGCCCAGGTGGTTTCTGTAGATGATGAACTTCTTTTCAAGATTGATGACGAGACCGTGGCGCAGTGTGAGGATGTTGTTCTGGCAAAGGCTAAGGAGTCTAAGATGGCTTGGTTCGGTAAGGAGATCGCAGACTCTCGACTTGAAAGCGCATTTACTTCTTCTTTTTCTCTTGATGAGAATATCTTGAGCGTGCACAAGGCTGAAATGGTCAGGGTGTATGACGCCAAGCGAGAGCTTTTGGAGGACAAGGAACTTGTCAAGGACGATGTGGTCGACGTGGTGGTCCAGCTCCGGTCGGTGCAGTTCCTTCAGAAAAGTTTCGAGACCGAGTGGGTGCTTCATCAGGCCAAGTTCAAGTCCGAACCTAAACCGAAGAAGGCGGCCGTGGATTTTTCGGATTGTCTTTTCGAGGAAGAGCCAGAGGAAGAGGAAGAGGAAGATTTTTTTTAGTAAGTAATGTTAAACGGATATGAAGGTTAAGATGATGAAGACCGAGACCATGTTGCTACTTGCTCTGCTCGTCGCCGTGGGTTATTTTATGTGGGCGAACAACGGTGCGATCCGCCGTGCTCTCGGAATGGCTCCCAAGGAGGGGATGTACAGCTGGAGCTACATCAACGGCAAGGAGGGTTATGAGGGTGCCAATGTGGATGCATCCATGCCCGCCCCAGTGAACGGCGGTTCTCTGTCGGTGCCCGCCGCGGCTGCCAACGGAATGGGAATTGCCTCCAGCCTGCTCCCCCGCGACGTGGCGGCTCAGGAGGACTTCGGCGAGTTCGCTCCCGATGACATCCTCAAGGGTCAGAACTACCTGAACCCCCGCGCGCTCATCGGTTACCCCGAGACCGTCGGCGGTGCTCTCCGTAACGCCAATCAGCAGATCCGCTCGGAGCCCCCGAACCCCCGGGACCCCATCAGCATCTTCAACACGTCCACGATCGTGGCGGATCAGATGCGCCCCGCTTTCGAGCTTGGTCAGGGTAGCGCTTAGATTGATCTAGTTTAATACATTTTAGAAACATTCAGGGAAACAACTCTGACTGTTTATGAATTAAAGAAATTACACCACTGGTTAACAAAACGATGTCTGACGGGATGCCGATTAGTGATCAGTTCAAGGAGGCGATTGCCGAACTCGAGGGAATCAAAACACAATTGACCGAGGCGCAGAAGGCTATCAAGGTGCTTAAGGACCGTGAGACCAGTTTGAAGACATTCATCGGTGGATACATGAAGGCCCAGAAGATTGATGACGTCCAGACACGTGGCGGAACCAAGGTCACTCAGAAGACGTCAGTCAAGAAGCCCGCAATCACTAAGAAAATCCTAATGGATGAACTACCAAATTATATTGAGGGAGGTCAGGAACGCCTAAACCAGATCATCAAAGAGATTGAGGATAAGTTAGAGCCAAAGGAGACATCAAGTCTTCAACTCAAGTTAAAGAAGAAATCTGAAGAGTAAGTAGTAACCAAAGATGGTGGGATCTAATCTTCTCGACTACACTCCAATCGCTTCCGAACCTCAGGTGATTGAGGATTATGACAATGAGGAAGATGAAGGTTTCGTTGATCCTAATGAATATGAGTATGAAGATTGGATAGCCTATTACAGTGATGAGTTGTGGAACAACTGGGAAAATTACAGACAGGATTGTTACGATAAGATGATCCCAGACGGTATTTCGTTTTCCGAGTTTTGTAAAAATGAGTACTATTATTAGTTTTAAATGTTGGCAATCAATAAATATGGTTCGGTTGCCGGATGTCACAAGTACAAAAGTCATCATTCCAAGCGTGTTATTCGCTCTCCTTTCGCCCGCAGTCACGGGTATGGAAAGTTTCGTAGACCGTTTGGGAATGACCTCTGTATTTGGGATTCTTTATATAATTGTGACCAAGGGTGTCGCAAAGTACGTCATACGTCCTTCAGAAGTGTATCTCGCATGTGCGATGTACCTAGTTTTGAGCAGCATGACAAAGACACAAGACCAAATCGTTCAATATACTTTCCTATATTGGATTTTATTCGCGATTATTCGTTCACAAAGTCCTCTCGAGTTCTAAAAAGGAACATGAAGTACCTTGTTGTTGGTCCAGGAGCCATGGGATTTTATGCCATCCTAGGTGCCGTCTATGCCTTGCAGATCAATGGGAAACTTGATTCGCTTGAAGCTGTCGCTGGATCTTCTGCTGGATCCATCGTGGCATTTGGAGTTCTCGTGGCAAAGTGGGATTGTTTCAAGTTATTCAAACTTATTCATGATATCGATGTTCAGTCTATGATGAAATTGAATCTAAAATCATTCCTCAATGATTACGGAATGGTCCCAGCGGAACGGTGGAGAACCTTGTTTTCTAAATTGTGTACGGAATTGGCTGGGAAGGAAGATTTTACATTCAAGGAACTCAAGGAATGGTCTGGAATGGATTTTTACGTTTCGGCCTACAATCTAAATCTCCAGAAAAGTTGTTACTTCTCCCACCACACACATCCAGATATGTCAGTGTCCTATGCCGTTTCCATGAGCATAGGAATTCCATTCTTATTTGAATCGGTGGTCTACCAGGATCATAGATACATAGATCTTGCTGCATTTGAAACGAGCCCGATCACACCTTTTATGGACAAGAACATCAAGGAACTACTTGCGATCGAACTCGGTCCGAACGAACCTACTGAAAATACGACGAAAATCAAATCATTCGTCGATTTCATTCAACACTTTATTAGTTCAATTATGAAGAATAGAGTGGTGTATGAAAAACCTACAATATTTATTAATCTAAAGGAAGGTGAAGCATTTAATTTTTCAATGGAAAATGATACCAAAAAACGTTTGTTTTACCATGGATTTCATACGGCCAAAGAATACATTACCTCAGAACATTTATGATGTCCTTGAGAACAAGAGCACCAACGCCAATCATGAAGAGAACGACCATATATCCCAGCTCAGAATCCATCACGCCGTCAACCTCATAGAACTGAACTTCCTCGGATTGTGGAGGTGGTGATGTGAGAGGTGCTGATCGTTTCACCATAACGGGTTCATCATCAATGGGAGAATAGCCCACCATTATTTAGTATGACCTGGGAAATTATTTACAATTCCAAAGTCGTCTTTCCCTTCTTGCCACGTTTCTTCTTCGGTGCAGAAACTTCGACTTCCTTGACAGACTCGCCATTCACGCTGACAATGTCGGAAACGTCATCCTCGATATTTCCATCACTTAGAGAAGTCATTGGAGCCCTGTTTTCTTCGACGTCACGAGTCGCGGTCGACTGAGGTTTCATGAACGTCGACATCAGCGACGAAAGATCCATCGTCGGTCCCTGAACTTCCCTTCGAGAGATCGGAGGTGCAGGTCGAGGATCGAGATTCCTTTCCTGGGCATTTTTAGCAGTGTTTGCCATGGCAGACATCATGTTGTTGATGAGATCTGGATTCTGCCTAATGACATCATTCATCTGAGGCATAGCAGACTTGAACATCGAGTGGGTCAGATGGAACATCGTAGCGGAACCACCCAACATCATCATCAACTTGAGCTCTGGCGCCATCTTAGCCTTTCCGCGATACTTGATGTACAGCTCCTCAAAGACATCATCGTAATCATCAACCCCGTCCATCACCGATTCGGACCACCCGTCCAGGTGGATATCCAGTGGATTGTAACGCTTGTTCAGGAACTCAATTCCAGTCACACAGGCGATGAGCATGCGCCTTTGCATCTTCACGGACTGATCCACCTCGATTGAATAGGACATCCGCTTGACCTCTGTACGAATATCATGAATCGATGAATGAATATTGAATCGCTCCGCCGTGCGTATACCCTTTTTCTCCAGGCGAGTAATCTTGTTCAGAAGGTCAGCCTTCTCGTCATCAATCGATTTGTATCCAGGGGAAGGCGCGTCTTCTTCATAAGTTTCACCCCCTCCATATTCTTCTCCAAACCCTTCGCCGTGGTCCTCTGGCTCTTCTGCAGGAGGAGGTGGCCTTGCCGAAGGCGTCTGCTTTCCATGATTGGCAAAAGCCATGAACGAAGATGCGGGAGCATTGATTGATCGATCGTCCATCCTTGGATTGTTCGTACGCTTGCGCCTGGTGGCATCCAGGATGACACCGTTGAAAAGATCCTGTTCATCAGCATCCAGGTCGACCATCATCTCATCATTGTTGTCGAGTTCAATTTCAAAATCACTCATTATACTTAATGACAGTATATAAACTTATGGTCATCTCTTTAACGCAGAAAAATAATCACCGTACTTTAGTAAAGAAATATGATCAGCAGTCGGATTGCTCTCGTGCTCGTGTTGGCCATCGTGATGCTCATGTATGTCAAGTGCTTTATGGGTATGAAGAAGAGTGGGTATAAGTTGTCCCCAGAGTCAGTGGATGTTTCATCTATGATCGACGGCGACGCTATCACCAAGCTGTCTTACTCGCTCGAGTGTGTGCCCGGCCCAGGCAAGGATGCCGCCTACTACACCAAGGACTTGACCCCAGGTGGGTTCTGCGGTGATCAGGCTCTTGTCAGGGATGCCATGTCCTACAAGATCCTCGGTGGTATCGGTGGATCTCTGCTTGAGAAGTAAATTAAAGAAATGAAAACAAGGGTAAGTACGAAAAACAATGTCTACCGAGGATGTGATGAAGGAGCTTACTGAGATGCGCAAGGAGATCAAGAGTCTTACCAAGTTGGTTCGCAAGATGGCCAAGGTTCAGGATGACCCCGATGGGTCAAAGGCCAAGGAGCGTGCCGCCAACACTGGGTTCAACAAGCCTTGCAAGGTCACCAAGGACCTAACCGACTTCATGGGTCTCGCTGAGGGCACCGAGGTGTCTCGCACGGACGTGACCCGCTTTGTCAAGCAGTACGTCAAGGACAAGGGTCTTTCTCACCCAGAGGATGGACGAAAGATTATTCAGGATGATGCGATGAAGAAGCTCCTGCAGACACCTCAGGGAGAGACCCTCTCGTATATGACCTTGCAGAAGCACATCTCAAAGCACTTCATCAAGGCTTAAACAAAAACCGCACTCTATTTTTAGAAAATGATATCCACTCAGGAGGTTGAGGCCATTGTCGGCACGAACATCAAAAACATCGATGTTTACCACAAGGCCTTCAAACACAAATCTTCTGTTCAACACGATGGCGTCGAGGGTTCCTACGAAACGTTGGAATTTATGGGCGACTCCGTGTTGGGCTTTATTGTCACCAAGTATTTGTTCGATAGGTACGAGAATCTGCAGGAGGGATTTTTAACTCGTGCGAGAACAAAGATTGTTTGCGGTAAGACTTTGGCGGAAGTATCTGCCAAACTAGGATTTCACAACTGGGTTCAGATGGATGAAAAGGGGATGAGAAATGGATGGAACAACAACCCAAAGATTCTTGAAGATGTCTTTGAGGCATTTGTCGGTGCCATCTACTTAGACCTGGGAATGATCGAAGCCAAAAAGTTCGTCCTGGGAGTCCTGAATAATCCAGACCTTATCCGCTTAGACAAACTTATGGTGGATGACAACTACAAGGACATCCTGATGCGAGTCTGCCAGGCTCAAAAGTGGGATCTTCCTGAATATCGTCAGCTGGATCACGTGGATACCACCAAGTTCCGAGTGGGTGTCTATGTTCAGGGACATCAGTGGGGGACTGGCAAGGGATCCACCAAGAAGGAAGCCGAACAGGCTGGTGCCTATTTTACCTTGAAGCGGCTCGAGGAGAAACTTGAAAAGAGATTGGTACCATCCAAACGTCCGAATGCCATGATTAAAAATGTCCACAGAAAGTAATAATGAAAGTCGCCCTCATCAGTCCGGTTTCAATGACAGTCCACGAGATGTGTGCAGACCATGAACTTCGCGCATGGGGTAGCAAATCATCCAAGACAAAAGTTGATGTAATTAATCCTTATCCAATTAAATCTATTAACGATGTTAAATCTTTTAGCCCAGATGTAGTTGTTTTTGAGAAGGCCAAGGGGCGCGTATTTGATGAGTACTCTCGTCATTTTGCCAAGGTGATAGATTTGGAGGGTCTTCGCGAGTTGATCCCGAAAAAGCCCGAGCCAGTGGTGATCAAGGAGGAGCCCAAGGAGCCCGAGCCTGTCCCCGAGGTGTTCGCCGTTGCCGCCGCCGCCGTTGAGGAAGTTGAAAAAGTTATTCAGGAACCAAAGAAGTCTCGCAAGACCAAGAAACCCACCAAGTCCTCTACTTAAACACTAGGGACCCAAACTCAATAGTATGATGCACCCTCAAGCAGCAAAGTTTTTCAATAAGACTTATCCTGAACAACGTTCCGATGCGTGGTTCAAGATGAGGGGCACGATGCTCACCGCGTCAGATGCTGGAACTGCCATAGGCGTCAATCCCTATGAAACTCCTGAAAAGTTGATCCTAAAAAAGTGTGGAGTCAGCGAGCCATTCAATGACTGGGCGACCAAGCATGGACAAAAGTATGAAGACGAAGCCAGGATCATTTACGAGGAACGTCACAATGAAAAGGTCTTCGAGATTGGTCTGGAGCAACACCACACTCTCGACTGGATTGGTGGCTCGCCCGACGGAATCACCCACTCCGGTAGACTCTTGGAGATCAAGTGTCCCAAGTCTCGCCCCATAGGTGACGGAACACCGCCGGTGTGGTATCTCGCACAGGTGCAGGTGCTCATGGAGTGTCTTGAACTGGAAGTCTGTGACTTTGTGCAGTATCGACCTGCTGAAATCACCTACCCCAAACCTGCCGAGTTTGTCTGCGTGGAAATCAAAAGGGACCGCGAGTGGTGGGAGACCAACATGCCGGTCATGAAGGCACTGTGGGAGAAGGTCCTTTGGCACCGGGAACATGGACACCAGGAACTGCTTCCTCCACCGAAGCCCACGATAGACGATCTGGTCAAGGAAATTGAAGAACTCGAGAACCACCTCACCAAGGTGAAGAAGATGGCTCTCGGGATCGCCAAGGAACACTCGACCCTGAAGACGGGTCGCTGGTCTAACGAAGACGAGGAGTGGCTACTGAAGAACAAGGACAAGAAGATGGAAGAACTCGCCGATCACCTGAAGCGAACGGTCAAGGCCACCAAGATGCGCCTGGAAAAGTTGATCAAGGAGCAACCCAAACAGGAGTGGACGATCACCGAGGTCGTCGAAGATGATATCTAAAAACCGACCTTGCCCTGAACCCACGGAAGCGTCTGCCTCCCTGGTAGATTGGGCGCTCGACAGATGAAGCGAATGACGAAGTGATTAATCTCCTTACCACCGCTCGGATTTGGGATGAGGGCACCGTTTTGATCGTATATTTTCACAGTCAGACGGTCCAAGTTTTCTATGGGATGAATAAATTGAGTAGTTTGATCGTAATTGTCTCTGAATGTAATGAGCTGATCCGATGCAGGTGCGTCGGCGACCGTGATGATGGATGCGAAGGCACCGCGGGCAATCGATTGAACTGGTGATGTCGCAGGGACATTCGGTGGATTCTTGGTAAGTCTGTCATTGAAATTGGATTCAAGTTCGCGGATGCGTAGATAGACGTGTTCCACGGTGCCGCGGGTGTGGACGTGCGCCGCCAACAATCTCGCCTGTACCACCTGCCTCAAGGGAGTATTGAAGTAGACGGTAAAGTTATTTGAACTCGTTTGATCCAGCGTATCGAACGAAATAGTGTGATACTCGTAGTTGAAATCGGGAAGTCCTGTCGACACATATGAGGCTCTAGCCATTTACTACTTAGCCAAGAGAATAGCAAGAACCAATAAAACGACGGCGATTGGTATCAGGATCTGTGCGTACTTGCTGGGAATACCCATGAACTCTCTGCGGGGCAATAGAGCTCCGACGGGTTCAGTGGTTTCTTCTGGATTCATCTTGTTGCGGATCGTGGATTTATAGTAGTTGATTAACTTGCGTGCAAATGTATTTTCAGAACCAGGTTTCAATGGAGGGGCGATGTTGGGTTCCAGACGTTTGTCATCCTCATCCTGCTGCTTGGTGGCAAATCGCTTATCCTTGGTACCTTGGACATTCAACTTGAGAACAAACTCTTCTGTGGCAGACCCGGTTTTTGTAAATGGATACAACTTAAACGAACTGTCACTCGTGTCATAATAATAGATAGATACCTTGATCGCCTCAATGACTGGCACGGTCTTTTGAACATCGACTCTATCATTCATGGAACTCATCACGTAGTTCGTGGGACTCGCTCCGGCCAGCGATGGAACCGCAAGTGTCCCGGTGTAGGCAAAATCAAAACGATTATCAACTGAATTTACAAAAGTAATTATTCCAGAGACAACACCGGTTTTTGCCACGTCTAGTGTTATCGTTGTTCCATTGATATCGATGACCTTG
>Ga0255763_1003579_pt1 | contig 13856 bp, 9 predicted proteins | sample 041ome_2_FD_179963 | JGI IMG/M metagenome (GOLD analysis project Ga0255763, IMG submission 179963) | Coastal salt marsh microbial communities from the Groves Creek Marsh, Skidaway Island, Georgia - 041406US metaG (version 2) | ecosystem: Environmental > Aquatic > Marine > Intertidal zone > Salt...
TGCGGGCACATTCTCGGTTTCCGAAGCGAGCGACAGCCTGAATAATTGCAAACTGTGTGCTGTAGGCCAGTATTCGTTTGTCGCGGCCGTCACGTGTACGAACTGCGAGGCGGGCACGTACGCGGACACGCCAGGGACTGAATTTTGCACCGGATGTCCAATTGGTACGTATGGTAACGAGCAAGGCGCGACGAGCGCCGCAACATGTCTTCCATGCGCGACCGGAACCTATGGCGATACCACCGGGGCGCAAGTCTGCACGCAGTGCCCAGCGGGTACGTTCAACGACGAAACCGGCTTGGCCGCCTGCAAACCGTGCGGCGGCGGCACGTACGGCGTTATTGAGGGCGCAGACATTGGCGACGAAACCGTCTGCATTCCCTGTCCATTGGGTACATTTTCCCTCGGTGGTGTCTCTGCCTGTACCAACTGCCTTCCGGGTACCTACGCCGACGAGATCGGGCTCCTAAACTGCACGCTCTGTCCCCACGGAACCTACGGTTTGATTTCGGGCGCCGACTCCGTCGCCTTGTGCGAACGCTGTCCGCTGTACCATTTCAACAGCACTCCCGGAAGTTCGAGCGTCGAGGCGTGCGTCTATCATCACAGCGCCACATCACGCCGTTTCATCGATGCTTCCGCGTTCTTCTTGATCGTGTGCGTCACATTTATTTTCGCATCCAATCTGTAACGTGGTGTTCTCGCTTAATAGCTCCCCCTGGCGTTGTTGATAACAACCTAAGGTCTAATCCAAACCTCATTCCTCCTCATTCGTTCGCGCGCGTACGCACGCATCGGCGAATGCACGCCACCGCGTCGTCCACGCGAACGATCGCGACGCGCTCGACGCCTCAAACCGTCGCCCGATCCGAACCCCGCGTTGGACTCGGACTCGGACTCGCGTCGTCCAACCGTCTTCGTCGTGATCGCCGAGGTCGCGACCGCCGCGTCGTCGTCGTCATGGCGGAACGCGTCGACGTCCAACGCGTCGAAAAGTCCGACGCGGAGTGGTCCAAGCAACTGAACAAACAAGAGTTTCAAGTGCTTCGTAAAAAAGGCACGGAACCGGCGCGCACGGGGGAGTACGATAAGTTTTACCCGTCAGAGGGCCACTTTGTGTGCCGATGCTGTGGAACGCCGTTGTACAGCGCCAAGGCTAAATTTGACAGTGGATGCGGATGGCCGGCGTTTGATAAGTGTTACACCGGCGCGGTGAAGACGGAGATTGATAACAGCTTTGGGATGCGACGGATTGAAATCATGTGCGCGGCGTGTGATGGCCATTTGGGTCACGTGTTTGAAAACGAAGGCTTTTCGGCGACTATGGAGCGTCACTGCGTCAACTCTGTGTCGGTTAAATACATTCCGGAGAATATGAATGCCGAAGAGTCCAAGGTAGTGGATGGAAACGTCGTCTCGAGCGCGATGGGTATCTTCAGCTCGCCCTTGATTCCGGCCCTCCTCGGGGTTTACGTGCTCTCAGACGTCGTCGGCAAGGGGATTAATTTTTTTACCGAACGCGGCGCGCACTGAACGAACCAAACCATTATTTCATTCCGCGTCGTTCGGCGTTCAGGAACGCACGCAATTTAGCTGCTAGATTTCAACGTCTCCGGGCTCTAACCTCGGTTACTTCATTCTTTCACGCGCATCGACAGGTTGTCTAAACGAAACGCGGGACTGTCGCGTCCGTCCTCTAGACGGACGGACGCGAAATCCAACCCGACCCGCCCGATCCCTTCGACGCCCTGGTCCATCCATCTATCCATCCGTCCGTCCATCCATCGTTCGATCGATCGATTGATGGGTGCAATCAACCTCGTCGTCGTCGTCGTCGTCGTGCGCGGACGTTGCGCGCCTTCCAGAGTAATTTTGTAATACACTTTTGATTCAGAAAACATTTCCATTCCAAAAGTGGGTCATGGTGGTTGAACTGATTTGACTGATTATTGATGACTCTGGCGGCAGTTTAACGAAACAACCGACGCGTTCGCACGACCCGCACAGATCATCGCACGCGCGCGCATCGCGACGCGTGGACGCCGGCGATTGAAAAATCCTTTGAAATCATCCAGAAGATCGAACAACGAGAAACGAACGAACCGACGTTTCGATTTTTCACTCATCAGCGCAGCTGTCGAATTGACTCCGAACAGTGCTTTCACGAATCGGTCAACTAACAACTTAGGACGAGCGAAAACGTCGTGGGGATGGCGCATCCGTCGCGAATGAACGCCGAGACGATGCGAGGGTGGATGTCGGAGACGTCGGCGGTGTCGGCGATGAGGCGTGTTGCACGTCGGGGCGTTCTTCGGCGTTCGACGCCAGAGCCTACGACGCGTGAAGTCGAGGGTGGTGACGCAGAGGCTCGCGCGGATGAGGAGGATGAGATGTGGGAGATATCTGCGGTGGAGGATTTCGGTGAGAGTGATGGCGCGCGGGGGGCGGTGGATGCGATGTGTGGCGGGAGCGAGAGCGCGTTGGTGTGTCAGAACGAGGCGTTGTCGGCGTTGTTGGACTCGTTGGTGAAGGAAAAGAAACAGATGGAAAAGAGTTTCGAAGCCACGTTGAAGGCGCTCGAGGACCAAAATGTGTCTTTGCGTGACGCGATTGATGCGAGAGAGGATGTGATGGCGAAGAGAGTCGATGGTGAGGTGGCAAAGCTGTATGCGAAAGTGGAGAAGGACGTGGAGAAGCGAATGCGAGCGGCGCTAGCGAGGGAAGAAAGACTCCAATCAGGCAAGCTGAGAAACGAGCTGTCACAGACTCAAAACTCCGCAAGAACGAAGATTGAACAGGCGAGCGTTATCGTGAAGGACTTTGAAAAAAAGTTTGCGAAAGAGGTCAAGCAGAGCGCGAAGGCACTCGAGACCTCGTATGTGAGCGCGCTGGATAGCGCTGAAGCCAAAGCTTCGGCTGCAAACGACAAGAGTGAGACTTTGGAGAAGCAAATTGCGATGCTGCACGAACGCGTGGCGGCATACGACGCCCTTTCGGCTGCAAACGAAAAGTTGAAGGTTGATTTGATTGACAAGGATGAACAAATTTCGAATCTGGCGAACCGAGTCGATGCGACGGAAGAGGAAATGATCGTTGCGCAGAGGCGGGCGAATGCTTTGAAAGCCAAGCTAAAGGCAGTCGAAGAGTCGTTTCAATCAAAGGTCCAAGACCGCCTTCGTGATGCCGAGACAAAGGTGCAAAACGCCGTCATGGCGAGGAAGGCTGCCGAAGCGAGAGCGGATGAACAAGAACGAATGAGCAAGCAGCTCATTTCAGCCGCAGTGATTCGCGCAGAGACAGCCGAGGCGCAGCTTTATCGACAAAATGAAATCCTCGAAGAGTTTGCAGCGCTCAACGAGGCGTATACGAAGTCTGCACGGCACATTGTGGAGCTACAAGAAAGCTTGAGCGCGCAGGATGCACAGCTCAAAGCCAATGAAAAAGCGCTCGAAAACAGCAACAAAAGTTTGATTGAATGGCGAGCAAAAGCGAAAACTTTGGAAGAGATGACTGATCTTAAAGTCCAGGCCAGCAAGGCGCGAGCGGACTCGAAGGAGTCGGAGATTGAGAGCAAACTTGCGTTGATGAAAGAGACGACTACCGCAGAACTTGAACAGGCGCGAAACGTAGCCCTGATTCGGGAGAAGGAAATTTCCGAGCTGAAAGCCAACCTTAAATCACTTCAGCTCTCCAGTCGATACACTGAAGAGAGTCTGCATCGTCAACTGGCGCTACGAGATTCGCTCGTCGATAATCTCAAGCAACGAGTCCAAACTCTCGAGGGCGATGACGACGGACGCAACGCTCTCGGTGAGCTGCAATCTGGTAAAGCGGGTCGGCTTCGCGCAAATTTTACTGGTCCTGAACTGCGCGCTTTCATTGCGGCCGGTTGGAAGTTGGACGATGAAAGGCAGTCAAGATGGGAGAATGGACCCCTTTGCGAAGTCGTTGATGAAAAGGAGAAGACGATTAAGTTTGATCCGGCGGCTGAACTTCGTTTCAAGGATAAACTGGGTACGACTGGGTTACGATCGGCTCGCGTGGTCAACTAGTCGGTCGAAATCACGCACACGGTACGTTTGACACTCGATTTACGTTGTAAAATTGCACGCTGATGAATTAAGTTGATTAAGATATTGATTTATCTATTATTCCTTACGCGAACCGTCCAAAGTGGCCCTTGGTTTGCGCGTACACTTCCTCCGGAGTTTGATCGCTGTTGACGTCGCGAACCTTGTCCATTTTCTTGTAATAGTCGATGACGGGCATGGAGCTGTCGCGGAAAGTCTTGAACCTCTTCTTGATGGTTTCAATGTTGTCATCCGTGCGGCCTTCGTTTCGCCCGAGTAAGCGCTTTGTCATCACGTCCTCCGGGCAGTCAAAGAAGAGGACAAAGTCGCAATCATATCCGGCGGTGCGCTCCCAGGCGTCTCTGTTTTCTTTGTTCCTGGGAAATCCATCGATGAGAAACCTTTCCTTACCGCTCGCCTTCATGGCATCTAACAACAAGTTCACGGTGACCTCGCTCGGAACGATTTGTCCTTGCTTAATCATGTCGGCTACCATGTTCCCTTCTGGGCTACCGCTCTTCATGTGTGCGCGCAACAAATCACCCGCAGAAAGGTGCACAAACTCGTAATCCCGCACAATGTTCGCGCACTGCGTGCCCTTACCCGCACCCGGTCCTCCGAGAACGAATACGACAGTCGGGTGCTTTCCGGCGTTCGCCTTGGTCGATGCGTTCGCGACCATACCGGCGCTCTTACTCTCACGCGCACCCATGCACGCCGCCGACGTCGCCGTCGCCGCAAACGTCGCCGCAAACGTCACTGACGTTGCCGCAAAGTTTCTCGCCGCTCTCACGAAGTTCACGTTGCCTCCGCGAGTCGCGCTCGTAGTCGCGTCCGCGAGCGAAGCGATCGTCTCCTACACGTCATTCATGCGCGCGTACGTCAGTCACTCTGCCAGCATCACTCCGCAAACCTCGTCACCGAGCGACGAACGCGTCACTAAAACATTCTCAGTCTCGCGCGTCAAAGGATTGTCACGCATGTACCATCCTTCCACGCGACTCCGCTTTACGTTTGTTCCATCCACGAAACCACTCGTCAAGCAGTCAACAACAAATCACCTTGCGTCACGTCTCCCAACGTCTTCTATGCGTACCTTGCTCGCTCGCGGTGTCGCCGATCGAACCGCATCCGCGGCTCTCTTCACCGCTCTCGTCGCGTTTCTTCGCATGTTTCTCAGCGCGTCGGTGTGCGGCGTCGCCGTCCGTTCGTTCGTTCGTTCGTTCGTTCGTTCGTTCGTTCTCCAGTTCTAGTTCAGGTTTACAAAACCCTACAGGTTGTTTACTCATACATACACCCGAACGCCCACGTCACGCCTTCAGCCACGCCAGTCACGCGCGCGCCGTCGCCGTAGTCGTCAACATGTCGAGCGCGGCGTCGAGAACGGGCGCGACGTCGACGTCGGCGTGGACGCGCCTGCGATGTCCATCCGTCGGTGATGGAGGCGGACGACGACGTGGATGTCGACGACAGACGCGACGCGTGCGAGCGACACCGAACGAGGACTCGAATAACAAAATTGACAGCGCGGACGACGACGCAGCGCAGCGATGGACGCGACCGATCGAGGGTTTGATGCGAAAAGCAGCGGGATTGGTGACGGTGTATCAAGCGCCGGCACCGCCGCCCGCGGCGCCCGGGTCAAAGTACGACGCGTTGGAGGCGGTGACGCGTTGGCACTTGGGAAGCGAGACGTCGGCGACGCTCGTGTTGAAAGAGGTGACGGACGTCATCATTGGCGAGGTGACGAGCTTTCCGGCGAATAAATTGGTTGTCGGGGAGACGCCGAGCGTGGCTATGCACGTGCCGGTCCCGGCGCTGCGAGCGACGACGAGCTTCCCAGGTTCAGTACAAGAGCTAGCGAGGGGTCGGTCGACGGATAACAAAGGAAGCGAGCAGGCAGCGATGCCCGTGGATGTGCCCGTGTGGGCGAATTGGTCGCAGCCGACGAGTGCGTTAGCACTGCGCGGCGTGCTCATGGTGACGAGCGCGCTCGCGGCGGCTGGTGGGATGCGGATCGGGAACGCGAACGCCATGGATGAGCAGGCGGCTAAGAATAGAATTTATATTCTCTTGCCCAACGGCGCGCCGATGGGAGACATCGCAGAGTTCTTCGATAACTTGTGGCCAGATAATCCATACGAACTGATGACGTATTCGCGAGACGGTGTGATTGATGAACGCGCGGACGAGCTGTTTGCGGCACGTAGGAAAGGACACAAGAAGCTCGTTCTCGTGGTGAACATTTCCGCCCCAGGAGACGAAGAGGCGGCTGAATCTGATGGCGAGGCGATGGTGAACACCGTCGAATTACTGTTGGAGAAGGAAGTCGCTTTCGTTCAGCTCACCCTGTGGTTAGATAACTCGCTCGCCGTTTCCGTCAAATCGGGAAAGCCCCGCAGTGCCGAGAAAGAAAGGCTCAAGACGCTCATGGAGAATCGAACAAAGATCCTTCTGGGACGATCAGTGAAACGTGTGCAGGCTAGGAAAAACGTACTTCGAGCGTTCGAGGCGGCACAATCTGATCCTCAAGGACGCGCGCTCGTCGTGCTCGAGGAATCGCTTCAAGAAGCTCGAGCTCTGGGCGCCATGGCGGACGAAGGCGAAAAGATGATGAGAGAGGTTCGAACGAAAGCAGTCGCGGCGGAAGAACTTGCCTTGGCGAATGCATTACGCGCCGCGTGCATACAAGTTCCACTCGACGTCCAGGCTCTAGAATCCACGTATTCTCGCGCGCAACAGTACTTGGAAGATCAACGTGACACGGCTGCGGAAGTGCAAGCTAGCATGGATGAGCTCGATAGCTCATTCGATGAAGACATGGCTTCGCAGTCGTACGATCCAGATCCTTTCGCAGCTGCAAACGACACTGTTTCGAGTGATGGCGTGAAGAAGCGCAACGCGAGGAGCGCACTCACGCAAGCAGTGATTGGTGCAGAGAGAGCTTTGCGCGCTGCGACTCTCGAGGCTGATTTAAGAGCAGCCCTCACAGACGAATCTAGTAGGTCTGTTGAGTCCGTCCCACGACTTGAAGAGTTGCTCCTGCGGGCAGCAAAACTCGCCGCGAACGCGCCTCCGCTCACCCAAGAAGGTGCCGCCAAATTAAACACGTTGGTGAGTCGCGTGCAGAGCCGCGCCACTGCTTTGCAAGACATGGAAGGCGCGCGTGCGGCTCTCCTTGCCGCGATGACGCCTTCAACGAACGGAATCGATCAGGCTGTCGGTGGAATCGACGCCGAAGATGTCAAAACGTTAGAGGCTGCCATCTCTCGAGCGCGCTCCTCTGCGTGGCCTTGGCAATTAGATGAATTGATGGAAAAAGCAGAACGCGTGCTCGTGCGCTGGCGCCAGCTCGAGCGTTTAGAGACTGCCATAACGAGTAGAAGCAAGACTGAGCTTCGCTTGGCGCTCGCAGAAGCTGAGCGAGGTAACGACTCTTTAGACTTGGATACTCGCCGCGCCAGAAAGGTGCTTAGTGAGCTCGAAGCGGAGTCTGCCTTGGAAGGCGGCGATCAGCGTTTGCGCGCGTATTTTGCGGCGAGTAAAGTTGCTTGGGCGAGCGGAACTGTGACTCCTGAAAGCGCCCGAATGCTGCTTACACTGCGAGAGAGCTTGGATATTACCCAAGCTGAACACGAACAGATTCAACGCATGGCGACCGCTGCGAGTGATACCGTGAAACCGAGTAAACCGGCGCCCGCGCAGAAATTGGTGAAATCAAAGGCGCCGGTTACGTTTTCGGGGCGAGATGATGTCATTCGTGGCCCTCTGTTCGAATCCGACGTCGTCGAGGATGTTGATATGGTTCCCTCGGAAACGACGAGTGTAGAAGAGTTCGAAGAAGCACAGCTAGCGTGGTCGAACGCAGTTCCCGATGAGGACGGAGTTGGTGAAATGACGGGCGACGCATCCAGCGGATGGAGGCGCGTGGGTGAAAGCATCATTTACAACGAAGAAGAAGTCATTGGGATTGGAAGCGCCGGGACGTACGTCTTCCGTGGCTACGTCAAGCACACGTCTCGAGCTCGACATGCCGTCGCTGTAAAACGCATCGTGCGTCCACCGGGTGAGAAGGGGCGAGACCTGGTGCAGCTCGTCGAGCGGGAAGTAGAGCTCATGACGGCGTTGAATCAGTCACCTCTCGTTCCATTCTTTCATTGCTGGGGAATCACTAGCTCAAACGTGTTCATCGCGCAAGAGCTGTGTCCCGAGTCTCTCCGGGAACACATCGCGCGTCAACCGAAACTCGCGCCGACAAAGAGAATCAAGCTACTTCAAGGAGTTGCGGAAGGCATCGCTTGGCTACACGATGGGTCAAAAACGCAAGGTTGCATCACACACAACGATTTGAAGCCAGAGAACCTTCTGGTCACGTCGAACGGCCAAGTTAAAATCGCCGACGTTGGCCTCGGGGTGCGTCTTCGCAAGGAGAGCGACGATAATCAGTACTCGCTGGGTACTTTTAGCAAGTACGGCGTGTCCATCATTCTCGCGGGTCGAGCGCCTGAAATCCTCGCGCGGAAGCCACTGACACCCGCCGCTGATATTTGGGCCATGGGTGTCGTCTTCTACTATGTGCTCACTGGATTGAATTCCCCGTTCGGCGAGGATCCGTCCATCAAACCGAGTGACGATGAGATTCTCAACGGGCGCTACAACTTGCAGCGACTCATGACGACTCACGGCATGACGCCAAGACGAGCCATCGAGGCTCGACACTTGCTCTCAGCCATGCTCTCCCCGGATCCGTCTCGCAGACCTACCGCAGAAGAAGTGCTGAGGCACCCGCTGCTCTGGGACGACGATGTGGCCATGATCCGCGTGAGCGAGCTGCATGCGTCGTCAGCGAGCCTCAAGAGCAGCCTGACAAACATTTTGCAAAACGTGAGTACCAAGGCTTTGTTAAACGGCGGAGGCAACGAACGCGGCGCCCTATTGGCTGCCGTTTCGATGGATTTACAGGACTGGCAACGTCAAGTCGACCCGACGTTGCTCTCGCGCGTGTTTTCGCACTCGCAGAGAACAGCCGCGTCGCTGCCGTCAAACGGCGCCGCCGAAGGCAAATCGACAAAAAAGGCAAAGGGCGGTGTCGAAAACAACCTCAAACCGTACGGTTCTGGTTTCGCCGATCTCTTGCGCTTTTGCAGAAATGTCTACGAGCACCCACCGGTGGATAAGGAAATCGCTCCAATCATCACCAAGCTCATCGAAGCCGCAGGAGGCGAACGTTCCTTCCTTCCAGAGGGTGTCGATCCCGAAGGCGCGCATCGACGTCTCACCAGAAAGCAACGCCGCGCGCTCTTCGCTTCATACGTCACCGTCACCTTTCCCGGCTTACCCTTGGCTGTGTACGAATGTGAACTCTCCACTCGAACAGGCTCGTCTTCTCCGTCCGCGTCTTCCTCATCCAACGGTATCGCCGCCTCGAGCGCGACGACGCCGTGAGCGCTCGAGTGGACGCGTGTATCCATTGCACGCACGCACGACTCGATACATGTATAAAACATAAAACAAGAGTATCATTTGTAATTTTTTCATTAAAAGATTCATCCAGACATGCCCGGAAATTATCCAAAGTACTTACGACGAGTAACGAACACCCGCGTGTGAGCCCCCCAGAAAAAGTTTTCAAAGACACCACGCGATGTTATACTACATGCCCATACGTTGTCGACACCGCGACCTTTCACCGCGTTCAACCCGACGCGTCGCGAACCCGAAGCACCACCGCTGCGTGCGCCTTGCGACATACGACGGCGCATCGCGGTCGCTCCACACGCGAAGCATCATGCAGGTACGTCCGTTTGAACGATGATACCGAATCGAATCGAACGCGAGCTCGACGCGACGAACGACGGATGCGCGCGGCGACGTGAACGAGAAAGAACCCGACGACCGACCCTCTCCGTCACCAATCGAAACCTTTTCCGAGACGCACCTTCGCGATCACGCGCGCGATCGGGGGGGTGGGGGCGGTGCGAGGAGGTGGATCGCGACGCGTCGGATCTTTCGCGGTAGCCTTCGTCGTCGTCGTCTTCGTCGTCGTCGTCGTCGTCGTCGTCTTCGTCGTCGGCAGCGGTGAAGAGGGACCTTCGATAAAGGAGGGTTCGTTTGATCGTCGGCGTCGTCCGATCACCGCGCGACGTAGAGGAATATTTTTCGTCCGTCTCTGGGGGTCGAATTATCGAGTCGTGAACCGTGAAGAAATGTGACTGACGACATGCAACTTTCGTTTGGTTTTACGCGTTATTACGCAGTCCACCAACTTGTCTCAAAGTACTTTCCTCGGGGCGCAGTCCGCGGCCCTTCGCGGTAACGCGAAGAAGTCCGCGGCGCGCGTCGTTAAGAGCGCGCGCGTCGCCAAGACGAACGCGATGCTCTCCATGAGCTCTGGCCCAGCGACGACCGAAGGTTTCGGCTCGTGCTGCTTCAAGGGTGCCGTCGCAGACAAGTACCTCAGCAAGTACGGAGAATCCGCAGCTTTGCTCGAAAACCCGGCCTGGACCAAGGATATGGCCAAGGCTGACATCATCGCCAAGGCTGTCCTCGACTGGGCTGTCGATAACGGTGCCTCTGTGTACTGCCACTGGTTCCAACCGATGGGCTCCTCGGGTGTTCGTCACGGTAACTCTGGTCAAGTCCACCAGTCCATGTTTGACTTTGCCAAGGATGGTACCCCGTACTATTCCTTCACCGGTGAGCAATTGCTCCAAGGTGAGACTGACGGTTCCTCCTACCCGAACGGTGGCATGCGTGCGACCCACACTGCGGGCGGTTACCTCTCCGTCGACCCGTACTCGCCGATCTTCCTTCGCGAAGACACCGTCTTCATCCCGGCCGCCTTTGTCTCTTACAACGGTGATGCCCTCGATGAAAAGACCCCGCTTCACCGCGCTACCGCGGCGTTGAACAAGCAAACCAAGCGTTTGCTCAAGGCGATGGGTCACGACGTCGGCTCTGCGTCCGTGTACGCCAACATTGGTTTGGAACAAGAAATCTTCTTGGTTCCGCGCCATGCCTTCTATCGCCGTCCGGATCTTCAGTTCACCGGCCGTACCATCACCGGTAAGCTCCCGGCCCGCGGTCAAGAGATGAGCGACCACTACATGGCCCCGATCTCCAGAGCGACGGCGGCTTTTGAGTGCATGCGCCAAATCCAGCAAGAGTGCTTCAAGATGGGCATCCCGCTCAAGACGCGTCACCGCGAGGTCGCCCCGAACCAATACGAGTTCGCGCCGATGTTCGGTAACGCCATCACTCAAGTTGACCAAAACTTGATGATCATGCAAATCATTGAAGAAGTTGCGTCTGAACACGGCCTCGCCGCACTACTTCAAGAAAAGCCGTTCGCTGGTGTCAACGGCTCTGGTAAGCACAACAACTGGTCCATCGGTACCTCTGATGGTCTCAACTTGATGAACCCGAAGCAAGTCAAGGCGGTCACTGGCAACTCAGAAATTTTCCCGTTGGTCATGTCCGCCATCGTCTCCGCGGTCGACAAGCACGGTGATTTGATGCGCCTTGCCATCGCGTCCCCGGGTAACGACTTCCGCCTCGGTGCCATGGAGGCCCCACCGGCTGTCATGTCCACTTACCTCGGCCCGTCGATCACCGACTACCTCAACACCGTCAAGAACGGTTCCCTCGGTGACTACACTCCGCAAAAGAAGGATCTTGCGTTCGGTACTGAAACTATTCCGTCCATTCAAGTCCCGGCGGAAGACCGCAACCGTACCTCTCCGTTCCCGTACGGTGGTAACCGCTTCGAGTTCCGCGCCGCCGGCTCCTCCCAAAACGTGTCCCTCGTCAACACCGTTTTGAACACCATCTCTGCTGAAGCGTTCAAGATTGTCGCCGACCGCCTCGAAGCCGGCGAAAAGCCGCTCGCCATTGCGCAAGACTTGTTGACCAAGCACGACAAGGTTGTCTTCAACGGTAACGGTTACGATCCGGAATGGCCTGATGAAGCCGTCAAGCGCGGTATCTGGCGTATTGATGCCGGCTGTGACGCCATCGCTCGCTTCGATGACGACAAGAACGTCAAGCTCTTCGAAGAGATGAATGTGTTCTCCGCCAAGGAAGTCACCGCTCGCAAGTCTGTTCTCCTCGGCCACTACGTTGGCACCGTCGAGATGGAGGCGATGACCATGATTGACATGATCAACCAACACGTTATCCCGTCCGTCAAAAAGGCTGATTTGGGTAACCCGAACAAGCTTGTCGACGCCGTCAAGACGATCAAGGGTGCGATTGCGGAAATTCACAAGACTGAAGATGAGGTCAAGCAAGCCCAACTTGCGCGCAACTTGCGCCTCAACACCATGGGCGACATCCGTGGGATTGTCGATGACTTTGAAGCTCGCTGCCCGCCGGAGGACTGGACTCTCGCCACTTACCCGGAGTTGCTCTTCCTCGACACCTACCCGGAGTCTGAGTACGGGTGCTAAGCTCATTTGCGGTGTAGTTGGAGACCTCTATTATAGCGCTCGACTGCGCCACACAGCATTGTCACATTATAAATACCAAAGCTATTGCTAATTTCACATCATACAGTATGAACGTTTAAACTACTTCTTGTCCCACTTGCTCGGCTTGATTTCGCAGCTCGTGACTGAGCAAAGGTGATGAACGCTCGACCAGCGCTTACCCGCGTTCCTCGTCTCAGCATCAGAGCGTGAAATCTTTTGGGGGAGTGACCCTACCATCAACGTCGGTGGTAGAGCTGGTTTCTTGTCTACATCTGGCAATTGATGCGCTATCTTTTCCATGAAGACGAGCTCTTCTTTCTCGAACGCGACTCGATCGCTGCTAACGAGTCCGCGCTTGAAAAATTCAAGTCCGCTCACCATTTCAAGAGCCGTCAACGGAACTACGAAGCGCTGAAGCGGTATTTCGTTTGGGATGGGGGCGTTTGGAAGCACAAACGCAGCACAGGCGACGCGCGCACCATCATCTTCGACGAGTACGACTTTGAAAAAGTGTGTCGGCACATGCATCATGGCCGGCGGCGTTCCAAGAACAGGATGGCGCATTTGCCATTGGGTCGGCTTTGGCTGCTTGAATCTCACGATGTCGCCATCATTGGGACTCTGGGCTCCTTCTTCTCGCGCCGTTTCGTTTTTCGCCGGCAGAAAAAGAGGACCCGTGGCTACGTACGCGGCTCGTCCAGATTTTTCTTGAACGACATCCCGAACAAACTGTTCCAACTTAGCCCAGTAGTCTCGATTAAATCCATCGCCAACTTGCGGCGAGATGTTTGAAAGAGAGAATGTTGAATCCATATCCTCTTGACTTCCTTTTTGATCGGCAGCAGCGACCAAATGCCCTCTGTCGTATCCGGAGCCTCGATAGTCCGATAGAGCGCTCCTGTGCTTCCACGACACTTCATTATCCTCGTGAAAGTCAGACCGCTTCCTCGTCCCCGGCCCGTTCAGCGTCTCCGGCGTAATCTTTTCTATGACCCATCTCGGATTCCGAGTTCGACCGTCGAAAGCGCACGCGTACGAAGATTTTTCGTGAATAATCGAACTCGAGTCCAACGGCCAACCGTGTGTCAACGCTTCATGTTCTACAACCGCCGCAACCTTTGTCGCGCCAGCGGCAGGCGCGGATTCGGACGCTGTTGGTTGATTGTATCGCTTGAGCGAGTTGCGAGCGTGCGTGTAAGCGACGGTTGCGCCCGCCGTGACTCCTAAGAAAAAGCTAACTGCTAGTGAAGACACCCCCGGTTGCGGTTTTGATGCGGAACCACGGCCGGAAAAGGACGAAAAGGACCGCACGACGACC
>Ga0255763_1003581_pt1 | contig 13853 bp, 10 predicted proteins | sample 041ome_2_FD_179963 | JGI IMG/M metagenome (GOLD analysis project Ga0255763, IMG submission 179963) | Coastal salt marsh microbial communities from the Groves Creek Marsh, Skidaway Island, Georgia - 041406US metaG (version 2) | ecosystem: Environmental > Aquatic > Marine > Intertidal zone > Salt...
ACATTTCATGTCCAAATGTCAAAGAGGGTGGTGTTGCCTTTGGAAATGATCCAGATATGTCCTATCGTGTTGTAGAGATATGCAGACAAAACACCACAAAACCATTAATTACTAAACTATCCCCGAACCAAACAGATATTGCCTACAGTGCACAGCGCTGCATAGATGCGGGTTCAGATGGTTTGGCTGTAATAAATACTCTAATGGGGATGGCGATTGATATAGACTCCAGAAAGCCATTTATCGGCAATAATCAAGGGGGGTTGTCTGGTCCTGCAATTAAACCCATCGCTCTTCTTAAAACACATCAGGTTTATCAGGTTAGTAAAAAATACAATGTTCCAATTATTGGACAGGGTGGAATTAATTCTGCCGAAGATGCCATCGAATTTATTATCGCTGGCGCAACAACAGTAGGAGTTGGAACTGCTCTGTTTTATGACCCGTTAATCTGCCACAAAATTAATGATGGCATTAGCGATTACTTGCTTAGAAACAATATCAAAAGTATTAGCGAACTTGTTGGTTCTCTTCAACTAAATGATTTCTCTTCACCTTGTGACTCATAAATATGGAATTTGATTTCAAAACCATTGAAGAATCTGCACAGAAATACTGGCTTGAAAATAAGTCTTTCAATGTAGAAGAAGACAATAAAAAAGAAAAATTTTATTGTTTGTCAATGTTTCCTTATCCCTCTGGAAAGCTTCATATGGGTCATGTCAGAAACTATTCTATTGGGGATGTTATTTCCAGGTTTCAAAAAATGTTGGGCAAAAATGTCCTCCAACCAATTGGCTGGGATGCATTTGGATTGCCTGCAGAAAATGCCGCCATACAGAACAAAGTCCCCCCTGCAAAATGGACCTATGAAAATATAAAGTATATGAAAGGTCAGCTTGTCGAACTTGGTTTTGGATATGACTGGGAGCGTGAACTGGCAACTTGTCATCCAGAATACTACCGCTGGGAACAGTGGCTGTTTACAAAATTGTTTGAGAAAGGTCTTGTTTATAAAAAAGATGCCGAGGTTAACTGGGATCCAGTAGATCAAACTGTTCTAGCCAATGAACAAGTTATTGACGGAAGGGGTTGGCGATCTGGAGCTTTAGTTGAAAAGAAAAAAATCTCTCAGTATTTTATGAGAATTACGGATTATGCGGATGAGCTATTACAAGACATTAATAAATTAAAGGGTTGGCCTGAAGCGGTTAAATTAATGCAAACAAACTGGATAGGCAAGTCCAAAGGATTAGAGGTTGATTTCACAATTGAAGGAAAGAATCCAATCACCGTTTTTACGACAAGACCCGACACCTTGATGGGTGTCACCTATCTTGCCATTGCATCCGAACACCCTTTGGCTATAGAAATCGCCCAAAATAATGATACTATATCGGCTTTTATTGAATCATGTAAAACCATGGAAACCAGTGAAGCCGCTATGGAAACCATGGAGAAAAAGGGTGTCGCAACTGGTGTTTACTGTGATCATCCTATTACTGGAAAACCAATTGAGGTTTGGATTGCAAACTTTGTCTTAATGGGTTACGGAACAGGTGCGGTGATGAGTGTTCCTGCACATGATCAGCGTGATTTTGAATTTGCCAAGAAGTACAACATTGATATTAAACCCGTCATTAAGCCTAAGGATTCTGATGTAGACATTTCCAAAGAGGCTTTTACAGAAAAAGGGGTTTTGTTTGATTCTGGTGAGTTCGATGGGCTTAATTTTAAAGAGGCTTTCTCCAAAATCTCTGAATCTTTACTTGCTAAAAAACTAGGAAAGATTAAAACAAACTTTCGTTTGAGAGACTGGGGGGTTTCTCGTCAACGTTACTGGGGTTGTCCAATTCCTGTAATTAACTGTGAGTTTTGTGGGTCTTTGCCTGTGCCGGAAAAAGATTTACCGGTTAAATTGCCTGAAGATGTTTCTTTTGATGGGGTTGGCTCTCCAATAAAACAAATGCCTGAATTTTATAATTGCGACTGCCCTTCATGTGGAAAGCCTGCAAAAAGAGAAACTGATACATTTGATACCTTCTTTGAGTCGTCTTGGTATTTCGCACGTTATGCTTGTAAAGACAACACATCTGGAATGCTTGATGATAGAGCAAAATATTGGCTAAAAAATGGGGTTGATCAATATGTGGGTGGAGTTGAGCATGCGATTCTTCATCTTCTTTATGCTCGATTTTTCAATAAACTAATGCGTGATGAGGGTTTGTTAGAGAATGACGAGCCATTTAAAAAACTTTTGACTCAAGGTATGGTTCTTAAAGATGGGTCAAAAATGAGTAAATCTAAGGGCAATACTGTTGACCCCCAGGAGATGATCTCCAAATATGGTGCTGATACTGTAAGACTCTTCATTCTTTTTGCTGCCCCCCCAACTCAAGATCTTGAATGGAGTGACCAGGGACTGGAGGGTTCACATCGTTTTGTGCAGAAAATATTCAGGCTGGTTAATTCTTTTATTTCTGATACTAATGGTGCCGAATTTTCCCATATCGATCTGACCGGGTTAAATGCTGTACAAAAAGAAATTAGAAATAAAGTTTATACCACTCTTGAAAAGGTCTCGGATGATTTGGATAGAAGGCACTCATTCAATACAGCTATCGCTGCACTGATGGAATTAACTAATTCCCTTGTGAGATTTGATAAAACTGATGCAAACTCCTTGTCCATAAAGTATGAGGCTATAAACATTCTTCTAAAAATGCTAAGCCCGATTACACCCCACATTTGTCATCACCTATTTAAAGAACTTGGAAATACAGAAGCAATTGTCGATTCAGTATGGCCAAAAGTAGACAAAAAGGCTCTTGTGAAAGATGAGGTTGAAGTGGTTGTTCAAGTTAACGGCAAGTTAAGGGCAAAAATTAGTTGTGGTGTCAATCTCGAAAATTCTGAATTAGAAAAACTAGCGATGCAAGATGACAATGTTTCAAGATTTATTTCTGATAATGAAATTGTTAAATTCATTATCGTTCCCAACAAGCTTGTTAATATTGTTGTTAAATAAGTAGACTTAAAAACGGGTTCAAATTTTCGCCATACAACAACTTTATATACCTTAAATTACTTATTAGGTAAAAAAGACTAAATGAAGTCTTAAAATCAAAATATAGAGGTTTTAGCTTCTTCCTAGTCTAGAACTATTTTGTTATCAACTAACTTGAGCTCACTAATCTGTCAATCATTGGTGTTAGCAACAAGTCCATGACCTCGACCATAAAATCGCCCTTGTAAACAATAGTTTGTTCATTTTGTAAAAAAGCCATTGCTTCAGTTGGTAACTTTTCAACTATCTGAGATAAGTCACAATCTACACGAACTGTGGTAACCACCATAGAATCCTCTGGTGGAGGAACAGCTTGCCCACTAAAAGGATTTGAAGTATCAATTAAAGGAATACGATGAAAATTGATGTGTGTGTTCTCAAACTGTGGTGTAATAAATTCAACATAATCTGGCATTCTATCGACAATTATCTCAGCTACCTGTTCAGGTGTGTAAGGTCTCTCCGAAGTATCTCGATAAATTTTTTGAATCCACTCGATGTTAACTGAAGGAACAACGCCCACCAATAAATCAACTTGTGATGCAACATCAGCATTTTTGGTTCTAACACCACCATGAAGACCTTCATAGAACATAAGATCTGTTCCTGCTTCAATACCCTCCCACGGAGTAAATTGTCCTGGCTCTAGATCTGTTCCTAGTCTAGCATTATGCTCAACAGCCTCTTCATCAGAGTGAATATAATATCTTTTTTGACCCTTTCCACTTTCGCCATATTCTTTAAATAATGCTTCTAGTTTGTCAAAGTGGTTCGCATCCTCTGCAAAGTGAGTAAGCACTTGACCCTCTTCTCGAGTTTTTTCAACTTGGACACGCATTTCTGCACGCTCATACTTATGAAAACTGTCACCTTCGATTACAGCAACATTAAGACTTTTATTTTGAAAGATTTTTTCAAAAGCTCTTTTAACGAAAGTGGTTCCCGCACCCGAAGAACCGGTCACTGCAACTACAGGGTGTTTCTTTGACATGTTTTCTCCTAGTAATCTAGATTTTCAACAGACAAAGCATTATCTTCAATAAAGTTTCTTCTCGGTTCTACCTCATCTCCCATGAGGGTAGAAAAAACTTCATCGGCTGCAATGGTGTCTTCAACCTTAACCTTAAGCAGGTTTCGATTTTCAGGATCCATTGTGGTTTCCCAAAGTTGCTCTGGGTTCATCTCGCCCAAACCCTTATACCTTTGAAATCCTTGCCCTTTTCTAGCTTCATCCATTAGGAATTCAATCGTCTCTGAAAAAGTTGAAACTTTTTCTATTTTACCGTTTTTCTCTACTCTGCTTTCTGAAGAGAAGTGTGATTGTACTTCCTTGAAATAATTTTTAATTTGTTCGTAATCACCAGAATCAAAGAATGATTTTTCTAACCCAGTTGATGAGGTAATTACGCCATATATTTTAACATTGTGTGTAATATTATTATCTCCATCAAGTAGTATTTCATGCTCCTCTGAGGGGATAGCGTCACGGTTTAAAAATGTTGTTATGTCTTTAACCAATCTTTCCAAGCCTGTTTTATCATTTGCTTTTTCAACTGGTTTACAGCTTAGAAGTGCTTCAAGCAATTCTGAGGTGTATTTGCTTTTGAGTTTTTGTATAACTTTAGATATTTTTTTATATTGATTCACCATTGATTCTAGAGCCATTCCTGTAATAGCAGGGGAGTCGGTGGTTGGATAAAACTCAGTGCTCGCAATAGATTCTTGATACAAATAATCCTGTAACTCGCTATCATCCTTCAAATATCTTTCTTGTTTACCTTTTTTGATCTTGTATAGCGGTGGCTGTGCAATGTATAGGTGCCCCCTTTCTATTATTTCAGGAAGGTGCCTGTAGAAAAAGGTAAGCAAAAGGGTTCGTATATGCGCACCATCAACGTCTGCATCAGTCATGATAACAATTTTGTGATATCTTAGCTTTTCGATATCATATTCCTCTTTGCCAATTCCACAACCAAGAGCAGTAATAAGGGTTCCAACTTCTTGAGAGGTGAGCATTTTTTCAAATCTAGCTTTCTCCACATTTAGAATTTTTCCTTTTAGTGGAAGAATGGCTTGGGTTCTTCTATCTCGTCCTTGTTTAGCCGAACCACCTGCGGAATCACCCTCAACCAAGAAAATTTCGCTTTCAGCTGGATCTTTAGTTTGGCAATCGCTTAACTTGCCCGGAAGGCCAGCAATATCTAGAACCCCTTTTCTACGGGTCATTTCTCTAGCTTTTCTGGCGGCATCCCTAGCTCTTGATGCCTCAATAATTTTACCAACAATTATTTTTGCTTGGTTAGGGTTTTCTAGAAGATAATCATTTAATTTTTCCCCCACTGCAGACTCAACTGGCGCTCTAACCTCTGATGAAACAAGTTTGTCTTTTGTTTGCGATGAAAATTTAGGGTCTGGTACCTTAACCGACACAATTGCTGTTAAACCTTCTCTGGTGTCTTCACCGGTAATATTTGATTTCTCTTTTTTTGCAAGACCTGATGAATCAATATAATTATTAAGTGTCCTAGTGAGTGCTCCCCTAAACCCAGCCAAATGCGAACCACCATCACGTTGAGGGATGTTATTCGTAAAACAGTAAATACCTTCTTGATAAGTATCGGACCACTGAAGAGCAACATCAACCGTGATGTCATCTTTAATAACTTCGATTTTGATAATATCTTCATGAATCGGGTTCTTGCTCTTATTTAGGTGTTCAACAAAAGCAACAATTCCACCCTCGTAACTAAATACATCGGATTTTTTTGTGCTTAAATCCTCGATTTCTATATGAACACCTGAATTTAGGAATGAGAGCTCCCTTAATCTGTGAGCAAGCGTTTCATATTTAAACTCAGTAATTGTGAAAATATCTGAACTAGGCTTAAATCTGATTGTGGTTCCTGTTGAATCAGATTTACCATCTTCTTTAAGAGGTGCGTCTGGAACTCCTAGGCTATAGGATTGTCTATGAATACCGCCATTTCTATAAATCTCTAATTCAAGTTTTTCTGAGAGGGCATTGACCACAGAAACACCTACACCATGAAGGCCGCCTGATACCTTGTATGAATTGTCGTCAAATTTACCACCAGCATGAAGAACTGTCATAATTACTTCTGCAGCACTAACCCCTTCTTCTGGGTGAATATCTACCGGGATACCACGACCATCATCGGATACAGAAACCGAATTGTCTTCATGAACAGTTACTTTGATCTTAGAACAATGACCAGCCAAGGCTTCATCGATTGCATTATCAACAACCTCAAAAACCATGTGATGAAGACCCGTTCCATCATCCGTGTCCCCAATGTACATTCCCGGTCTTTTCCTTACTGCATCTAGACCTTTGAGAACTTTAATATTGGAGGCTTGGTACTCTTGTGACATAAGCAAAACTATTTATTTCAATTATAACATTTTTACTTTATTTTTAGGGTTTTAAGAGGTGTTTTTTTGATTATTTTTCAGTAATTTCACCTTTTTGTATTATGAATAACTTTGAGTTCTCAAACTCTTGAAACTGCTCAGATTCTTTAATGTTTGTTATAAAAACTTGTATGTCTAATTTTTGTAAAAAATTTAGCAATATTTCTATCTTTTTATCATCTAACTCAGACACTAAATCGTCGATAAGTAAAACTGGTTTTTTGTTGTATTTCATTAAGTGAATAATTTGGGTTAGCCAAAAAATAATAGAAAGTGTTTTTTGCTCACCTCGAGATAGAAAACTTTCCTTTTTTTCTCCTAAATTAAAATCTAACGTAGCTTTGCTTGGACCATACTGAAATTGTTTATTCTTTAATAGATAATCTATATTTGACAAATAAGAGTCTCTAATTTCTTCTCTAGAAGATATATTTTGATTGGAAGACCAGCCGTTTCGATATTTGAAATCCAAATCTAAACTTATATTATTAAGATTTTCTTGAAAAAATCGAACAATAATATCCTTCTCTTTTCTTATTTCTTCTAAGTATTTGACTCTATTTTTGTTAACTTCATAGGCGTAGCCAGATAAAGCTTCAATCCAGTATTGAATTTGATCTTTTTGGTTTTTTTTTGCTAGTAAATAAATATTACTTAAGCATTTTTTGTAGTCAATAATGGTTTTTGAAAATTCGCGTTTCACGTGAAACACACCCCAATCTACATAGTATCTTTTTTGTTTCGGTTGTCCATTAACTATAAAACCTTTGTCTGGAGTGATAAGTTGTATTGGGACTATTTGACTAAGTTCAGAAGAATTTTTTATTTTTTGGTCGTCAATTAAAATTTTAAAGTTTGTGTTTGATTTGTTTATTTTGATTGTGTTGTTTTTGGTCTTTGCAGCTATTTGAAATTCTTTTTTGTTAAATTGAATAACATCTATAGTTCTTGATGTGCGAAATGATTTGTTATGACCTAAGTAATACAAAGATTCAATAAAGTTGGATTTCCCTTCAGCATTATTTCCAAAAAGGAAATTTATTTTGTGTGAAGGATTGATACTTTGATTTGAAAAATTTCTAAAGTTGTTTATGTATAAAACTTCTAATGAGGACATGTTAAATGCGCATCGGCATAACTACATATTGAAATTTATCGTCATCTCTTCCAGATATTAAACAAGACTGGTTTTCATTACTTGGAATAACCATCTCAATTTGAGTACTAGAAATTTTTTCAAGAATTGAAATTAAATATTGAATATTAAAAGCAATTTCAATCTCTTTATCAAAATTCTCAGTAGAGATTTGAGTTTTTGCTTGTCCTCTTTCTGACTGAGAAAAGATAAATAAATCGCTGTTTTTATATTTGAGTCTTACACCTTTATTTCTTTCATCAACAAATATAGCAGACTGATGAAGACTATCTAAAAAATCTTCTCTATTGATAAGAACAGTGTTGTCAAAGTTTGTAGGGATAACTTGGGAGTAGTTTGGAAAATTACCATCTATTAGTCTACTTACAAGTTTTACAGTTTCACTTTTTAAAAAGAAGTAGTTTTCAGCAAGGTGAATTGTGACTATTTCGTTTATATCTCTATTTAAGATTTTGATTAATTCTGTTACAGCTTTTCTTGGAATGATTACAGATCTCGTATTGGAAAGATTATTTGATTGTTTAATTTCACCAATAGATAGTCTATGACCATCAGATGCTACAACGGTTATTTTTTGATTATCTGTTTCAAGGTATAAACCATTTAAGTATGCCCTGATATCTTGATTGCCCATTGAAAAGCTGGTTTTCTCTATGAGGTTTTTAAGATCTTCTTTGTTAATTTGAATATTTTCATAATCTTCAACTGATGGAAGTGAAGGAAAATCCTCATGGTTAAATGTATTTAATTCAAATGAGTTTTTGTTGGCTTTTATATATAACTTGTTAGATTCAATAATTATTTGTACTTTTAAATCTTCTTTTAAGTTTCTTAGAATATCAATTAAATCTTTAGCGTAAACAGTAAAGGATGTATCTGCATCGCAAATTGTTTGGTTTGCAACACTAATTTCAATTTCCATATCTGTGGTTGTTAATGTTATTTTTTGATCTTTTAAACTAATTAATACATGAGATAAGATTGGAAGCGTTTGTCTTTTTTCAACAACCCCAATAACGGCTTGTAGTGGTTGGTATATATCTTTGACCTTTAACTCTATTTCCATTTAATTAAAAATTATTATTATTATTAGTGTTTATTTTTTCTGTGGATAAGTTCAAAAAGTTTTTATTAATCATTATGTTACATTGGTTAAATTTTTGTTACTAACCATGTGAATTAATTGTGAATTGTTGATAACTCTCTATCGATTTTAATAGTTATTAGACCTATTAACAATTTAATTATTAACACCCTGTGTAAAAATATTTATAAGTTGGCTAATTTTAATTTTATAACCTCATAATCACTTCGTAAATCTTCGCTGGAAGCCATGTCAGTATTGATTTTTTTAATTGCATGGAGAACAGTTGTGTGGTCCCTGTTTCCAAAATTATTGCCAATCTTTACAGTGGATAAACCTGTTAATTCATGAGTTATGTAAATAGCCATTTGTCTGGCCAAAACATTGTGTTGTTTTCTGCTTTTAGAAGACAAATCTGAAACGGTTACCGCGTAATGTTTCGCCGTTTGTCGTTGTATGTCGTTTACATCTATTTTAAATATTTGAGGTTTAATGATATCACCTAGGGCTCTCTCAACAATATCCTTAGTAACAAGATTGCCCGCTATCTCAGTAAAGTCACAGTATGCCTTTAGTTTTAGAAGAGCGCCTTCTAGATCTCTGACATTAGAACTAATATGGCCAGAGATATGTAAGGCAATGTCATTTGAAATGGGTAGATTTATTTTTTTAGACTGACTCTTTTTCAACAATATTGCCGCTCGCATTTCAAGTTCTGGGGGTGAGAGTTTTAAATTTAAACCCTGGGAGAATCTGGTTCTAAGTCTACCCTCTATAGTGGTTATTCGATTAGGCTCTTGGTCACAGGTAAAGATAATCTGCTTTTTTGTGTTGAACAAAAAGTTGAATATATGAAAGAACTCTTCTTGGGATTTTTCTTTTCCACCAATAAGGTGAATATCGTCTACTAACAAAAGATCGGCCGACTGGTAATATTCTTTAATTTCTTCAATCTTGTTATGTCTAATACTGTTTGTTATGTTTCTTACAAAATCCATCAACGGAAGATAAATCACTTTTTTGTCTGGGCTTTTTGACCGCACTAAATGACCAGCTGCTTGCATTAAATGAGTTTTCCCAAGGCCTGAACCCCCATAGATTATGAAAGGGTTATATGGGGATTCAGATAAATTTTTTGCTATTTGCATTGTTGCACTGTAAGCCATTTGATTAGCATCACCTAAAACCAAATTATCAAAGGTGTAGTCAGGATAGAGATCCGATTGACTTGTAGGTCTTCCCCTGGTTTTCTCTGTAGAAATTAATACCTCTAATTTAGGGTTAATTTGAGAGATGGAGTTAAGAATAGCATCTCTAAGTTTGCTCTGTATGTGATCCTTAACAGACTTGTTTGGAGCAAAAATTGATATGGTTGTGCTGGTTTCTTTAACTTTAAGGGGTTTTATCCACAAAGAGAAATCTTGCAATGGAAGACTTGATTTTAAATTCTTTAGACATTTTTCCCAAACAGCGGACATAAATTCGAACGAAATAGATAAGTAAACAATATTTTATTACTATGTGGATAACTTTTTGTATATTTTCAATTTAAAGAAAAATCAATTCAGCTTCAAACCGCTTTATAACAATGATTTGAATTGATTTTTTAAAGTTAATAAAGTATCATTCAATCCTTTTTAAACATTTTAATATTATGCGTCAAACAATTGTAGCAGGCAACTGGAAAATGAATGGCTCAAAAGAGTCAAACAACAACCTAATAATGGGGGTGCTTGCTCAACTTAATGATGTTGATATTAAAGTTATCGTATGCCCCCCATTTCCTTATCTCTCTCAGGTTGAGGCACTGGCTGCACATTCTCAACTTCATTACGGGGCACAAAATCTAAATATAAATGAGGCAGGGGCTTTTACTGGTGAAGTGTCACCCTCAATGATCAAAGATTTTGGTGCTGAATATGTAATTGTTGGTCACTCTGAGAGAAGAACTTTATATGGCGAAACTGATGAAATTGTTGCAGATAAAGTTAAAGCGGCGCTTGATAACGATCTTGTACCAATTTTTTGTATTGGGGAGTTGCTTGAAGAAAGAGAATCTGGAGAAACCGAAAACGTTGTTAAGAGACAGATCGATGCAGTTTTGAACAAGGTAGGTATTGACGCATTCACAAATATTGTAATTGCATATGAGCCTGTCTGGGCAATTGGAACAGGAGTAACAGCCACTCCAGAACAAGCCCAGAATGTTCATTCATTTATAAGAGATTTATTGTCAAAACAGAGTGAGAATATCGCCAATTCTGTATCTATTCTTTATGGTGGAAGCATGAATCCAGGTAATGCAGCAGAATTAATGGCTTGTGAAGATATTGATGGCGGTTTAATCGGCGGGGCTTCATTGAAAGCAGAAGATTTTATTCAAATATGTAAGGCATAAAATGACATTTCAAATCATATTAATTATTCATGTGCTTCTAGCGCTAGGGCTAATTACTCTTATTTTAATGCAACACGGTAAAGGGGCCCAGGCAGGGGCTGCATTTGGTGCCGGTGCGTCAGGATCTGTATTTGGTGCCAGGGGTGGAAACTCTTTTATATACAAACTTACTGCCGGAATAGCAACTGGTTTTTTTGTCACAAGCCTTACATTGGCTTATTTGGCAAATTCCGATGTTATTTCTACTACACAGGCAGATAGTATTATGACTCAAGGGGCTGGAGACATTCCAACAGAACAAATTAATCTAGCGCCTGCAGCAAAAACAGACATACCCTCAAACTAAAGCCGGAGTGGTGGAATTGGTAGACACGCAGCCTTGAGGGGGCTGTGGCCTTATGGCCGTGTCGGTTCGACTCCGACCTTCGGCACCAAATTGCAGTTTTGAGGTTAAAATAGAAAACAATTTATTGTGATGATAGAAAGATGAAAACCTTATTTACCACCTTATTAATGATTAGCAGCACAACCTTTGCTTTTTTTGGCTCTGGAAATAGTTTTTCACCCTTTGGTTCAGGAACTGGTTTTAATAACACTGCTCCCTGGGGCCTAGGGTCTGGATTCTCACCTTTTGGCTCTTCTAACTCAAGATGGCATCCAAGGTATGACCAGATTAATATGATGAGATACGCACCACCTATATCTGTCCCATTAAATAATTATTCAACAAGTCCTTACGGTTATCCAACATTTAGCGAGCCAAAGCCAAAGAATTGGTTGACCTATACAGACTTTACTTCGACACTAGATAGAACCAACCCTGAAGATAAAGTATTCAATGCTAAGGATAAAAGATCCGGTTTTAACAGGATAATGAGCTCTGGCCGATATTTCAAAGAGGGCACCATTAAGAACTAAAACACTGTTACATAGACTAATAACCAGCCTCAGGGCTGGTTTTTTAATCTTTTTATAAAAAAATATTAGAATATTATTGACTTCTAATATAAATACCTGTATAATGCTCACCTATCAAGACAAAAAGTCTGATAAATAAACACTTTCGGGTGTTTTAACTAAACTTAAAAAAATAGAATTTTGGAGAATATTATGAAAAAAATTATCGCTATCGCTACTGTTGTTGCTGCTACAGCTGCTACTGCTGCACCTTGGAACAACAACGGCTACAATGGTTACAATAACAACAACTTCGGTCCTTTCGACGGCATGACTAACTGGGGTCCTTTCGACGGTGGTTCTAACATGGGTCCATTCACAGGTGGAAACAACTGGGGTCCTTTCGACGGTGGTTCTAACATGGGTCCTTTCGATTCAGGTTCTAACTTCGGTCCTTTCAAAGGTATGTCAAACTTCGGTCCTTTCAAGAATGACAACAACTGGTTAAACGATTCTGATTTCGGTTTCAACTTCAACACTAAGAACAAAGTTGACAACAAATCACAAGCTGCTGCTGATGCTAACGCTACTGGTGCTGCTGATGCTTACGGTAAAGGTGTTGCTGATGCATACGCTAAAGGTAGAGCTGATGCATACGCTAAGGCACAAGCTGACGCTTACGCTAAAGGTTATGCAGATGGTAAAGCTTCAGGAATCGTAGAAGATAACAATAGAGTTGCTCCTATCGCTCCAGTTGCTCCACAAGCTGCTAAGTAATTAGATTCTTAAATCTATGAAGAAAGCCACCCTACGGGGTGGTTTTTTTTGCCTAGTATTTATATGTTATTATTACTCTTAATCAAGGATAATTAACAGTAAAATAAAATCGTAGTTTTTGGAGAATATTATGAAAAAATTAATCGCTTTTGCTACAGTTGTTGCTTCTGCTTCTGCTATGGCTGATAACCACCCAATGGCACCAGGCCCTGGATTCGCACCAATGGCACCTATGCCTGCTTACGGTTATAACCCATACTACGGTAATGGTTCTAACTTCGGTCCTTTTAACGGTATGTCCAACTTCGGTCCTTTCGATTCTGGATCTAACTTTGGTCCATTTAATGGTGGGACTAATCTGGGCCCATTCGAAACAGGTCAATCAAGAGCCTTTGAAGGGGGTCAAAATTTGGGACCATTTAATGGCTTAGGTAACTTTGGACCATTCAAAAACACCAATGATTGGTACAACGACACTGATTTTGGTTTTAACTTTAATACAAAAAATAAAGTTGATAATAAATCACAAGCTGCTGCTGATGGTAATTTCTCTGGTCAGGCGGACGCTTATGCCAAGGGTCAAGCGGATGCTTACGCTAAAGGTCAAGCCGATGGCTATGCGACAGGGACTGCTGATGCCTATGCAAGAGGCTATGCTGATGGTAAAGCTTCAGGAACTGTTAGCAACTAACCTTATAGGTTTTTTAAAAAGGGACCTTAGGTCCCTTTTTTTATAACTTTAATAAATATATTATGAAATTATAATATAAATAGTGTATAATATTATTAAGTTAAAAAACTTTACTGAACTTGAGATGAAAACAATAACGAAATTAATTGCGATTTTATTACTAGCATCTGGCTTGAATGCTCAAGCTGCTAATCCATGGATGCCATGGGATAATAATTACGGCAATGACAACTTCTTTGATCGTATTACACCATGGGGCAATAATAATGACGGTGGTTTTTTTGATGGAATGAGTAACTTTGGTCCTTTCGATTCTGCTTCTAACTTTGGTCCATTCGATTCAGGTTCTAA
>Ga0255763_1003593_pt1 | contig 13826 bp, 8 predicted proteins | sample 041ome_2_FD_179963 | JGI IMG/M metagenome (GOLD analysis project Ga0255763, IMG submission 179963) | Coastal salt marsh microbial communities from the Groves Creek Marsh, Skidaway Island, Georgia - 041406US metaG (version 2) | ecosystem: Environmental > Aquatic > Marine > Intertidal zone > Salt...
CTGTCCATGTTTCTCTACTTCGACTTAACGGCGTGTCTATTCTATCTGGTGTTATCAAAGTTGTTTTGAACTTTACTAAGTTTTCTTTAAATGCTTTTGTGCATTGTTTACTTGCATGAGCAAGTGCAGATTTTGCAACCCTATACGTCTCAAATTCAGGATTAGGTGCAACAATGCTTTTTTCACCTATACTTCCTATATTAAAAATCCATCCTGACTTGCCAATTTCTTTCCAACGTTTGTATATAGATTGTAATAAGTTTACTTGTGCATAGCAAGCCCATTCAGAATCAGGTGGACCATCAAATGCGTTATTGATAAAAACATCATAGTGAATACTTGCTTCTACTATTTCATTTATATTTTTAGTAATATCTAAACCTGTAGTTCTACTACACCCTTCTGCACTAAAGTGTTTTGAAATATCTAGTCCTAAACCCCTGTTGTTTCCAGTGATGTAATATCTATAAGTATCTTTCATTAATTTATTTTGATCCCATACCTTGGTTAATTTTTGCCCGCATGTAAACGCACATTCAAAAATTCTACCGTTATCTAAATCTTTATTCCAACTTTGTTGTAGATCAATCCAAAAGTTACTTTGAAAAATTTGTTCGAGACTATTATTGTGTATGTCTAATTCTGTTCTATGTTTATTTACAATTTGTTGTACTTGATTTTTTCCATCTATGAAATGTAAATCGTTAGCACCTGGTGCGACTTTTCTATCTCTAAACCTAGCATCATAAAGATTATGTTCAAAAAAGTTACATGGCAATACTAAACCTTCTGCAGTTATCGTTACTTTATTCCCTACGCAAGCATCACACTTAATAGGTGTAGTATTGAAGTAATCTTTAATATTAGGATATTCCTGTTTTAAATCCTGCAAACGTTGAGTACTAGCATTGCGATATTCATCTAATGTAGTAACTTCTAAATTATATGGTTTTTGTTTTTTAGGCGTAACTTTCCATGTCTCACTTTCTTCTAGTGTTTCATGATTTAAAAATCTACCTGTGCCTCTAAAAAGTATTTTTTCGAATCCTAAAATAGTACTTAGTAATTTTGCTTGTTCAATTTGATGTTCGTTATGTTTATACACAATATAATTCCATTGTGCTTTACCACCTGCTCTAATATATGCTTGTGCATTATTAATTGCTTTTTCAAAACTTACACCTCTTCTATATAAGTGATTTGTGTCTTCAAGTCCATCAATACCAAAGTCTATTTTTCCGTATCCATTTAAAATACTAGCAAGTTCTTGCCACCATTCAGTGCTATGTACACCTCCATTGGTGTGTATGTATAGCCAAAGTGTTGGGTTCTTGCTTCGAAAGTCTCGAAGAATATCTAAAAAGTATGGGTGTACAATAGGGTCACCATAACTTCCACAAAAGAAAACTTGTCTTAATCTTTGACAAAGTTCTGTTGGAAAAGCACGGTCTATAGTTTCTCTGCTTAGATGACATAACGGCATATGTGGATTAACACTGCCGCCACTTATGTTTCTCGGACATTGAGGACACGATGCATTGCAATAGGTTGTAATTTCTAACTGATATTCGTCGATTTTTAAATAGTTAAGACTACTCATGTAATCTCTATATCTGTATCATAACTCGTAAAACCGTTTTCTTTTATTACTTTAAGTACGTTGTTGACACGACCAATAAGTTCGTCTTTGTGAGAAACAAGCCATACACTTTTGTTGCGTTCTCGACTCATACGTTTTAGTACACTCATACTATTTTCTACACCGGAACTATCCATACCACTGTCTACTAGTTCGTCAATAAACAGTAAATTTATAGGTTGATATAAACTTTCCCAAACATCACGGAACGCCCAACTTAACGAAAGTATAAGTCTGTTCCGTTCACCTCTACTCAAGTTATCAAAGTCTAAATCTCTACCTAGTTCCTGTATTTCTACAGTCAAATCGTTTTGAAATACTACAGTATGCGGTAATCCTATAGCATTTAAGTATTGATCTAATCGTGTATTCAAGTATGATAAGTTTTGTTCTATAATCCTTTTACGTATAAAACTATCTTTATTTGTTAGTAGTTTTAGTAAAAATTCTTGATGTTGTTGTATTCTTGTTAATTCATTTATGCCATCCCAACTTATTTCCTGTACTGCAGTAGTTTCCATTTCTGCAATTTGATCTGTGTATGGATCTATCTCATCCAGTTTATTTTGTAATTGAGATTCAAGTGTTGAAAGACTACTACGGTGATTGTGTGCATCATTTACACTATCGTAAAAAGTTTTTGGTTTATCAGGTACAGATTGTTTTGTTTTTTCTAATTCTGATATCGCTTCCTGTAGTTCAGAAAGAAACACGTTTGCATCTTCATGTTCTTTTTGTGCTTTTTGTATCTGTTCTTTGTGTGTTTCTAAATGTGTAACACTCTGTTTACAACTACCGCATATGCCTTCGTTTACATTATCTAATGCTTTTTTGGTACGATTACTGTCACGTTCTGCTCTACTAATTTGTGCTTGTAGTGCAGCTATGTCTTTGGTTAATTGGATTTGTGAATTGTTTAGCGTATTCCAATCATTAAGTTCTGTATGCATTCTTAGTTCTACGTCAATGTTTACATGAGCCAAGTCTGCAATTGCAATTTTAAGTTTTTCTATATCATCATCTTTTTTCTTTTGCCAGAGTGTTTGTCTGCGTTTGAGAGCGTCAACCTGTTCTGTAATTTTACTATTTGCATCTTCAACTGCTTTGATACGAAACTCTTCCTGTTGTATCTTATTTTTTGTTACACGCACTAGTTCTTTTAAATTTTCTGCTTTTTCACTAAGGATAGTTATACCAAGTAGCTGTTCAATAATAGCACGTTGATCATTTTGTCGCATACTTAGAAAAGGCTCACTATAAGTGTTAAGGGCAAGTACATGTTTAAACATAGCATGACTCATACCTAACAAATTTTCTATTGCTTTTTGTGTTTCTCTACTATCACCTTGTGCATAATCGTCTGCTTCTTGTTCACTGTTGTTTATGTAAAATTTTAGTACGTTACTTTTACGACCACGTTCAATTCTATATTGAACTCCATCTTTTTCAAACTCAACAGTAACTAACATATTTTTGCCGTTAGTTTTGTTTATTAAATTATCCTTGCGAATATTAGTAAGAGCATCTCCATATAGTGCATAACTTAGTGCATTTATAATTGTAGTCTTACCCGTGCCGTTTCTTGCACCTGCATCGCCACCACCAGTGTCTAAGTTTTCACCTAGCACAAGTGTTAAGTCATTTCTATTAAAGTCGATCGCTTGTGTAGTATTTCCTACACTCATAAAGTTTTTTACTGTGAGAGTATCAATTTTAAACATCTGACAACCTTTATTATAAGTTTTTGTATATATCCAACATTAGTTTACTATCATATTGCTTGCTATCTATTTGTTGTAGTTGGCTAGTCACAATACTATCGACACTTTCAAAGTTTATTTCGCCTTGTATCTGCATGTCCATGTCTTCAGTTTTTACTGGTATAAGACTCATTTCACGTAATGAATACTCAGTCATAAATGTTTCTTTTATAAAATTTGCTTCTTCGTAACTTATATCTACATCTAAGTTTACACGAGCATATGTTTTGGGACTTAAATATTTTTCAGGACCTTCCAGTAACTGGCTTATTTTAAGTGTACGATACTTTGGTTGATCGGGCCATGCAATAAATTGCTTTGTGCCGCCCCAATCCAGTAACATCATACCACGGTCATCGTCCCATGCATCACTGTAATTGTGTGGAAAAGCATTTCCTGTGTAAATTACATTATCACGTTCCTGTCTTTTATGAAAATGTCCTGTAAAAACTGTACCACAACGTCCAAAGTCTGTGTGATTAAGTTCTCCGTGATCGGGCATTTGTACCATTGCGTTCATATAAAAGTGAGGAAGTTCAAAATGACCAATTACATAATCAGCCTTTATCTTTTGCATTTGTTTATGTTCATCACCTACCAACCAAGGTATAAATGCAACGCCATCAACTGTAGTGATGTCGTTATAGAACTGAATATTTTCAAACTTTTTAATAAATGCAATACTATTATAGTCACGTTTGTCTCTATAGTATTCATCATGATTGCCTGGTATAAAGTGTACAACATTAAAGTTTGTGTTTAGTAACTCTAGTGCTTGTAAACTGTAATTCAGTGTAGCAACATTTATACTTGCACGTTGATGATGCCAATCACCCATAAAAATACAAGTGTCTGCACCCTGTGCTTTCGCTTCAGCACAGAACCAAGTAACAAAGTCAAGACAATCTTTATTGAATGTTTGACTGTTGCTTTTATTTCCAAAGTGAATGTCCGTAAAGACGGCGGCCCGTTTGAATAAACTCATGTATGTATTATAGCATATAAAAAATTAATGTCAAGCAATAGGCTCTGAGCTTTTTGCATTTTCATTTTCGTTTTGTCTTGTATAACTTGGGTTCAAACCAGCACTTTCTAGTATGTCGTCTCTAATTGCTTGATTCTTTTTTTCCAAGTTTAACACACGAGTAAAACTGTTTGTAATAGCAGCAGTGTAGTAAGCAAATGGGTTTTCGCTTTTACTCTCATCAAACTGTAGTCCAATTTGTGTTAACTGTAGCAATGCTTGGCTACGCATCTCATCATTGTAGGTATAACCACGCCAGTTTGAACGTGTTCCATATCGTTCACACAATTTCATGTACATTCTAGCAAGTTTACTTGTAGTTTTGCCATGTGTTTTACTAAACTGTCCGTTTTCTAGTCCACCTTCCCAATGACTTTTACCAACTAGTACTGGATTATCGTCATCATCTATTCTATAGTGTTGAAATGGTGGAAAGTTGCACTGTACGTGATGGTCTGCAACAGTTTTTGGATTCTTTTTACGTCCTGGATGAAGAGGAATATGATCGTGGGTCATAATTCTAAATACTACATCTTTTTTATTAATTTTTTTCCAGTCTACTGCAAATTCTGCTTGTTTTACTTTTAGTCCTTCTGCTCTGGCTGCTTCGTAATTTTGTTTTTGTATACGATCTGCCTGGTTTCTTTTTGCTTGTGCCACTGTTCTAATGTTTATTTTTTCAATGTTTGGTAAAATAATGTCATATACATCATCACCTTCGGCAACAAAACTACTATAGGTATTTTTGCTTTTGTGTATTTCCTTTAACAAGTCACGATTGTTAAGGTAATTTTTACGTTTTATCATATATGAGATTCCTTTTATATACGTATATTATACAGCCTATAAATATACTTATGCAATATAAAAATAAGGATTTTTTTAAGTGGCATTTGATTTAGGAAACAAATTTACCCGTAAAGCAGACCAGTTTATAAAAGACGGTGCTGGTAAACTGTTACCTGGTAATGACCCTCTTAGTAAAATTGGACGTAATGTTTTAGATTCTAGTGCAAACAGATTAGTTTCAGCAGGTTTGGAGTTTGCTAAAGGTATTCCATTCTTAGATGATATAATCACTACAACATTTAGAGAAAATGATACACGAGTAAGATTATCACTTAGTCCTAATAGTGGACAGATTTTATATAAAAGTTTTAATAATAGATTGTTAGAGCCATTGATAGACACAGACGGAATATTATTTCCATATACTCCAACTATTAGTGTAAGTCATACCGCACAATACACAGGCATGCATCCTACACACAGTAACCATGTTCAGCATAGTTACAATGCAAGTTCAGTAGATGCAATTAGTATAGATGGATATTTTACTGCTAATAATTCAGACGAAGCAAGATATGTCTTTGCAGTATTACACTTTTTACGTAGTGCTTACAAAATGTTTTTTGGTGCAGACGCTAATAGAGGCACTCCGCCACCTGTACTTAGACTAAGTGGGTACGGGCCTTTTAATTATAATAGTGTACCTGTGGTATTAACAAACTTTACAGAAATAATGTCAGCAGATAGAGATTATATAGAAGTACCACTTGCTGCAGCACCTGATGCTGCAACAAAAACTATGATACCAACTTACATGAATATGACTATGACGCTAAGTCCAATATACACTAAGCAACAAATATCTAATTTTAGTTTAGAATCTTTTTCACGTGGCGATTTAATAGGAAGACCTGGTGGAAGTGGAGGATTTCTATAATGGTAGTTCAATATAGTAGTGATAGTCCTTATGCTGATACTAATCAATATAGTTATTATTTAGATGTTCTAAGCCCACGGGTTATTCTGCCTTATAAAGATGATATATTGCACACACTTACCCAAGTTCATCAATATAGACCGGATCTTTTAGCATATGATTTGTATGGTAACAATAATTTGTGGTGGGTATTTCAAGCAAGAAATCCCAATGCATTCGAAGATCCAGTGTGGGATTTTCGAACAGGTGTCAAATTTTATCTACCCAAGAAAGAAACTATTGATACTGCGTTAGGAATTTAAAATGGCAGTACCCCCAGATAAAAAAAATTTTCAAAATCCAGCACCACAGGATTTAAGTTTATTCACAAAACCTGTTAATAATATTAAGATACCGGCAGGCACTACTATTGCTTATGCTAACGATGCTATCGATAGGAAAGTCGACTATGGAAAAAAAGGATACGCAGTTGACACTGATGGAACCATTAGAATACCTATATATCCTAACAACCAAGATTATTCAGATTTTTCTGGACCAAATCCAAGAAATAAAGGTACGCCTGAAGATATTGATTATGGTGGATTCACCAATAATGATTTTAATAGCCTTATTGGATCTAGAGATAGTGTAACAGGTGCAATCCCTGGATTAAATAGTTCTACAAAAAATGTAAAAGTTTCAAGTAGTAAAGATGCAGTAGGTGGAAATAAGTCTGTTGTCAAACCTTTTACAGAAAACCTAGCACCTGTTCCTATAGAACCTAAAGTAAATGAGCTTAATGAGTATGCTAGTGTTTCCTATAATATTGCACTTTACATGATGAATAGTAGAAGTTATGTTGATATAACAACATCTCCTAATAATCCTGAAGATGCACTAAGATATCCTAACAGTCAACTTTTAATGCGAAGTGGAGGAACTGGTTTAGACAACACAAATGAAAATAATAATTTTTCTAACGATTTCTTTATAGATGATTTAGAAATAAGCAATATTGCAGTTGGTCCTAATAAGTTTAGACATAATACAAATGCTACAAATATAAGATTTACTATAACCGAACCTCGTGGAGTAACACTATTAGAAAGGTTACAAAGGTTAGCAGGTACTGTGTTAGTGACTACTAAAGAGAAATATATTCATGCACCGTATCTTTTGGAAATAAAGTTTAAAGGTTACGATGAAACTGGAAAACCTGTACCTACACCTAGTAAACCAAAATATATTCCTATAAGAATTACAAATATGACATTTGAAGTGACTGCAAGTGGAACACAGTATCGTGTAGAGGCAGTACCTTTTTCCAATCAAGCATTACAATCAATTATTAGTACAATACCTCATAACATAGAATTAAAAGCAAAAACTGTTGGTGATATTTTTAGCAGTGAAGTTACAAAAGTTGTAGATGAGTCAACTAAAATTGGTGATGCAAACCAAGGTATAGACGGACCTGCAGTTTCTCCATCATTAGTAAAAAGAACAAAAGTAAAAAATCTTGCAGAAATATTAACTGATAGTCAAAAAGCACGTACAGGTACACCCCCTCTATCAGGCAATGCTACAACTATTATACAGAAAAATGGTAAACCCTACCAAGTACAACCACCAGCAGAGAGATACGATACTTATAATTTTTTAATTGCAGATGAAATTGCAAATGCAAAATTAAATTTAGGTGACTTGTATGATGTGCTAAACACTCCTGTGCCTACTGATGGTGAAAAGAAAAATAAGAAAAAAACTGACCGAAGTCAATTTGAAACATATGTACAAGGATTAACAAAAGGTGTAAAGTTTGATAAAGATACAGGTATTTTTAAAATAAATGCAGGTACAGATATATCTAAGTTAATAAACTTAGTGATAATGCACAGTGATTACATGGATAAAAATATAGAAGATAACCCAGATCAGTATGCAAAATCAGGTGATCCAATTAATTGGTTTAGAATTAGGCCTGTAATAAAAAGTGCTACTAGTTCAGGCGGAGGCTATGATTCAAAAGAAGGTAGATACAAGTATGATATTATGTTTGCAGTTGAAAAAAATGTTATACACTATCATGATTTTCCCTGGGCTAAGAAAAGTAAACCACTGGGAGAAGGATATCATAAAAAGTATGATTATATTTTTAGTGGACAAAATACACAAGTTTTGGATTTTCAACTAAAGTTTAACACTGCATTCCTACAAGTAATGACGGCTGGTACAGGTAGTCCGTTTGCAAATAAATCTGCTAATGCAGCTTTTACTCCTGTTCAAAAAGAAATAGTTGATACTGTTGAAGGAAATACTACTAATGTTGAAGATAATATCACACGCAAAAGAGCAAAAGATCTTTTCAGTAGTGTAATGAGCGATGGTGTTGATATGGTAAATTTAGATATGCAAATTGTGGGTGATCCTGCATGGATTCCTACTAGTGATGCGTATTGGCAGGATAAGGTACGTAAAGGTGAGCAATATGCACAGGCTTTTATGCCAGACGGGACAATAAATTATAATCTTTCACCGCCTTTTATACAAGTAAACTTAAAAACTCCAACTGATTATGACGAAACTACTGGTTTGCAAGATCCTAGTAAAGCAACTAATAGTAGTTTTAGTGGTGTGTATCGTATAACACAGGTAGATAGTACATTCTCTGGTGGTTCCTTTCAACAAAGATTAACAGGACTCAGAGCTCCTATGCAATCAGTAGCAGGAGGAGTTGCACGTGATAAAAATCAAGATGAAGGTTCAGAAAGAAATACAGTAGTTGGTGAATTTAGTAATGATGCATTAAATTACTTGAAAAAACAAGTAAAAGATAGTAGAGTAAACAATGGGACAACTGCAAAAGTAGTTAATCCTGAATTTAACGATTATGACGTACTTACTTAATAGAGATTTTCAATGGCAATAGATACAACAAGACAGGGCTCAAAAGGAGGCGATCCTCTATATAATCCAGAACTTCGTGGTGTAAGCGAAGAACGTGGAATAGTAGTTGGTATAGTCAAGGCAAATGTGCATGGTTCACACATGGGTGTTATACAAGTCTATATCCCAGAAATGTCAACTGAAGAAGAGGATAAAAGTCAATGGAGAACAGTAAGATATTGTACGCCTTTTTATAGTAGAGTAGACAGTACAGAAGGTGCAAATAACAAAAATCGTTATATTGATACTAAGATGCCTTCGGGTATTGTAACTCCTCCGCCTGATTTAGGTACTACTGTGCTTTGTTTTTTCCCACACGGAAAAAATAATGAAGGTTATTATTTTGCATGTGTTCCAGATACGTATATAATGCAAACATTACCAGAGCCTACAATAGTAGAGGACTTTGAAAGTGGACCATACGTAGGTGGTGAATTAAATGATAAGAAAAATAATCCTAATGATATTGTGAATTGGAAGTCACAACTAAGGCCTGAGGATTTTATTACACAAAAAATTGTCAAGGAACAGGGTTTATTAAATGATAGAGTAAGAGGACTCAATAATAGTAGTTATATGAGAGAATCTCCCAGTGAGATTATAGGTATAAGCAGTAAAGGTCGAAGAATTACTGAAGGTGGCAAGGATTTTTTAAAAGAAAATGCATCTGCACTCAAAAATCCAAATACTACTGATGAAAAAATACTAGAAGGACTTTTAGGGCCTATTGCTAGGCGTAAAGGTCATAGTATTGCTCTTGATGATGGTGATATAGATGGAAATAGTAATCAAATTAGATTGCGTACAAGTACTGGTCATCAAATCTTAATGAATGATAGCGAAGGTATAATTTACATTAGTAATTCTACAGGCACGACTTGGATAGAATTAGGGAATCAAGGTACAATAGATGTTTTTGCCAGTGATAGTATAAACTTCCGCAGTAAAAATATAAATTTTCATGCTGATGAGAATATCAAGTTTCATAGTAAAGGTTATACACAAGTTGTAAGTGAAAAAGAGTTACATTTAGAAAGTGGAGACGATTTTGCAATATCTAGTGGAGGCGATGCAGGATTTACATCTAAAAAATTTACACTTAATGCAAGTGGACAAATGAATTTAACTGGAGGTGCAACAGCTAGTATTAAAGCAAGTGGAGTAATGGCAGTTAGTGGTGCATTGGTAATGTTACAAGGTCCTTCTTTAGGAGCACAACAAGTTAAACCGGTTAGACCACAACAGAAAGCAGATCCTCAAACAGGTGCAACCGTTACAACAGTAGATAGATTACCAAGTAAAGAACCTTTTGCGTATCATGGCGAAAAGAATACACCTAGTGCATACACTGGAGGAGTAACTGGGGGAGGATTTGGTATTGCACAGGCATTTTCTGTTATTAGTGCAGCACTTACATATGCAAACACATTGCCTGATTTAGGGACAGTGGGAGACTTTAGTGACTTTGCTGGTACTAATAATTTTGGTGTATTTGCAGATGATGCTGCAGCTAGTTTATCTGGACTAAGACCTTTTCAGGGAACTTTTAATAGTGCCACAGAGGCATTGACTAACATTGGTGGACAAACATTTATTAAACCAATATCTACAAATATAGACGCCATAGTTAGTGCAGGCACAATAGGAACACCCATATCAAGTTTTGACTTTCCTAATGTTATTGGAAACATAGATTTCACTCCTATTACAGATACTTTCGGTGAAATATCTGATAGTATTAGTGGAATTGTTAGCGAATTGCCTACTATAGGTGATATAAAAGATTCTTGGAATAGTGGAATAAGTGATTTAGCTGACTCTGATCTTGGAAAACTAGTAATAGACAGTTCAGGAAAAATAGTAGATATTGCAAATCAAGTAATAGATACTTACGAGCAGGTGGCTCCGGAGATACAAAAAGGTATTACAAAATTAAATCAAGTAGTGCCTGGAGCAGGTGACAAGTTAGGTGCATTTTTGGGCGAGCCTGTTGCGAAAGTATTTCAGGTTACTGATCTTATAAAACAAGTAGATACAGGATTTAGTATAGGTTCTTTAGAAAGTACAGATATACAAGGATTAAATGCTGCAATAGTTAAGGTTGTAGGCAGTAATAATGCATCCAACTTTATTGATAGTACTACTAAAGTTGTAGGAAAATATGGTTTTGATATTAATCAACTTGTAGAATCAGGATATGTAAGGCCCGAAGCTGTTTTTAACGATCAACTATCTCAAAGTAATATTTGGACAGGAAAAGATGGTGTTACAAGTTTAAGTAAATTTCAATCAAACATAGGTGTACAAGAACAAATACAACAACAACAGATTGCTAGTATATATCAGAAGTTAATTAATAACGGTGCAATAACATCTAGAGATGGTAAACAAGAAATAATGGCAATGATTACTGCAGCTTCTGTTAGTAATGCAGACATAGCAAAACAAGTAAGACTTGGGCAAACAGATATTTCAGTAGTGCGTAATACTACAGGTATTCCTATAGGATCTGATATATTGAGTACAGTAAAAAATGCAATGCAAACAGGTAGTGCAGCTAGTAATACAGTTACTAATCTATCAAATAAGAAAACATCCAGTACAGGGTTACAACGTTTTAAAGGAACTTTAAAATCTGGTGAAACTTTAAGAAATATTGATGGAGTAACATATGTTGTGCCTGCTGATCAAAGTAGTGTAAAATACACTGGAAATAACGGCGGTAAAAAAAGAGAATTAGATAACAGAATAGCAGCTTTAGAAAATGATAGAAATAATTTAGTTAAAGACGGAAACGGTGATAAGAGTCTTTTTGATCAGATATCTGATAAACTTACCGAATTATATGCACAAAAAAATAGTTTATAAGGAAGAGAGATGGCAGTAGAAATTTATAAAGGCATTAGTACAGTTAACAATAACTTTGGAAGTATAAAATTAACTGATACTGATCTTATTAAGAGAGATTTACTAAATCATTTTGCAATACGCAAGGGTGAAAAATTAATGAATGCAGAGTTTGGAACTAGTTTAAGAGATTTAATTATGGATCCACTCACTGAAGAAACTAAAGCATTAATAGTACAAGAAGTTGATGCAGTAATAAAAAACGATCCTAGAGTAAGATCAGAAGGTGTCACAATTGATGAGTACGAAGGCGGGTTACGTATTGAAATGATAGTAAGATATGTGATTAGTAACCAAGTAGAGAACTTATTAATCAAATTTGACAGGCCTATTGCAGAATAATATACCTATATTATACAGTGAATAAATACTGCAATAGATAGGAATATTTTATAATGGCTGCAAGTACAAGACAAGCAAATTTATTCGCTGCTGAAGACTGGAAAAAAGTCTATGAGACTTTTAGAGAAGCAGATTTTCAAAGTTATGATTACGAAACAATTCGTAAAAGTATGGTGGATTATATCCGCACATACTATCCTGAAGATTTCAATGATTTTATAGAATCAAGTGAATATATAGCACTTATTGATATGATTGCATTCTTAGGACAATCACTAAGTTTTCGTGCAGACTTAAATGCTAGAGAAAACTTTTTAGAAACTGCTCAGCGTAGAGATAGTATTCTTAGATTAGCACGTATGCTTAATTACTATCCTAAACGTCAGCAGATTGCAAGAGGTTTTATAAAAGTTACTAGCGTAAGAACTACTGAAGAAGTGACAGATAGCAACGGTAACAGTTTACGAGATACAGAAATAGTTTGGGGAGATCCTACAAACAGTGATTTCTTAGAACAGTTTACTACAATCTTAAATAGTGCGTTTGTAAGTACACAAAAATTTGGAAATCCTGCCCTTAAAAGTACTATTGGTGGAATTAATATAGAAGAATATCAGATTAGTCTCAATCCTGGGACTATTCCAGTATATGATTTCAAATCTATAGTTGGTTCACAAAATTTAGAATTTGAATTAGTAAAAGGTACCTATAGTGGTACAGACTTTCTATATGAATTGCCTCCTCAACCCACAAGCACCACAAATATATTGTATAGAAACGATAATAGAGGATTTAATAGTGCCAATAATGGTTTCTTTTTCTATTTTAAACAAGGCAGTTTGCAAAGTGCAGATTTTACAATAGATGAAAAATTGCCTAACAGAACAGTAGAAATAGACGTAAACAACATTGACAACAATGATGTATGGTTATATTCATTAGACGATCAAGGTAACGAAACCACACGTTGGGAAAAAGTACCAGCAATTACTGGCAACAATGTAATATATAATAGTATTAGCCAACAGAATAAAAATTTATTTACTGTACGTAGTCGTGCAAATGACCAAATAAGTTTGGTATTTGGAGATGATGTATTTTCCAACGTACCAGTAGGTGATTTCCGTGTTTATTTTAGAACCGGTGTAGGAACAACATATAAAATATCACCGGACGATATGCAAAATCTTCAAATTGTAATTCCTTATGTAAGTCATGTAAATCAAATTGAAAACTTAACAGTAAGTTTAAGTTTACAAACTACTATAGCAAATGCAAGTGGTAGGGAAAATTTACGTGATATAAAACAAAAAGCTCAACAACAGTATTACACACAAGATCGTATGATAACAGGAGAAGATTATCAGATTTTACCGTATACAAAGTTTAGTAATATAATAAAATCTAAAGCAATAAACAGAACTGCAAGTGGTATTAGTAGATACTTAGATGTTCGTGATACTACAGGAAAATACAGTAGTACTAATATAGTTGCAGAAG
>Ga0255763_1003599_pt1 | contig 13815 bp, 11 predicted proteins | sample 041ome_2_FD_179963 | JGI IMG/M metagenome (GOLD analysis project Ga0255763, IMG submission 179963) | Coastal salt marsh microbial communities from the Groves Creek Marsh, Skidaway Island, Georgia - 041406US metaG (version 2) | ecosystem: Environmental > Aquatic > Marine > Intertidal zone > Salt...
GCATGGGATGAGCCAGGGCCCGCAAGCACTCGGCCGCCTGGGCGAGAGAGTCGAGATCGGGCATCGGAGCAACCTCTGTTTTCTTGGCAGCCATTGTCATCAGCTACCCGCTAGGGAATGAATGGGCGGGGAAGAACGGATCGATCCCAGGGCACAATGAATATCCGTTCGTCCTTGGCGGGCAAGAAAGGTAGCCACTCCTGCTGCCCGTAGTCCAGACTGACAATGCACAACCAGTGGTTTTTCGGGAATCTCCGTATGGGTTGAAAGAATGCGTGCATGAGGAAAGTGTAGACTGCCATCAAGGGAACCCTGCAAACGCTCGGTTGCCTTGCGCACATCAATGACCGCACGCTCATCCAGCGAGGCATCTCCTGAAAGGCGGTCCGCTGGGCAGGAAGGAATGGATCGAAGCATGGTACCTGTCAGTTCCTTGAGGGTTTCTGGAACCACAAAACCAACAACCTGGTCGAAACCGATGCATCGTAAAGCACGCTGCATCTGCTTCGCATCATCCGCACTTTGAGCCACAAGCAGTAAATTTTCTTCCGGTTCGAAAAAGCTGCCCGCGAAATCAGAAAAGAAATTACGGGCAATGAACTGGGCGCCGATCAGGTGAGAGGACAAGGCATCCTCCACCGCACGTGTATCCACAGTGACCCACGAATTTGCTGATAAACCAGCCTGTAAATCCGAGGCGGAAAACTCTTTCAGTGCCACTTCAGGGCCGAGGGGAACCGGGCCGGCACGGTTCAGAGATTTCATCCGGGCGAAGTATGCAGGTGGCTCCGGCTGGCCATCGAGAATAAAGGATAAGAAACGATCCTCATTACCATCCAAGGCAAGTTTAAAGGCATGATTAAAACGGCGTTCATAGCCTAGAGTGGATGAGGGAACCGCACCCAGTGACTTACCGCAGGAACTGCCAGCACCATGCCCGGGCAATACCTGCAGGTGGTCAGGTAAATCTGCGATTCGGTTCAGGCTCTGAAAAAGTGCCCTTGCACCGTCTTCCTGTGTGCCGGAAAGACCAGCCGCCTGCTCCAGAAGATCGGGCCGACCGGCATCGCCCACGAAAAGAAAATCTCCACTGAACAAAGCAAACGGCTCATCTGCTCCCCCTCCCTGATCTGTAAGCAGAAAGGAAAGATGTTCGGGGGTATGGCCGGGGGTATGCAACACCTCGACCAGCAGATTGCCCACCTTAAAGGAACTCCCTTGCTGAAGCAGGCGATAGCCAGGCAAACTTAGAGCCCATTCGCTGCACCAAAAATCACCACCTTCTGCTGAAAGGTAGAGAGAAACCGAAGGATCTAACCGGAAAAACTCAAAGGCACCACTGACGAAATCCGCATGAATATGTGTTTCCGCAACGGCAGTAATTCTGAGTTCTTCAGATTGGGCAATTTCGAGGTATGGCCTAATGTCACGCAAAGGATCGATCAGCAAGGCTTCTCCGGTCTTCTGGCATCCGACTAGGTAGGCGTATTGAGCAAGATCATCATTAGCTATTTGCTTAAGATACATATATATGTCGTTATTTTACGATATTACGATTGTCAAATTGTTTTTTGATCTCAAATGTGTCGATCAATAGACATAATCGTCTTGTTCATCGATAGGGAATGTCGCATCTTCAGGAATGCCCAGACTGCCCAAAAGTTTGTTAAAATTCATTCCCCGATCCGTTCCTCCGATCATTCTTGTGGGAATTACCGGCAGTTCGGTTGCGGTCTTGTTTCATCATGCCATTCACTTCGTTCACCACAAGATTTGGTCGCCACTAATGGCGGGACCCATTGAAAACTTTGCCGCCATCGGATTTATTGTGCTTACCCTGGTGGGGCTTCTTAATGGATGGTTGTTGACCCAGTTTGCCCCGGAGGCAGCGGGTAGTGGAATCCCCCAGTTGAAAACTGCATATCGGCAGAACTATGGTCTCATCTCCTTTCGGATCGTTTGGGTGAAATTCATTGCAGCCACTCTTAGCGTGGGCGGGGGACTAAGCTTGGGACGAGAAGGACCATCCGTTCAGTTAGCCGGAGGTCTTGCTTCCGTAATTGGTCAGAAATTAAAACTCTCTCATTTTCGTATCCGCACTCTCACTGCCTGCGGGGCGGCGGCTGGTCTTGCTGCAGCCTTTAATGCCCCCATCGCCGCGGTTGCCTTCGTCTTGGAGGAAATTATCGAAGACTTAAACAGCCGTACCATTGGCCCCATCCTGCTCGCTTCCTTTGCCTCCGTGGTCACCCTTTTTTTCCTACAAGGAACGGAGCCTGCCTTTTCCATTCCTGCAGTTGAAAGTTTTAATGGCTGGGTTTATTTGGCAGTACCTTTGGTTGCAGCCATAGCTTCTTTGGCTGGAGTTGGCTTTCAGGTCAGTACACTTTCGTGGACCCGTAAAATTAGAGAGAGTTGTTCCCTTCCTGCATTGAGCAGGCCGGTAATTGGGGCATGGATCAATTGGGCAATTGCCTGCCTAGTATTTTATTGGATCGGCAGGATTGGAGTTCTTGGGCTTGGCCACGAGGACTTAACTGCCAGTCTTGCCGGAGAACTTTCCCTAGCAAGCTTGACCGTTTTATTGATTGCGAAATGGGTGGCTACAACTTCAGCCTATGCCTGGGGGAACTGTGGTGGTATTTTCACCCCAACCCTTTTTCTTGGGGCGATGATTGGAGGAGCATGTGGACAGGGAATCGATCTTGGGCTCGGGCTCGATCAGGACTCCCAGCGGCTTCTCACCATCGTGGGAATGAGTGCCTGCCTGGGAGCCGTAGTCAGGGCACCTATTACTTCCATTCTGATCGTATTTGAAATGACTCACGATTTTGCCTTGGTTCCTCCACTGATGCTGGCAGCACTTGTCAGTCAGGCAATCAGTCGCTCCTTGTGTAAGGAAAATTTTTATAATCAATTCCTTAAGGATTCGGGCATAAATTTGGAAACTGCCAGTAGCCTCAGGGCTCAGGCAAGCTGGCGGAATCGAAGAATCTCCGCGTTTGCCAACTTTGATGCACCCTTTCTAAGATCACTGGATAAAGATGAAGTCAGGGAACAGCTGAATCAATATCCTGATGACCTCTTCCCTTTACTGGACGCAGACAACCAACCAAGTGCATTAATGGAGCGAACTGAACTCCACAACTTCCTAGATTCCAATAGCAAACCCAAATTGCATTCTCCTACACTCGTCTATGCTGAGCAAACAATGCAGGAAATTGAAGACCTCCTCAAAAAAGACTCCTTATCTTCTCTTATCCTTGTAAACCGCGAAAATCGCTACCTCGGTCTTTTCAGCAATCAGGAGGCCCTCCGATCCAAAGAGAGCGAGAATAGGATAGCGGAAAGCTGATCGCATCTACACCAGGATTTCAGGCAAATTCTTTTGCTACCAAATATTTTGTTCAAGCATTTGCTTGGTGGCAGCCTCCGCCCAGCCTCGGTTCGCAGCAGGACTGGCCGGACTGGGATGAAGGATGGTTGCTATTTTTATGTCCATTGCGCCCAAGGCTTCTTCTGCCCGCTTCCTAGCAAATCCTCCTACACCGACCAACCAAGATGGTTCTAAAATTTCAACGAGTTCCCGAAGATGCTGATCGCATACTTTTTCAAGATCTTTTCTTTCATCGGATGGTAATTTATCTGGCGTCCGGTTTCGACCGCTATCCTCCATGAATACAAGCGGGCAATAATTCGCAACAAAGTGATCCTCAAAAAAAGCTTCTGCGGATTCAAACCGTTCGGCAAACAAGCCCCATAACCGTCTCCCACTCACTTCACTCTTTTTACAATCCAAACCCTCGACCGGACGCTTCGTATGCTCATGACTTGGCTTACACACTTCTCCCCGCAAGCCCATCCAGTCACGCACTGCGGGAATCTCTCCAAAGGGAACCCCGGTCTGTGCCATCCCAAAAGGTCCCGGATTCATGCCCAAAAAAACAACTTTCTTTTGGGATTTCCCAGCAAGCTCCAGGTACGATTGATGGATTGCCCACGCATAATCCAAAGGATTGTAAACATAAGCAGTTGGCTCAGAGAATTTCATTCCACTTACTAGCTTGGAGAGTTTTTGAGATCCAGAAATTAGGGATTGGGAACGATTCATAAATTAACTCTTGTTAACTGTACTTAGCTGAGTGCCTCCAGTTCCTCCCACTGCTCATAAGACTTGGATATCTCCAGTTCCAAACGCTCAAGCTCTGCCTGATCTTTCATCGGATCATTTTCTGGATTCCGGTAATAATCAGGATCCTGCATCGCCTGATTGATCCGGTTTCTATCTGCTTCCATCTGCTCAATCATTGCTGGGAAATTTTTCAGTGCCTCCCGCTCCTTGTTTAGGAGTTTTCGCTTCTTCGGTTCCGATTGTTTGGTGGAAACGGATTGCTTGACTTGGTTTGACTTTGGAGTTGATAAACCAGTCATTCGGTCCATCCAATCGGAACACCCACCTGCATATTCAGTAACTCCTCCTTTACCGTCCAAAACCAGGGTTGCGGTAACCACTTGATCCAAAAAGTCACGGTCATGACTGACCAGTAGAAGAGTGCCAGAATATTCGAGCAGTCTTTCCTCCAGCAATTCAATGGTCTCGATATCGAGATCATTGGTCGGCTCATCCATCACCAATAGATTGGCAGGTTGTACAAATAATTTGGCGAGCAACAAACGGGCACGCTCCCCACCCGATAGCATCTTGGCAGGAGCACGGGCCGTTTCCGGCAAAAAAAGAAAGTCCCGCAAGTAGGAAAGGATATGCTTTCTGTCCCCATTCAATTCAACAAAATCTCCGTTGGGTGCCACATTTTCTGCCACCGACCAGTCTTCCCGGATTTGATTTTTCAACTGGTCAAAGTACGCAATTTCAAGCTTTGTGCCATGTTCCACACTTCCGGATTGTGGTTCCAATTGCTGGAGAAGTAATTGAAGAAGGGTCGATTTCCCCGATCCATTCAACCCAACCACTCCAATCCTATCGCCCCGCCAGACCGTGGTCGAAAACTTTGAAACGATGGGTTGCTTATCCCACGAATAGGAAAGTTCTTTTACAGCAATTACCTTGCGGCCGGAAGTTTGCCCATCATTGGATGATAAATTTGCCCTGCTCTGCAAATCTCGTCGGGCAGCACGCTCTTCCCGCATTTTAAACAGGGCACGAACTCTTCCCTCATTTCTGGTTCTTCGAGCCTGTATGCCCTTTCTTATCCATACTTCTTCTTCCGCCAGTTTTTTATCAAACACGGCCTGATTTTTTTGCTCAGCAGCAAGCACTTCCGCCCGGCGTTCGAGAAACTTTTCATACCCACAGGTCCATGAGGTCAACTTCCCCCGATCCAGTTCAATAATCCGCGTGGCCACCGATTTTAAAAAGGCCCGGTCGTGAGATACAAAAAGAACCGCAAGGTCAGATTTCTTTAAAAAATCCTCAAGCCAGCGGATGCCTGGAAAGTCGAGGTGGTTCGTCGGTTCATCCAAAATTAGCAAATGAGGTTCTGCCACCAGGGCACGGGCCAGCATCGCCCGGCTCTTATTCCCTCCGGATTGGTAATCAAAGGATTCATCCGGCTTTAAACCCACCCGGTCAATCACTGAGGCCACCCGGTGATCCAGATCCCAACCGTCAGACTGATCAAGTTGTTCCTGCAATTGATCCACCAAGAGACTTGCATTCTCATCCTGGGGAAATTCAGCTAATTTCCGTACGGCTGCATTGTACTTTCTTAACAAATCTCCCTTCTCCCCAAGACCCTCAGCAACCACTTCAAAAACAGTTCCCGTTAGACCAGCAGGGATTTCCTGATCGAGCTTGGCGATACGCAAATCTGGCTGGCTCTCAAACTCTCCTTTGTCTGCATTTACCTGGCCAGACAAAATTCGAAGCAAGGTACTCTTCCCTTCACCGTTCCTTCCGAGCAGACAGATCCTCTCTTTCTTATCGATGGTAATTCCAGTGTCATCCAGGAGCATAGGTCCGCCATAGGAGACGGACAAATTTCGATAGGTTAATAAAGCCATAGAAGAATTCGCCTGAGATGATTGCTCAGCTTTTACTGAGATATCTTTGAATATCAACCAAAGGTCGGGCATTCAAAACATTCTCCCTGGTCAACCACCCCTTCCGTGCCGCATGTACACCAGCCAATTGATAATCAAAATGATGAAGGGCATGAGCATCTGGATTAATACAGCACATCAATCCTCTTTCAGCTGCCCGACGCCAGTGCCTCCAATCCATATCCAAGCGCATGGGGTTGGCATTGAGCTCAAGGATAGTTTTGTTAGCCAGTGCGGCATCGATAATTTTCTGGACCTTCATCTTACTTGCCTCCCTGCGCAGAAGCAGGCGACCACTTAGGTGGCCGATCATGGTGACCGCAGGATGCTCAATCGCACGAATCAAGCGTTCGGTCATGGTATCCTCGTCCTGGCTTAGTCCATTGTGTACCGAGGCCACCACATAATCGAGTTGTTCGAGAATATCATCCTCAAAGTCAAGTCGGCCGCCTGATAAAATATCCACCTCCGAACCGGAAAATAAATGCACCCGGAATTTGCCACTCTCATTGAGCTCTTTGATCGCTGAAATCTGCTTAAGCAATCGTTCTTCATCCAAGCCATTTGCCTGAAAGCTGGCCTTGGAATGGTCGGCAATGCCGAGATACTCCCATCCCCGTTGATCTGACTCCCCCGCGATTTCCTCGAGCGTATTCCGTCCATCTGATGCAGTGGTGTGATTATGAAAACACCCCTTTAAATCCTCGTATTGCAAAAGCTCTGGCAGCTCATTCTTTTCAGCAGCTTCCACTTCCCCCATTCCCTCGCGCAAGGCAGGAGGAACAAAAGCGAGCCCTAACGCCTTGAATACATCCTCTTCCGAATCTGCTTCAATTTTACCAACTTTCCGGGAGGCATCCTTTTCCTCTTCGGGACGCAGTCCCCACTCGCTCAAACTCAATCCCATCGAAAGGGCTTTTTGACGCATCCTTACATTGTGGTCTTTCGACCCAGTAAAATGATGAAGGGCAAAATAAAACTGCTCGGCCGGCACCACCCGTAAATCCGCCTGCATCCCACCCTCTAACCGGATGCTTGACTTGGTGTCACCGTGGGCTGTCACCTCCGCAATGCCATCCATTGAAGTAAACCAATCCATGATCGAAGCGGGATTGGAGGATGCCACAATAAAGTCCAGATCCCCTACTGTTTCCATACCCCGCCGAAAACTTCCCGCCGCTTCTGCCCTTTCAACTTCAGGCAAAGCCCGAAGTCCCGGCAGAATTTGATCCACCACTCTTCTCGCATCCCACCACAGATGCCGGGCGGCATAAGCCTCCCGGTTTTTGATTCCGGAAAGGATCTTCTCCTGGGTTTTCTCTCCAAACCCTTTAAGTTCAGCAACTTTTCCATCCTGACAGACTTCGGTCAAGGATTCGATCGAATCCACACCTAACTGTTCATGGAGAGCCTTGATTTTCTTTCCACCCAAGCCAGGTACTTCCAGCAGATCCATTAAGCCTGAGGGGACGGAAGCCACCAGTTTATCATAAAACTCAAGCTTACCAGTAGTATGTAAAGTTTCTATCTTTTCGGTAAGAGCTTTCCCTATCCCAGGAATATCACAGAGCCGCCCCTCGGCAATCACCTCCCCCAGATCATCCTCCATGGTTTGTAAGGTGCGGGCACCGGCAAAGTAAGCCCTAATTTTAAAGGGATTTTCGCCCTTGATTTCCATCATCGTACCGATGCGTTCGAGCAAATCAATTATATCTTTTTTATCCATCGCTTACTCCATTAAAGCGGAACTTTTGGCGACATCGAAACAAAAGTGTTTCTCTCAGATGATCCGTTCAAAATTTATCAGCCCTCCTGCAAAAATATTCTAGAGAAGTCGATTTACCCTTTGCTTTAATTACCCGAGCAAACTATCTCCTAGCACTTATGAAAAACCTAATTGGTGTTTATCTTTTCTCGATCTTTGTAACTTCGTTTAGCTGGGCTGCCATCGAACTTCCCAATGTGATTGGAAGTAACATGGTCCTTCAACGCGATCTGGCTGTGCCTATTTGGGGATGGGGAGAGCCTGGTGAAAAAGTATCGGTAAATTTTGCCGGGCAGAGCAAAAACACAATCACTAATCAAAAAGGAGAGTGGATGGTGAAGCTGGATAAGCTCAGTGCTTCCTTCACCCCCTCCACTCTTGTGATCCAAGGTACCAATGAATTAAAACTGGAAAATATTTTAGTTGGCGAAGTTTGGATCTGTTCCGGGCAGTCCAACATGGAGTGGGGTGTTAAACAGTCTCTCAATGCACAGGAGGAAATCGCTGCGGCAAACCATCCCAATATCCGCCTATTAAATGTACCCGGCCATACCGTGCATCCTATTCCTCAGCGAAAAGGGCGTGGGCAATGGGAGGTGTGCACGCCCCAATCGATCCCGGGTTTCAGTGCTGTAGGATACGCCTTTGGCCGAAGAATTCAGCAATCGCTCAATGTTCCAGTTGGACTGATTGGATCGAACTGGGGTGGCACTAGAATCGAGCCATGGACTACGATCGGTGGGTTTAAATCCGTCCCTGAACTTTCGAATCTCGTAGATCAAGCCATTTCCTACAAACCTGATTCGAAGGTCGGTGCAGGATCACCTTCCGCGATCTACAATTCAATGGTTCACCCTCTTACTCCCTTTGCGATGAGGGGTGCCATTTGGTATCAGGGCGAATCCAACGGTAATGAGGGAGAAAGCTATTATCAAAAGAAACATGCCCTGGTGAATGGCTGGCGAGAGGTCTTCCAAAATCCAAACCTAGCCTTTTACTGGACTCAATTATGCAGCTGGGATCATGGAAATCTTCTAAAAAAAGGAGAAGTGGATAAGCATGCATGGGCAAGAGACTGGGGACCTCTCCGGGAAGCTCAGTTCAAAGCCCTGGATATTCCTAATAGTGGAATGGCAGTGATCATCGACTTAGCAGATGCTCATAACCCCGGTGATATCCACCCCCGCAACAAACAGGATGTAGGTTGGAGGCTTGCTCAATGGGCACTTCATCAAACTTATGGGAAGAAAGATCTGATTCCATCCGGTCCCCTGCTTGAAAAACAGAAGATTGAAAAGGGGAAAATCCGGCTTTTCTTCAAATATACTGGTCGTGGCTTAATGGTCGGCGAGAAAAAGGGAACCGAACCAACCAAGCCATTACCAAATGGTAAGCTTGCCGAATTTGAAATTGCCGGAGCGGACAAAAAATGGTTTCCCGCCGATGCGCAAATCGATGGTCACCAGGTGGTAGTATCATCCACTCAGGTGAAAGCACCGATTGCTGTTCGCTACGCCTTCTACATCTGCCCAATTCGGGCAAACCTCTACAACCAAGAAGGTCTACCTGCCTCCCCTTTCCGTTCAGACAACTGGTAAAAAAAGTTATTTATTGGGGAGGAAACCCTCCAATAAATACGATTACTGCATCAGGATTAACAATACTGGGGGTTTCATTCCTCAGCTTCTGCCCATCCATACCCCTGAATCAATGCCAGCAAAGATGCGAAAAGAAACAAAGCAACAAACTGGTGAATCAAGGGAAGAAAGACTGGGTAATCACTAATGTAAAGAAGGGTGCCAACACCTAAAGCAAATTGCAGAGTAACAAAAAAGGCGGTGCGTTTGGTCCATTTCGAGAGCCAGACATTTAAGTATCCAGATTTGAGTGTACCCCAGCAGAAGTATAATACACCTGCTGCCAGGCATGTCCCCATCCAGCGATGGAGGAACTGAACAGAAAACTTATCGGATACAAAATTCGACCAAAAAGGAGATACTGAAAAGAGTGCCTCCGGCATCAACTCCCCACCCATCAGTGGATAGGTATTAAACCCATATCCTGCCTTCATGCCTGAAGTGAATGCACCATAAACAATTTGCAGACCTAGAACGGAAACCAATACAATGGCCCACTTTCTAAAGGTGTTGCCCGACAAGGATAATGTGCCTGGAGGTTTTTGCATCAAACCGAGCGAAGTCCACCAGGCCAGTCCAAAGATCGCAAAGGCGAGGCTCAAGTGCGCTGCCAAACGGAAATGGCTTACCTCGGGATCCTTGACCAACCCGCTCTTGACCATGTACCACCCCATCAGTCCCTGTGCACAAACCAGCAAAACCAGCAATGCCCCCTTCTTTTTCAAGGAACCAGAAAGCTTCCCCCTCAGCAGAAACCACAGGTAAGGCACTAAGCAAATAAGACCTACGATCCGGCCTAATACCCGATGTAAATACTCCCAGAAAAAGATATATTTGAATTCATCCAATGCCATCCCTTTGTTGACGAGCTTGTACTGGGGGGATTGTTGGTATTGAGAAAACTCATCGAGCCACGCCTGCTCACCGATGGGGGGAAGAATTCCAGAAACCGGACGCCAATCCACCATCGATAGCCCAGAACCAGTCAACCGGGTGATTCCACCGACGAGCAAAATTACCATGACACTTAGACAAACAGCCCGGAGCCACCAAATCAGAGTGGCATTATGGGAGAGACTATTTTCAGAATGATCCATGAGCGATTTTATTAATTTTCATACTTATCCTAACAGAGGAAAGGCTACCCGCAAAACTAATGCTTACCTTCAACGCAATCTGGAGGTGAAAAATCTCCCATTTTCTTTGCCAAATTTGTCATACCTGCAAATCTAACCGCTCTTTATTCCATGCTCATTCTATCCAATATCAGTAAACGATACGGGCCCAAAATACTCTTCAAAGAGATTTCCTTGCGGGTAGCCCGAGGAGAGCGAATGGGCTTGGTCGGTGCAAATGGAGCCGGCAAAACCACTCTCTTTTCCATCCTTCTCGGAAAAAACCAGGAAGATGAGGGATTGATCGAATGGGAAAGAAACATCCGTATTGGCTACCTCCCACAGGAGAGTGCCCCCGCCGGAGATGAAACGGTTCTCGAACTAGCCACTGCGATTTCCGAAGATCTTGAAAAGGTCATTCAAACACTTCGAACCTCCAGCGATGATTCACCGGAAAGAGCTCATGCACTTGAACGATTCGCTGAATTGGATGGATATAACCTGGAAGCTAGGGCAAAGAAAATTCTCGTCGGATTGGCCTTTCAGCAAAGTGATTTTGATAAACCGGCCAAAACCCTAAGTGGTGGTTGGATTATGCGGGCGCATCTTGCCCGTTTATTGGTGATGGACCCAGATCTCCTGATGCTCGATGAGCCCACCAATCATTTGGATCTGGAAACCTTAGGCTGGTTCCAGTCTCAGCTACAAAAATTTTCGGGGTCATTGATCACCATCTCACACGACCGGGAATTCCTCAACGGTGTGTGCACTGGCATTCTTGAGATCTCCAACCAAAAGATTCACCGCTACCAAGGAGATTTTGATCACTACCTTACCCAAAAGGAGGAAAGACGGGCTCAGCATCAAGCCGCCTACCAAAATCAACAACGGGAGATTGCTCATCATGAGGATTTCATCCGGCGCTTTCGTGCCAAAGCTTCCAAGGCATCCCAGGCACAGGCACGAATCAAGCTCCTGGAGAAAATGGAACGGATCGATCCACCCGAGCAAGCGGATGCAACCATTGCTTTTGCTTTTCCACAGCCCCCGAGGAGTGGGCAAAGAGTGGTTACCTTATCAGGTGTCCGTCAGGCATACGGAAATCATTTGGTCTACAATGATTTGAACCTGGAAATCGAAAAGCTGGAGAGAATCTCCCTCGTTGGCCCAAATGGTGCAGGTAAATCAACCCTGCTCAAAATTCTGGCCGACCTCGTTCCTCTCGAGGCAGGTGAACGCGAACTCGGGCACAATGTATCCGTTGGATATTTTTCCCAGCAAAGAGTGGAGACCCTGGATCTGAATCGGACGGTACTGGATGAATCTCTCCAACTAAGCACAGGTGTATCCGAACAAGAGGCACGCAATCTACTCGGGGCTTTTCTTTTTCGGGGAGATGATGTTTTCAAACCGGTCAAAGTTCTCAGCGGAGGAGAAAAAAGCAGGCTTGCCCTGGTAAAACTCTTGCTAGCCCCTCCCAACCTCCTGCTCCTGGATGAGCCTACCACCCACCTCGACATGGCCAGTATCGATTCCTTGGTTTTTGCCCTTGAAGGCTTCCAGGGCACCTTGGTATTTGTCAGCCACGATCTTCACTTCATCCGGAAATTGGGCAAGCGGACCATCCGTATTGAAGCAGGTAGAATCACCAATTATCCAGGAGACTATGATTATTACTTATGGAAGTCCGGTTCATCCAATGCCCAGTCTGGTCTGGTCGAAGGCTTGCGGGATGCCCGACCCGATCAACCAGCAAGCGAAAGTCACGAGCAAAAGTCCCTAAGTGCCAAGGATAAGCGGAGACTTCGTTCCCAAGAGAGAGAAAAGAAAAAAGCAGAGCGAGGAAAATTGCAGGATTTAGTGCGGAGACTGGAAAAAGAAATCATCGAACTGGAAGAACAACAAAGCATCATCAACGAACAGCTCTCAGGACCCGGAATTTATGACGATCCTGAAAAAGCGAAGGATCTTAATAGCCAAGCTGCCGGTGTTGCCCGACAGCTCGAACAGCGAACTTATGAATGGGAAATCGAGGCAGAAAAATTAGTGGAGATGGAAAAAGATTAGTGAATAGATCATTGCTTTCCTTGGTTTTTCAAAATGTGCAAACCTGTCTTCCCTGAAACCACTAGGTCCAGCCATCCATTATTATCCAAATCTGCCACTCTGATCTGTAAGCCTGTACCTGCAATCTCATTTGGGGTCAAGTTGCTCATACCAATACAGACCATAATCATGGCCATTCCCCAAAATCAGATTCTGCCGACCGTCTTCATTGAGGTCGAAGACGAGAATGGGGCAACTCGCGAACGGTAGCGTAAAGTCTTCCCTCTGCTCCATGACTGTGCAAATGGATTGCCCCTCCGGCCTCTCGTACCAACCATATTTATATACATATCTTCCAGACCATCACCATTGATATCTCCGAAACCCTGGCCATGCCCATTCCCCCTGGAAGAGATGGTATGACTTTTGATCAATGAGCTTGGCTCCTCTTGTGAATGGAGGAAAACCTTCATTGGCTCTCCGCTCACCCAGCTATTGGCAATGTAGTCCAAATCCCCATCTCTGTCCATATCGTGAAAAAATGGGATTTCATTTTTGTTGGACTTCGTATCCACCAGAGTTTGGCGGATCCAGGGCTTGGTTTTCATCGCTGACCATTCCCCTGAATTCCTAAAACATAAGACCTCGGGCTTGGTAAACTGACCGGATACAATATCGAGCCAACCATCTTGATCCACACCCAGCAAATGATCGCCATTGTCCTATAGATAGTCTTTGCCAAACCCCTCAAGGTCCCTGAATGAAACGGGCTGCCAATTGGGATTTAAATAATAGTATTTTCCGGAAACAATATCCAAGTCTCCACCCCGATCCAAATCTCCCACCGCACAGGCTTCAGCCAGGTTCTGATGAATTTCCTGTGCCTCAAATTTTAACTCTTTCGCACACAGCAAAAAAGGGGCTGCAAAAACGAAACAAAAGATCCGAAGTAACATCACAAGAAATAGGGAAGCTAATTTATAACACTGAATGCCTTGAAAAGCAGTTGCTTGAGCTCATCGATCTCCATCGGTTCTACCTTGGCAATAAATCCTCGGGTATGGGCGAAGCGGACTTTTGGATCATTCGCGATTTTGGAAAAATCCATTTCCGAACAATCATTGAAACGTTTCATTCCGTAGCCCTCGCCCCTACTATCGGGATAAACCATCGCAACCACATCTTCCTCCAA
>Ga0255763_1003601_pt1 | contig 13802 bp, 20 predicted proteins | sample 041ome_2_FD_179963 | JGI IMG/M metagenome (GOLD analysis project Ga0255763, IMG submission 179963) | Coastal salt marsh microbial communities from the Groves Creek Marsh, Skidaway Island, Georgia - 041406US metaG (version 2) | ecosystem: Environmental > Aquatic > Marine > Intertidal zone > Salt...
TGACGTCTCCGTACACCCCCGACTGTTCCGTGAAGAACTGGAAGTGCCACGTGGAGTGTGCACCTTCGTAGTAGGATCCGAAAGCATGATTGCCCAGGTTGGGCAGTTCAACCTTCTGCGGTGGCTGTTCCCACGTGATGTTACCCCTCATCTGTAGCAGTTGCAACATGGTACTGAAGTTTGAATTCTGGTCACGTGCTATTGCGAGCGTGTGCTTGTCGTGTACTTTGTTGCCTGCTGACGTGGTGAAAGGGAATTGCTGTTTGAGGTTTCCGTTGTTGGTGATGTCTACCAAGGTGTGTATGCGGTACTCATACATTTGTGTTTCTTTCCGATTGGGCCTTTCCTACTATTTTGTGAAGTTCTTTTTCTATGACACAGTCCACGTGTGTAAATCCCAACTCTTTGGCCATTTGATATCTTTGACGTCCTTTCCAAACAACCAGGACCCTGCCATCTTTCTCTGGTGCCTCGGCCGGTAGGTCTGGACTGCTCCTTTTGTAAAATTTTAGATGAATGTTCTGCCAGTATTTCTGTGTCATCGGCCACAACATCAAAGGCTGTTCCATTTCACCTTTGCTGATGCTGTCTTTCAATGAATCACGATCCGGTATCTCTTGGTATATCGATGCCGTCTGGATCTCGTCCATGGACATGGTCACTATCTCGTAAGGATTTCCGTTTTCCATGGGAAACATTTTTGTTGCTTTGAGGTGTTTCATACTGATATTTAACTGATAAAAAAAGGGCGGACCTAATTAAAGATCCGCCCCTTGGTAATTAGAATCTACCGAGATAGATTAGAATTATACGTTACCCACAACTGCTACTGTAGTTCCGCCCACGTCGATTTTAGCATCTTCTGATGTAGATGTTGAACTCGCTCTACACTCGACTGTTCCCATCGCTCTTAGAAAAGTCTGTAAGTTCGCCGCCGCTGTCGCTGTTGGCGTTCCAGACAAATCAGATTGATTTGAGTCTTCCCAAGAGTTTGCTCTTTCGATCGCAACTGTCAACGTACCGTTAGTTGTTGTGATGTTGTAGTACCTTAGAGTACCTCGTGTTTGAATCCCTTGTAGGATCCTGTCCACGATTCCGTCTTTGTGCGTGTTTCCGTCGATGTCAACTGCTGTTCCTGATGTGTCAGTTACCACAACAGTAAAATACTCTTGTGCAACTTCACCGTCAGTTCTAGTATCTGCTACGAAAACTGCATTGTTATTTGAGTTAATTGGCATTTCTTATCCTCCTAATATTACAAACTATTACGATACAACTGCCGCAGTCAAGATACCAAGTTTAGTTTCTCTAACTGTTGCTGAAGTTATGTCTGCTGTAATTGTTGGGTAAGATGAAGAAGATTCATCCAAAGCCTTGATCGCTTCTTCAAGTAAACCACCTGCGCCTAATGTTTTCTCAGCCGCCGCACCTAATGTGTGCAGTTCGTCTGTTCTAACACCGTAAGTTTTTTGTGTGCCGGTATCCGTTAATGGACCTTCAAACAAAATTGTGCAGTATTGGCCTATTGTTTGTCTCACAAGTTCTAAACCAGCAGTAGCCGAGCCTGCAGAAACACTTCCTGTTTCTGAAGCCATACTGTTGATGAAGTCCACTGTGAAGTATGTTACATCCACTGAACCCACTTCGAAGTTTTGGTTAAGTGAAAAGTTGTTTTGTGCTATTGGCATTTGTTATCCTCCTTTTTTCTGTTAACATAATGCTTTGATCCCGCTCAGGGATCAAGTTGCAAGTATTTAGTGGTAAGATTGGTAAATTATGCTGTAATATTAAGATTTAAGCCACACTTCGTCACTTCTCACACGTGAATGACGATTATAACCAAGGTTACGCAGTATTTTCCTAGATTCCGCAACTATCTTGGGCCTCTTACGCCTCTTCATCTCGATGTTGATCACGGGACTGTTTCTCTTCAGGGTCTCCTGTGCACCTTGGAGCACTGGTATCTCGAACCCATCCACATCTATCTTTATGTAGTCAACATCACGGAGATCGAAACTGTCAAGGGATCGGCATTCTATGTCGCCTTCCCTGGGTTCGGTGTCCCCCAACACGTCATTTAGGTGCGTGGCGTTGACACCCTGGATGGCGTTGTGCGAGTGACTGCTCAGTCCATATGGATACAGTGTCACATTTGATTCTGTGATGTTCTTTTTGAAACAGTTTCTAAAATTTGGATTGGGTTCGAAACAGATCACATGGTCAAACCTCTTGGCCAGGGGCCTGGTCCATTCACCCACGTTGGCACCCACGTCGATCGCGGTCCTCCACTGTCTAACAAACTTCAGACTGGCATCTCTCTGTGCCTGCTGTCCGTTGCCTGCTTCTTCTAGGAATGTTGGTTCGGTGTGGTTGAGATAGTAGACCCAGAAACTATTTTCGTTTGGCATTACATTCCTTACAAGCACAGTCTGGACAGTCCCTGCATTCTGTACATGAACTTCGGCAGTGCTGTTCGCAACCACACTTCTCGCAGATGTACTTGATCATTTTCAAAATGCCCTCTCTAGGCATCTGTCACAGTCACAGTGATCACACTTCTCACAGTTAGAGCAGGACTCATCGCAGTGTGGATCGCAGTTGCACCTATGGCAGATTTTTCTTGGTTCTTCCATTACAGTTCCTTGAATTTCTTGAGTATGTCCGTGTTGGGCAGTTTGGCCTGTAGTTGCTGTTGCAGTCTGTGTAGGGTCTGCATCTTCATCTTTGAATCCAACTTTGTGTAGTTGGCCACTGCTCGCCTGATGTTCTTGAGGTTGGCGTCCTGTATGTTCAGTGACCTCTCCAGGTGCGTGAGATTCCGGTAGTGATCCTCCCAGGTCCTCAGGTATCTTCTCAGCGCCATCACTGGCACCGGCTGTCTCTGTCTCATGGCCTGTGCTTGGTCCTTGTTCTTGAGTTTCTTGGTGATATCTGGATCACCCGACACTATGGCCAGCATGTTTGAGAGATCGTTGTTGATCATCCTGACCTGGTCGAAAGTTCCCTTGGCCATGGTCTGGTCCGCGTATGACTTGGCGAAATCTGCTGTGTCCCTGTGTTGGCTCATCAAGGCCAGTGCTAGGAAACTGAGGTATATTCTCTCAGTGACCTCTGGGAAAGTGAATCTCTGCAAGTCACTGTGTCGTCTTATGACCTTGCCTTCAGACACATACTTTAAAAATGGTGTTAACATACGGGTATTTATAGGGCTTATGCAAAGAAAAGTTAAGTTTAGAGATCAACAAGACGTTGGATCTATTTCTTGAATTTGCTGATACCCGTCAAGTTTCTTCTTGAGAATCCCAATCTATCTACCAACTTCACAGCATTGCCTGACCGATCAACAGCAACAAATCCTTCTGGCTCTGTTACTTCTAGTCCTCCGTCTGTCTGTTGGAACGAACCTATTGCCTGTGCCTGGTTCATCTTCTTGAGAACGAATGCTTTCATTGTCTGCACCGCTTTATAGAAAGTAAGCATGGCCTGTAGAGGTTTCTTGGCCCTGTTCAGGAACACGGGCATCTGTTTCATCTTGTCCTGTCTCAGTTGTAAGGCCTTCTGTGCCTTCAGTCCTGACATCTGTTGTTGCATTCTGTCTGTGTAGAACTTCTTGAATCCTAGCAAGAACTTGGCAACGTCTGTAGGCAGTTGTCCTTGTTTGACCATCGCGTTGATGTACATCTGGAACATGGGTATGAAGTCTTGGTTCTGTCCTAACACACTTGATAGGTTACGTGGAACGCTATTCAATAGTCCTTCTAACTTCTCTATGCCGTTGTAGAACTTTGTAGTTTCCTCGTCTGTAAACTTAGCACTACCAGATACATCTTTGTAAGTTGCGTTGTCAAAGAACACGTCATTGCTTTTTGTGAAAGAACTTACATCTGCTCCACCTTTAGCATTCATGTCTGCCAATGAGTCTCCGACATAGGTTGTGTGGAATATGATTCCCACTTTGGCCCTGTCTATCTGTTTGCCTAATTCACTTGCTTCTGGTACGGCGTATGTGATTGTGTTTGGTGTAAACGTTAAGTGAGGCTTCCCATCCACGTTCTTACGTGTGATGTCCTCGTCTGTGAACAACAGATCACCTTGCACGACACCCTGTATGTTTAATTTCTTTAGATGCACCAAACACTTCAATAACTTCTGTCCTAGGTCGTCTGTGCCGTGATTGTTTGCTATGTCTCGCTTGGTATAATTGATCTTTGCGTTCTTGGCGAACACAGATTTTGTTCCCACAAAGAACCGGCCGGTGTCTGGATTGGTACCACACACCACGGCAGGCGCACCATCCCATTTGACAGACACACTCATGGCCTCTGAACTTGTGCCTTTAAGTGTCAGTAGTAGTCCTCTGAAGTATTCGATTACAGCCTTGCCACCCTCGTAGCCGTCAGTGATCACTATGTCCTCTATGTGTTCTAGGTGTGTCCTTTTAAACTCTGTCAGGACATCTTCGATTAACATGATTAGTCCTCTTTGTATTCGCCGTCTTTGATTTTCAGTAGGTTCTCTTTTACGTCTCTGTTCTCTTTGATACGGGCGACGCCTTTAGTGAACTTGGATGCGTCCATGTTCTTGAGTGCTGAATTAAATTTCTTCTCCAGTTTGAATGCGGTGTCTTGGTCGAAGTTCTCCCTGATGTATGTCATCAGTCTTATTGCACTCTCTAGGATGTGTGAGGCCCTGCTCTCCACAACCTCTTCCTTGTCCCTCTTCAAGGGCATCGAGCTCAATTCTTCTAATAAACTTCTTGTATGTTTTTGCATTGTAGGTATTTACTTCTTATTGTAGCACAATTAAAGTAAAAGTCTATCCCCTATTGCTTATTAACATGTTCGATTATCACTTTTTCTAGTGTTTTGTACTGGGTAGGAGCATGATGTATATTAAAATCATGGGTTTCTTTCTCTGGCATACTGTTCCACATATGGCGATTGCCGCAGAAATTGAATATATCTATAATATTTTTGTTGTCTTCTATTAGTTGTATTTTTTCAAAACCTTTGTGGCCTTTTATGTGCTTACGGTTAAATTCATTACACATGTCAAACATGACATACGGGATTTGATGCAGATCGAGGAATGCCGACAACATTATTATCTCCGTAAACATCTTATCCCAGTATGTCCTGACGTCTGGAATGGTGCCATAATACAAGTCAATGAGTTGCCTTATTTTTTCTTTGTCTATGGTTTTTAATATCAGTTGTTCAAAGTTGTCAATGAAATCTTTTCTTTGCATCGGAAACCATGCTCCGTCTATGAAATCTTCTTTTTCACTTATTGCCAGTTCCCACCTATGACTAAATGTCATCGGTATTATTACAAATTCTGGCCTGCCGTTTTGTGTGATCCATTCTATTGTTGATCTGCAGGTACGTTGAAAACTAGTTGCCCTCTTAGAAATATTACAAGTCCTTTCACAACCTAGTGCTGATACGAATTCTTGTGTTGGCGTCCAACACTCCCCAAAACTGCAACCATTTAGCAGTAATGTTTTGATTCCTTCCGATGTCATATAATGGCGTGGGATCAACTCGGTGTTCAACTTCGCTTCCTTCGATAGACAAAATATTTACGTTTATTGCTGTCGTCTCTTATATCCAGCACTTTTAGATCAAACATCTCCGCCAGTTCGATTATGAATGGCACATTCCATGCATAGAATTCTATCCATTTCGCTTCAGGGTTGTCGTGTTGTAAACCCGGATTTACCCTGAAAAACATCATGCCACCATCTTCTAGCATGTTAACACATTTTGATACTTCTGCTATAATCTTATTACGGCCACCAAAGTTGATGGAACCCAACGCAAGTATGATGTCAAACTTATGCTGTGGTTTGTAACTCATCAAATCCACTTGGTAGTCTGCGTTACTGTTGTAAGGATCAATGCCTGTTAAATTGTTTATCTTGCCTCGGAACTCATTGTATCCACACCCCACGTCGAGGACTGATCTCGGATTCAACTCGTTGACTTGACCAATAAGTGATAGGCCTGAATACTTCCACTTCTTCATGTCGGCTTGCCAATGCTTTGCGAAATATTTGTGCAGGCATAGGGTATCTATTTCGTTTGTGTAGTCTACTAGATTATCATATTTGTTGTTCACTTCCACATCAAACAGCCCTTTGATCAACTGTTGTGTGATTTTAGAAACATCATTGTCTGTTTTGTTGACAAGTTCTGCAAAGATTTTTCTATTCATATAGATATACCTTGATATCTTTTTGTTCGTAGTTCTGCAGTCTGCCGCCAGTGGCAGGGAATTCGATACCTAGACTCCTACATAGATCTACATTATCTTTTGGTGAGGAGATCCGGTTTGAGTTGTCTTTGACAAACCGCATTATGTCTCTGTTTTCTGTCTGGATGTGTTCCCACATCAGGTCAAGATTTACAAAATGTTGGTAGTTGGGATATGTGATGTTAAACTCTCCACAAAGTTTCCACCATTCCAGACACTCGTAGTCGTTTCTGTAAACCATTATGATCGGGTATCCTAGGTTTTTTAGGGTGTCTAATTGATGTGCGAAAGTGTGTGATTTTATAATTCTTTTTCCTAAACCAGAGAATGGTTTATCCCAGTCCTCGATCTTGGAGTCAAATTCCATACCCGGATCCCAATACGCACCTGTGTGCATGAGTTGTTTCCTCCCTGGTGTGTCGGCATCGTGCCAGTAAGTCCTTTCATTGGTGTAGTCTGTCTGATCTACATCTGGGGATCTGTGTATGTTTTTGAACACACTGCTCCATTTCGAACCAGGAGCACCTGTCATTAGTATATACATGTATTAATATTACTATTCTTGGGCGTGAATGTCAAGAGTGTGTTTGGAATCTTTTGTGGTATTTTCTATGAAGTCCCAAGTCTTGTCTGTGGTCCTCCCGGTGTACTGTAAAATATATCTAGTGTCCCAACCCATGTTTGCTGTGCCATGTGGAAAGTCTTGCCAATGCCAACTGATAACATCACCTGCTTTCCAGTGTGTGTGCACCGCTGTACCTTGATGCCAGATCTGTCCCATGCTCCAGTCGTTTAGGAAAACAACAAATCTGTGAACCTTCTTTGGATCTACATCATAATCTAGTTCGTCAAAACTATTCTGTCTGTCCAGTCTTGCGGCGAAGTTGTCCATGTGCATGTGAAGAAGTTGTCCGCATACCTGACTGTGTAGTTTCAGTTCATAGTCATAAAGGCCTAACAATCCTTCTGCGAGTGCGACTGCTTTTGGATCAGTGAACATGTTTGCTCTGCCATATATCTTTCCTTCTGGGTCACCTCCGGATCTCACGATGTCATATACCTCTTGATCGATACCGTAATTCTCTCCAACACTCTTGTTCCGTGTTGCCCAATGCACTGCGTTGTCCTGTGCTTTGTCACCATAGGTGTTTATGAAGTAGTCACAGTCCATGTCGATGTTGCCGTGAAACATCAAGACATCTTCTATGTTGTCTTTCTTGCTCCAGTCGAAATGATACGCACCTCTCTCCAGTGCTCTTTTCTTTTCGTAGTCCCAACGGCTCTTACCGTACTCCAGTTTCTTGCCAGTCTTGAGAGCATTTACTTCTGTGTGTGCCTTCAGATTCTTAATGGCCTGATCAGAGTCCTGCAGGTCCTCGTCAATTTTCTTTAATACATTCTTTGCATAATCTTTGCTGTGTTCCATACTGATATTTAAGCCGTAAAAAAAGGGCGATAAAAAATATACCGCCCTTAATAATTTAAATTATTATGCGTACACTTCCATCAACTTCGCACTTTCTTCAAGTGTTCCAGTTTTAGAAGATGTGATTGCAAATAAGTCTTTTCTGAACTCGTTGATTACTGCATTGATCTCATCTTGAGCTTCTTGTGTGACACAAAGTTTCTCAAGTTCCATTCTACCGATGGTAGCGTGGAAAGTTTCGTCTTTTGCAATTTTGGCATATCTAGAAGATATAAACGGGTCTTTGATGCATTTGGCCATCATAGCCCAGTTTCTTGCCGCTCTGCCTTCCGCTAACAATTGGTATAATCCTAACATTAGTGGATTGCTGTTGCAGTTGTACTTTTTGATCATTGCCGCACCTTTTTGGTGTAATCTCTCTGCGTGGCTTTCTACTGCCTCTTGCATGTCGATCTCTTCACCTTTTAGATACTCAACAACTTCTTTCACAAATTGAAAGTGCTTCGCTTCGTCGTGTGCTTGTTTCGAAAGAAGAATCAATTTCTTAGGATCAGTGCCGGCTGGAAGTGCCGCGATCTCTCTAGAAATTTCTTCCATGTTCATTCTTTCGTTAACCATACGACCAGTGAAGTTGTCTACCAACTCGTCCTTGTCTGTAACGTTTTCATAGTAATGCTTGATCTGTAACTCAGACGCTCTGAAGAGTGCCTCATTCTCAGACTCAATTTTTGCTACGAATTCTTTTGCTGTTAACATATGTTTCTCCTACTTTATAAAGTATAGATATTTATTGCCGCTGTCAATTTATACGTAAATAGTTGGTAAATGCGAATCTTAATCAGCCAGATAGAACATATTAGACCTCCCAGGAACTTCGTATTTGACGCCTTAGAACGCTCATACTACCGGTTTTTACAGGGACATGAGCTGATTCCTGTGCCCAACCTCATTAAAGTACCAGATATTGATTATGACTGCTTGATGTTGACAGGCGGTCCCGATAGCGTGGCAAGGAATCAAACAGAGAATTTGCTGTATCAAGATGCTGTTGAAAAAGGAAAACCTATTGTGGGTATATGCCATGGAGCATTTGTTATAAACGATATAAACAAAGGTGTGAATGGTCATGTTGATGGTCATGTTGATGCTGACATCAAAATTACGTTGGAAGGCGCAGAGCACATAGTAAGGTGCTATCACTCACAAGCGATAGAGAAGTTAGGCAAAGGTTTTGAGGCCATTGCACATGACAATGAGGGGAGCATAGAAGCCTTCAAACATGTGTCAAAAGCAATCTACGGAATTATATGGCACCCGGAAAGAATGGATGTGCCTGTTCTACCTACTGAAGTAAAGAAATTATTTGATTAGTTTTCTACGATAAAGCCAAACGTATCTGTGAGGCCATTCTCTAGACTTGAGGGTTCCTGTGGTGTTGTATTCTATTTCAACACGTTCGACCGTGAAGTCCATCAGCCTCGCATAGTAGTCTATCTCTTTGGTACCCCATTGGAACCATTTCAGTCCTTGGTCATTCTTATAGCCACCCGGAGCACCCCTCATGTATAATCGTCCACCCGGCTTCAACCATGATTTAAGTTTGATCAACATATTTGCTATGTCGTCATGATTGCCCCAGTTCACAGATCCCAGTGCCAACACAACGTCAGCACATTCCGGTTTGAAAGGTGCGTCCCAGTGTCCACAGACTAAGTCCGCTTCTTTCTCGAACACAGGATCATATCCTATGAGATTTTTAATCTTGCCTTTGAGGAAATTTATTCCACACCCTGCGTCAATTACCAGGCTTGGTTTCAGGGCGTTGATCTCGTCTACAAGATTCTTGCCCGAGTGTTTGAATAAATGAATGTTTGACTGCCAAACATTTCTGTAAAAGTCGTCTTGTGCTTTTTGATCTATCATATCCAGTAGTTATTATGCGTAGTCGATGCCTTTATTTTTCTGAGTGATGCTTCTGTAAACCAAGAACACCACACCTGATAGCAACACAAGGAACAATGGTCTCGTCATTAGTTGAGGTATCTCATACATTGTGTTCATCTGCTGTCCAAGATTCAACCATTTGTCTATGATGATATAAGTCAAAAGAATTGCGGGTCTGCTTATCTTGAATTTGAAACAAAACATTCCTAGCACACTACAACAGGCCAGCGTCACGTAATCCATGTATAGTCCGGTGTAACTTTGACAAGTGTAGATTATTATTGCAAAGATAATGAAAGCATATATTGGATAAGGTATCTCTAGAATCTTTACAAGCAGTTTAGATGTAAAGATGCAGATAAAGAAAGTGAGTATCGTTGCACCAACGAATCCATATCCCAATAATGATAGGAACTTTTTATCTTCTAACATAAAAGGGTTACCCACGTCTAATCCAAATGTGATACACATCGCCATGAATATGGCCGCGAATGGAGATGCTGGTATTCCAAATAACACCGTAGGTATTAAACTTCCGGCCTTCTGTGCGTTGTTGGCTCCCTCACACCCCGCCAGTCCCCTTGGGTTGCCCACACCAAACTTCTCTCTTGGGTTTGCTTTCACTGTGGCACCATATGCCAACATGTCTCCCACAGGTCCCACACCCGGCAACATGCCTGCAACAAATCCTATGAATCCCCCACGGACAGAGTCCTTCCAGAATCTTAGTGTTGCCCTGAAGCCAGAGAACAGTTGTGTGAAATAATTGTTTATTGGGGCAGGTCGATTCTTGCCCAAGTGGAATCCTGATATCAATTCTGGTACTCCAAACAGTCCTGCTATCATCATTATGATAGGCACTCCGTCTTGCAAGTACAAGGTTCCAAAAGCGAAACGTGGACCTTGGGTCTGTGGATCTATTCCTATTAGTCCTATGAACGCACCTATCAGAATGGCACAGCAACTCAACCAAAAGTTTTTGGACACTATGAATGCCACTGATGCAATTGAAAGAGTCATGAACATGAATAGTTCTGGTACACCAAATTTATAAATGACAGGAGCGTAGAAAGGCAACAAAGCGAATGCCAACAGGCCAAAAAATATGCCGTTGAACGTGCTGTCTGCCATCGCTATGCCTATGGCCTTTGCGGCCTCACCATTCTTACTCATCTTGTATCCATCTATGATGGACGCCGCAGTTGTACTTGCACCCGGGATTCCCGTAAGCAATGATGTGTATGAGTCTGCTGTGCTAGATGCCGCTATGACACTTATTAAAAATATAAGTCCGTAGTAGGGATTTGGTTCGAAGTATCCTGCAAATGAGAATACCAGGAGCATCGCAGTCCCGGCACCTGCCATGGGTATAACACCCAACAGTATTCCGTATACTGTTCCTAGCAGGCACCAGAGTGCGTAGTCCATGTTACTTTAATAGTTCAGGTTTAAATTCAGCCTTCCAACCAAATATATTATTGAACCACCAAACAAGATTTTTAAGTTTTTCTTCAGTGTATTGTTTTCTCTGATCTAAAACAATCTTGTCTGCTTTTTCACCTATGGCCCAGTTGTAATCACCACCAGACGCTTTGGCGATGACTGCTCTTGACTCAGGATCCTTAAGCATTTTCTTGAGTGCTTTCACGAGTGCTTTCCTGTGTGGTGCACCTTTGTTCACCCATAACCCTTTTTGCAATGAGTCATTTTGGAACTGCACTAGTCTGTATGCATCGTAAAGTTCACCTTTAGGTTCTTCACCCCAAGTTTCTTTGAACACCGTGTCAAAGTCTTTTCCTGGAGCATTAGGGTTGGTCACGATCTTTTTCTTCTTTGGATCGTAGACGCCTTGTGTGAACCATAGTTCACCTTGCTCGAACTTGCTGATCTTCTTGGTCCATGCAGTTGGGTTACCCCTGAATACGTTGAACTCGCCTCTCGCGAACATCAACGTTCCTTGCTTGTCGTTCACACCTTTCACGTATGTCATGTCGTCTTCAACACACTTCTTGTATGATTCGATCTTGCCGTCTAGGTTACCGCAGTACATCAGGATCATTCCTGTTGTGTCACCTGCCGCATGGTCATTTCCAAACACCATACCACCGTCTTTTGGATCCCAGTCTTTTCTCTTACCCACAAAGATGTCAAGCAACTGTACACCGATTGCGTCCCAGTTCCTGTAGTCGTACTCAACACCCGACACAACCAATGTGTTCACAGTTGTAGTACCACCTGTAACGGTTACAGCACCATCAAGGAATCTGTTTTCTTTTTCCCATTTGTTCATGCCCAGTCTGTGTCTTGCACCTGGTATGTGAACTGACTTCACATCACCATCAATATGTTTCTTAAGTTCTTTGATCACAACCTGTGCCCATTGATCCAAACCTGAACCAGGTTTAGTAGGAAGATAGATCGTGTAGTCTGCGGCAATGGCAGACACAGTCATAAAGAACGAGATGACTATTGCTATTATTGTTTTTTTCATTTACTTTCCTTTTAGTTGTTTAAACAAATACAAATATCCCCAAAAAAACATACGTCTATAGAAACGTCGAGTAGGGGATAAGCCATATGTGGTATGTATTTTGGGGATAAACTTTGTTGTGAACTTCATTGGGAGCGTTACAACAAATTATGTGTTTTTACTTATATCCTATACTATATACTTTATATGAAACTGAGTCAACGACAAAAGACCCGGATGTACTCACACCACGATCACGACCTAGATGTCGAGGACGAGTTCTGGCCCATAATGGGCATATTGTTGGCAATACTGGCGGTGTGGACAGGCATCATACATCTTGTAGATTATCTAACCATAGACGCGATACCATGGTGGCTGGAACCATTCACTATAACACCAGTGATATTCCTGTTGATCATGAAGGAACACTATGACTCCCTCAATCCTCTCCACTGGTGGCCCATGTTCTGGGGGTACGAGGCCAAGTTGCCGGAAGAGGACAGGATAACCATACGTCCATTAGACACGGAGAGGATCTTGGATGAACACGGAGGTAGGCTCAACGTGTACATCATAGACTACGAACACATCAAGTTCCGTAGGCGGAAGGATGCCGTTATCTTTGGTCTGAGGTATTTCTAGCAGGTCGAAACACTGTGCCGTATTTCTTTTCGTAGACACTGAGCTTGTCGGAGAGTTCTTTGACGATCTGCTGGTAGTCCGCGACCTGCACTTCCAGGTTGCCTATCTGGGCCCTCAGTAATCTGACTTCGTCCTTACTTGCCCTGTCCTGCATACGCCTTGTAACTTCTCTTCTTGGCCTTGTTCATAGAGCTCATCTTGATCCTGCTCTTGTTCTTGCCTTGTGAAGTCTTCTTGGGTTTGCCTTTTGTGTATCCTGAAACATTTATTGCCATGTTCTTATATTATAGTAGACAGTTTTATCTGTCAAGTGTATAATGTAAATAATATTATGATCAAATATCAACTGCGATGCAGATGTGAACACGAGTTCGAGGGTTGGTTCCCAGACAGCAAAGAATACAAGAGACAGAAGAACAAAGGACTTATCAACTGTCCCATGTGCGACAGCACCGCGGTGGACAAGGCCATAATGGCACCCGCTGTGAAGACCTCCAAGAAGAAACAGATACCGGACGATTATTTCGTCATGGGAGAAAGTGCGGAACAGATACTGCGTAAACTCAACAAGAAGATCAAGAAAGATTACCAGGACGTTGGTAAGAACTTCGCCCGTGAGGCCAGGAAGGCACACAAAGGTAAACGTGACCAGAAGTTCTACGGTACACCCACCAAGGAAGAGACCAATAAATTGTTAGACGAAGGCATAGACCTGTTCGCTGTGCCAGACTACAAGGATAATTAGTCCCAAGAACACTGGCTTTTCTAGCCGGTTGACCAAATACACTTTCTAGTATATAATTGTAAACATGGAACGTAGGATAACAGAGATTGAAACTCCAGAGTTACGTAACCATAACAATAACAATAAGGAAAAGGAAACAATATGCTAAAAGGTATGTTTAATACACTTTTTCCATCTACTAAAGAGGAAACAAAAACCATGGCAAACTCAACACAATACGTTGTATACACAAGAAACTTCAAATCAAGAGCGAAGCAGATTGGTGTATTTGCGGAGCCGGCTTCAACTTACAAAGTAAATGGTGAAGTACACGGTGG
>Ga0255763_1003609_pt1 | contig 13781 bp, 14 predicted proteins | sample 041ome_2_FD_179963 | JGI IMG/M metagenome (GOLD analysis project Ga0255763, IMG submission 179963) | Coastal salt marsh microbial communities from the Groves Creek Marsh, Skidaway Island, Georgia - 041406US metaG (version 2) | ecosystem: Environmental > Aquatic > Marine > Intertidal zone > Salt...
ATCTGTTGTAGACTCTGTGGGTTGTTTATGAAATTGTTAATTGCTTCTACCTGATAGTCACGTAGAATAATATCTTCACCTTCTGCTGGATGACCCTTGGGCCATACAACGCCTTGATCTTTCCAATAGTTCTCTGTTACTTGCGGGAAACTAAATTGTACAGGATGTCTGTTATCTTCAATGTCGATAATCTGTACGTTATTTTTTTGTAATACATCAACAATAACATCAAGATGATTAACGTACCCTGTACCGCCAATACCAAAGAAAGCAACTTTACCGTCCCATCGTCCCAGTTTATACTGGGGCATGTATTTTGCATATGGCACTTCAAACTTAAGAGCATTGGCGAGCTTTCGTCGTACATCTACATCAAGTCCTTCTAACTTTATGTTTACTTCATCTTCGATTATTAGTTTACATGATGCCATTAAATTTTCTCTATAGTATTCCGCTTCCAAGCACTAATTTCGTTATCATAATGAATAACTAAGTCTATACCTGCTAGAAAAGAATCTGTTTTACCTTGTGGGCTTCTGCTACTATCTGTAGTAATAGCAGCACTAGGAATCCAGTCGCTTTTAAGCAGAGGCTTTGGAACTTTATTGTTACTAATATACACTATTTTTGTATTCTTGTCAACCGCATTGTTTAGATTATGCTGCTTAATGTATTGGTTAAAATCAACGCCGTCAACAGTGTTATCTAGTCTAAACATTACAGAACAACTCTCATTTGGAATTATTCCGTTAAATGCTTTGTGGAATTGTGTTAATTCGCTATGACAATGTTTTTCAGTTAATACTATAACTAACGGAAATCTATAAAGTTCAAGAATACTTTCAGCAAGATTTTCAATTGTATACTGCTGTGGATCGATTTGAACTTGTGTTTTTGATCTCGTAACAATGCGTTGTGACAATGATGTCAAAGATCGCATACTCTGTTTTAAATCGTCATCATCAAAATAATGTATACCAAACTTTTCTTTTTGATCATAGTACTGATATAAATTATCGATATTTGGTTCACCAATACTGCTTAATGCATAATTAAAACTTTTCTCGTGTAAATTTTTTAACTTAAATCCATATATACCTGGTAAATAATTTTCTTTGTTATTTTTCATATTGACCAACTTTTCATAATACTCCTTTAATTGTTCTTCTACTTCAAAACTATTTGTTTCATTAAACACTGATAGTATTTCATATGCTGTAGTTTCGTTGAATGGAAAGTAGTGTATTTTTTCTTGTTTGTCGTAGTCTCCGTCACCAAGAGAACGTTTTATAGCATCAATACTACTAATAAGTTTCTTTTGGAAGATAAACCGTACTGCAATAAACGGAGCCTTGTCAGCTTCATAAACTCTATTAGGTCCTTGATGATCCACAAGTTTAATCCAACGACTGCGATCTACTTGACGCAAAGGCATACGTAATTCTTCAAGAGCAAGATCAATATGGTATCCGTTGCTCTCAAACTGATCTTTATAGTGTAGAACTTTTTGTCTAGCAAGCTCACACTGTCTGTCAGTATAAGCAGTGCCGCGAAATGTTTGTCTTGCAAGACTAGTTACAAGATTGTAATCGCTGCGTTCTATATTAAATTCGCCGTTTTGCTCCTGCAGACCGACAAGGATTTCAATGCAATCTTCTACTGTTTTCATGTATACAGTATAGCTTAGTTTAGCTTAGAAGTCAAGCGTTTAAGTGGTAACCCTGATGCAATTTCTTCAACAGTAAATTCAGTCCATGCATAGTCGTTAAGCCACTGCTGTCTGTCTGGCAAAGGGGGATTGTCTAAGTTTGTAAGACTTTTAATACTTACATCGTATGCTAGGCTACCTGTGTTTGTATATGCAGGTATACCCTCTATTACACTGTGTATACCCGGATTTGATGTCCAACTAATTGTACAGTATATGTCGTTAAAGTCCATATCAAAGTCATCATACGATCCAGGAATATGTTTAGGTACTTGTCTAATTACGTTTTTAAATTCTCGTTCGATAGCAGGCAAAGGACAACGAGGATGCGGACGAAATATAATAGGACGATCTGAATGCGTTTGTACACTTTGTATCATATCCAGTACCCACTTACTCATACGAGGCTGATTACGCCACTGTTCGCTGCGCTCGTGTTGTCCTGCTATAAGCACATATTTTCCGTTAGTATTCCAAGGCTTCAATTCGAGTCCCAAGTTACGTACACGTATATCATCCATACCAGTAGGCCCAAAATAAGCATCCCTGTTAATTCCATTTAGTCCTACCTTCCATGTTGTTCCACGTTTAATACCACCAACTTCTAGGACCACCACCGGTTTGGATTGTGCCAGGTTCCTGTCCCAAATAACTTTATTCTTAGCCATTCTGCCGCTCCAAAGAACGCTCCAAATAACATCAACATCGCCATTAGGATCATTCCAAACAACATCATGGCCGAGAGACTTAGCACCATTAGCAAATGCATTAAAAACTTCTCTACTGTTAAGCGCACCATAATTTGTCCATAGACTAAACTTCATACTTAAATACTTCCATATAACATATTTACACGAGGAACACAATGCCGTCAATAACTGTGGTTACAACATTTCATCCAGAAGGATATAGAAAATACGGAGAACGATTTTTAGAAAGTTTTGCTAAAAATGTAGATAAACGTATCAAGTTAATAGTATATGCAGAAGGCATTAAGCCTCGCAATCCAGATCCAACAAGAATAGAAATATTAGATCAAGTACAAACATTGCCTAAACTAGTTGCATTTAAAGAACGTTGGAAAGACGATCCTAAAGCAAACGGCACACCGCCTCCTGATATTAAACGTAGACGTAAAGATTGGGATAAAGCATTTAAGTGGGATGCTATACGCTTTGCTAATAAAGTTTATGCAGTATTTGATGCATGTGAAAAATCTAAAGATTGGTGTGTGTGGATGGATGCAGATAGCTTCATTCACAGTCGTTGGGAATATGAAGACTTTGCACAACTACTACCGAACAATACTTATATCACATATGTTGGCAGAGGTAAAGGATCACAGACTTGGCCAGAGTGTGGATTCTACGGTATGAATCTAAATCATCCTGTGTGTCACAGTTTCTTAGAAGACTTTGAGCGTATGTACGAAGATGCAGAGAACGGCATCTTTAAGTTAGAAGAATGGCACGACAGTTATGTGTTTGGCGAGCTGCTAAGGAAATATAGCGAGTTTCCATCACACGATTACAGTGCAGAGATGTATCTCAAAGAAGCAAAGTCAGGCGGTGGAGGGCATCCGTTAATTAATGGTCCACTAGGCAAGTGGATGGATCACATGAAGGGCGGTCGCAAAGACAAGGGCAAGAGTAACACAAAAGACATTATGGTAAATAGAACTGAGGACTATTGGAGATCTTAATGAAGCCATTTTTGTTTGATGTAATGAAAGATATCATCGGCGACGCTAACTGCAAATTTATTGGAGAAATAGGTACACACAAAGGCGGTACTGCTAAACAATTTATTGAATTGTTTTCTCCTAGAGTTAAGAAATTAACTTACTATGGATATGATGTATTCGATGCTGACAGTCCTGATATTAACTTACACAAGAAAGAACGTAATGGCAAAGCTCCTGCTGCCCTTAAAGCAGCAGAAGCAACCCTTAATAAAATGAAGCTTCTGCATAAAAACTTAAACTATAAACTTTTTAAAGGTTATACAACTGATACCCTAGAGTCAACAGCATTTGATTTTGTATACATCGACGGCGGACACAGTTACGAAACAGTTAAGCACGATTATGAAAAAGTTAAGAATAGTAAAATAATTGTGTTTGATGATGTAAAAATTACTGGTGTTAATAAGTTTATAAACGAGTTAATAGATCAAGGACTTGATGTAGAAATTGTTAAAACTCAAACATCTAAACACGTATGGGCAGTAATTAGAAACTAATATGCTGTCTCATATGACGCCAGCATGTGCCATCTTCTAGTTCACTAAACTTCCAATGAAACATACTAATGCGTTCTAGCCAACGCTGTCTGTCAAACTCTTGGGGCGATTCAATTTTTTCAAATCCGTGATGTGCTACTTCTGCACATTGACTTGTTGTAGGATCAGTTATAAAGGCGCTGTAACCTCTAATTAAAGGTCCTACAATGCTACTACTGTTATGATTAACTACTGCCCAACAGTCCTTTAAGTCAGCATCAAACGAGTCTCTATTAGTGCTTAAACGCACATCTTTAATGTTGCGTAGCATTTGCTGTATAGCACCTGCTTTGCGATTAGTTTCATTATCTTTAGGATGTAATCTAATTACAATAGGTCTGTCTGAATATTTTCTAATACTATGACATACATTTACTAACCAAGTTTCTAATGGTACTTTACCCATACTCCAGCCTTGATTGCGTTGAGCACAAATTAAAATATGTTTACCATTAGTCTTTAATGTCTCTAAATTAATATTACAGTCTTTACTAATCTGTTGCCAACGTTTTGTATCTGGATCGGTGTCGCAGTATATGCCAGTGTTAGGAAATATACCGTCAAAACTGTAACGCAAATAGTGATGTGGTTGATTAGTTTTATTAGCATAAAGAAATAAATTAGCATCTGCACTAACAACATGCTTATTCTTAGTACGGTCAATCACACTTTGACGTAATCGCAAGTGAGGTGCATTCTTACCACGCTCGTGCTGCCAACCCTGTATTACACCTACGTCAGCATCAATTAAACTAGTACCTCTATGCAATATACCTGTGTCGCCTGTAGCATTTACGCCTTGTACAAATTTGGTAAGTATGTCAAATTTTTCTTGGCTTTTATTTTTGCTAGGTACTACATCATAGTAACTAACTACTTTCACTTAACCATTTCCCAGGCATAGCCGCTCATCATTTCTTCACGGTTAAACTGACAGTAACTTAGATGACACATTAGTGCGTACATCTCGTCTTTGTCAGGCATATTAAGATTTTCAACTTCTGCTAATCTTGTATTACAAACTGCTGTAGCGCAATTAGGTCCAAGTGCAATAGCAGGTTTACCAAAGTTTAAAGCCTCTAATGCTGCAATACTATTGTATGTTACAACACAGTACACATCTTGTGCCATTGCTGCTTCTAAACTTTGTGTAGTAATGCGATCTCTGCGATCTGGCTTTAGTCTAATCTCGATAGGACGGTCAGTGTACCTACGTAGTTCTGCACTTACTTGTTGCACCCATTCTTCAGGGCTTGGTTGATCCCAAAGCATCATAACCTTTTCGCTAGGCGGTACAAGTAAAATCTTTTTACCTTCGTCTTTAAACTTTTTGTACTTCCAATTTAACAATCTATCATCTGGACGTTCAATAATAGGTTGTGTATTTTGTAATTCGTTTTTAGTTACACGATGCCAAATTTTAGCTTTGCTGCCTTCGTTGCCAAAGTACCCTGTATCAATAGCATAAAACTCTCTTCCAGTTTCCCAGCAGTGTTTGATTGCTTTACGACTGCCGCCACCTAGTCCTCTAATGATTAATGGAGTATCAGTACGCCTTTCTGTTTTCCAGTCGCTTAGTTTGCCGCTGCTACCAATTACGAAACTTTGTAAATATTCATCATACTGTAGTCCGTCCTTGTGATTAGCAATTCCTTCCTCAGGATCAATTGCTGCATTTTTATGAATGGTACCTTTCATAAATTTATTTTGAATAACTTTCATTGCTTCCTCCTGTGTAAGTCCATAATATTTTCCAGTAGGATCAATTGGTCCTGTAATTAATGTATGCACTGCTTGCTTAATGTCTTCTGGTAAGGTTAGTTCGTTAAATTTTGATCCTTTGGATTTTGCTAGATTAACTTTTTGTTCTGCACCTTTAATACTTTCTATTAGATACTTACGTTCTGCTCTATAATACTCTAAATTGTATTCGCAATCTTTGTACTCTTCAAACCAGGGGCCACCTTCTGTATAATGAATAAATTTAGGGTTACCGTCTTGAGGTTCGTTATACCAACCAACTAACCAGTTCCACTCGTGACTTAATGAACCAATTTCATTATCATTTAGCCAACTAAATCTATGTAGATACTTGCCATCAATTTCTGGATCATTTACTAACTCTTTGGTTAGCTTTTCATTTGACGGGTGAGAACAATTAAACAACACCATACTACTCCAGTTTTTACGTGGATATACGTGCTGCTCTTTACCATCCATTTTAGTTTTGTTTTTTGGTGTATAGTCGTGTTGCGCACACATTACAGCATACTTGTCGTCTGCTAAGTCAAATAGATTTTTAACATCTTCTACCGCAATAAAGTCACAATCAATAAACAATGCCCAGCCATCGAACTCTGCAAGCTCTGGCACAAGAAAACGTGTAAATGTAAATTCTGTTGATGCAAGTTTATCGCTTTTACGCCAGTACATTCCTTTGCCTTTTAGTTGACGTTGTTTTAAAGGAATAACTTCAATATCAACACTAGCAGTATCTAATAAGCTCTGCTTACATGCTTGGTATGCGATATCTTCCCGACTGTCCCAGCCTACATAAATCCTAAGTGGTTTCATTAATCTCTTCTTTCAATGTCTTCTTCGTAGCATACACCCCATTGTATTTCGAGTATATGTGCATTCTCTGTTCCTGGATTACTTGCTTTGTGCCAAACTTCCACGCCTATTTCATATGGTCTATTATGTGCTTCTAAATGTGTAATGTTTTTAATTGCATTATACTCGGTGTCCATTTTTACTATACCTTGCAGTACTTGCCATTGTTCACTACGTTCAAAATGTTTTTGATCACTTAGTGCTTTGCCTGGATAGATTACAAGCTCTTTTACTTTATAACCTTTGTCTGGAACATCATCTAGCACACGCCAATAACCCCATTCGCGTTCTGTCTTTTGTGTTTTCCATTCGTCAAGTATCCAACTACTGCTGTTAGCTTTATTGCCGCCGCCAACTTTCCACGCAAACTCTACATCAGGATGATCTCCCCAAGTTTCATATTCTGGTGTTGTTTTATTTGTTCTATCGCCGCCGTTGGCAAATATTAATTTCCAACTAGTTGCCTTTGTTGATAATACTTGTCCTATAGCAAGACATGCTGTATCGTCGTTATCGTCAAATGCAATAACTTCGTCTACACACGCAAGTTCTTTTATAATAGCAGCACGTTCTTCGATAGGCATAAACGGTCTGCCTTTTTTACGAGTTAGCCAACTATCACTGTTGACTCCGACAACTAAGTGATCGCCAAGTTCTCGTGCTGCTTTAAAATATGCAATGTGTCCTGAATGTAGTGGGTCAAAGCCACCTGTAACTAATACTACTTTGCTCATGCAAATATTTATTGCATGGCAGCGAGGTCTTTTATTTCTTCTGGTTGTAGTACAAATTCGTTAATAGCTTTTTGATAATTTTGTTCTACTAAGTTGTTGTATGTATCGTCGCTTAATGGACTAAACTCGTCATCCCAAATATAGTTATAATCTTTTAGGAAATGCTTTCCTAGTTTTGTTTCTTTAAAAAGTATAGGTAACGATTTTGCAAATACGCATTCAATAAATCTATATGACCAAGCGTACTCGTGATCGTACCAGGGGCCTTTATGATTAGGTACTAACCCATATTTTGTAGAACTAATAATTGAATAATATGATTTATCAAACTGATATTTTACTTTAGGATCTCTGCCGTTAAAACTATTCTTAATATAACTATTTTTAGATTGATACTTTTCTAATAGTTCTTGTCTGCCTTTATCTTCAAAATGTCCAATAAAACAAAAGTCATAAATTTTTTGTTTTGATAACTTGTTTATTTCTTCTATGTAACTTTTAGGATATTTTAACCCTATCTGTTTGCCATTAAATTCTACATAACCGTTTTGATGATTTATTTTTGTGTTAGTATCGATAGCACTAAAGTTAATACCTTCTTCTTGTATTGCTTGCTTTAATAATCTAAATTGTAATAAATCTCTGGGCTTAGTCATTTAATTCTAAAAACTTTTCTTTTATGTGGTTTAGGTCAGGTAATGTTGGAGTACAGAATTCTACATCTTCAATATCTTTATAAGGCTTAAAATAATCTGTACATTGCACAGAACTATAATAATCTCTAAATTTTATGTCATTACCTTTTAATTTGTTTGAATACTTTACCCAAGCTGCTGGTATTCCATACGCATGAGCAGCAATAATACCATGTAACGAGGTAGATATAATTGATCTACATTTTGTAATTTCTTTTGCAACTGCTATAGGATCATTGTTAGTAAGTTCAATTATTTTATGATTAGGATATTTTTCAACTATGTCAGCGTGATCAACATAATGAGGCACAATGCCAACATCATATTCTTTTTTACTTTCATTACAAAATTCTGGTAGCAACAAAGCCGGATCGCCGTATATACTAGGGCAAGTGCCTCCACAAGCAATTACTCGTTGTCTAGTTAAAGGACCTCTAACAAAACGATAGTCTGCTTTAGGATTTAATTGATGTTTACTATGCATACAACCACTTCCTAACACTATCATATTATCAGTTGCTTTGTGAATAATTGAACCTATACTCATAGCATTTCCTTGCTCTGGCTTAGGTACCATTTCGTAATTTACATTATAATGGTCTAATATATAAGGAGTTAATATATCTCCAAAATTAGGACGACTGTTGGACCAAAAAACTTTATACATCTAAGTATTTCCTATATACATTCAAATACTTATCAGTTTCTTTTTGTTCACCTTTTAAAGTTAAGAACGCACTTGAGTTTCTGTTCTTACCAATTGCCATCCATAGAGGATCTAATTTTTCAAATTTATAGTCATCAGCTAATTGATTAAGGACAGTTTGATCTCTGCCCCATTTCCAGTTGTCTACCGGAATACGATTTAATTCTCGTGCATATTCTTGCCTAAAACCGTTGTCATTAAATACAACAAACCCTGCAAGCCATCTATTTTCTTTGTGGTGTTTTAAAACATATTGCTTTTCAAACAGACGTTCTATTGCTGTTTTGCCAATTTTTCTAGTACAAATACTATCAGCATCGAGTGTGATTACACGTTCATTTTTTGAAAATTTATTTTCTACTGCTAAAAATCTAACACTTTGTAAGTAAGATATTTTTGCAGTGTCTGATGCAAAATCTTTTGTTTCGTAGGTAATACTTACACCGTCTAATGTATTATCCTGTGTAGGATTTACAACGTGACAGTGTAAGTTTATCCATGGGTTATGTCGCCGTATACTTTGTAATAACGGAGTTGCCCAAGTGTTGTAGTAAGTTTGATCGCAGCCAATTAGTACATTATAGAGTAGCATCTTCCATGCCCGCTACACGTAATTTAACTACGTTTGTAATTTGCCACTGCTTTTGATCAAGTGCCTTAAGAACACCTAACCATTTGTTACGCATCAGTGCAAACTCGTTGATAATCTTTTCGTAGTCAACAACGTCTGCCTCACCGTCAACGTATTTTTCAACGTCGCGGCTTGACAGAGCTCGTTGATAGTTTTCGAGATATTTCTTAAAATACGAGCTACGCAATCTACGTAGCTCGATATTTAAGTAGTTTAGAATGGCTTCAATTTCTTGAAGTTGGTTAAAGCGATGTTCAACAATGCCCGGCATAGAAGCCGCTGACTTTTCAATATTACCTGTAAGTTTACACTCATAACGAGCAGTTGTTAACTCGTTCTCAAAATGTGCAATTGCATCAGGTATTTTGTTAATGTCTCGACTTACTTCGCTATACCAACCCATACTTTAATCCCATTCTTCTTCTTCAAGAACATCATCTTCATCTAAGTCTAAATAGTAATTGATAGCATGATCTAATGCAGAATCGTGACCTAAACAGTTAGTAAAAGTGTCATCGCCTGTACCAAAATCTGCCATTAAATCTACAAAACGCTCAGCTGCCATTTCTATATGTTTTTTATCAAGATACTCTTTAAACATATTCCAGATATCTGCGATCTGTTCTTCTTCCATAAGTTACTCCTCGATAGGTTGTAAGTTATCAACATCAATATCTTCGTCGACATCTTCGTTGATATCCTCATTAGAGGTATTTACCACCCGTGACTCTTTTACGAGGAAATCTGACATAACTTTGTCAAGGTTTTCACCAATCCACTTTTTACGATAGTCAAGAATCTCTTCACCATCAAGTGTAGTGTATGCAAGTCTATTACCAGACTTTTTAATAATGTCTTTTGCTTCAAACAATTCAAGCAAACCACTATATGGATTCATACCAGTTTCATATGGAATCTTAACTTGTACACCTTCGAACGGTTTAGCATAACGTGTTTTCATAACTTTACAGCCTGCACGAATACCCATAACCTGGCTAATCTTATTGCCATCTTCATCTTCTTTTAGTTTCAATTTCTTCATTGCAACTACGATACTTGATGCATAGATAAAGCCTTGTCCGCCACTAATCTTATCATCTGGATCAAACATATCCTGTGATGCATAAGTGTGGTTAGTACACACTAAGCCTACATTGTGTGAGCCAATCATGTTAACTGTGTTACGTACTAGTGATGTTAGTGCCTTAGGCTTACGACCCATATCACCTTTCATATCACCTTTGTTAAACTGATCAACGTCTGTAGGTGTTAGCAACATACCCAAACTATCAATTACAAACAATACTTTAGGACGGTCTTCTTCAGGCATAGCCTTATAGTCTGTCATAAACGTACTGATAGTCTTTGCTACATCGTCAATCATTGACATGTTTAGTTTAAGTAGTTTTTCTTCTGATGTGTCTACGTCAAGTGCGTGTAGCCACGATTCGTCAAGTGCGTTCTCTGAGTCAATAAGAACTACAAAGATGCCTTGCTTCTGTGCTTCTTTTACAATGTTGCCTGCACAGATATATGATTTACCTGCACCAGACTCACCTGCAAACACAGTTACCTTACCCATTGGAACACCTTTATTAAAGTCTCCTGAGATAAGATAGTTGAGTGCGTAGTTTCCTGTACTAATCCAATCAGTAGGATCGTTAAATCCTGCACTCATACCTGAAATAGATTTTGTCAACGAGTTACGAAACTTCGTTGGATCGAATGATTTATTCGCCATTTGTTTCTCCTAATCTAAAAAGCTGGGCAAGTATAAAGGGTTGCATCTAGACAATGCAACCCTTTTAGCTTGCTCTATTACTGACCTTGACGTGCGCGAATCATTGCAAGAATGTCTTGCGCATTGCCGCCTTCTGCAGGTGCTGCTGGAGCAGATTCTGCCGCTACTTCTTCGTTAGACTTAAAAGGAACGTCATCTTCTACTGCTGGAGCAGGTGCTGCTGCTGGCGCCGGAGTTGATGCTGCTGGCGTAGATGATTGCGTATTTGGATCACCTGTACGCTGTGCCATGCCTGCTGGACGGAAGTATTGACCCCATTTGTCCATGTCAAATGCTTCACCGTCTACTGACGCTTCAAACATTTCTTGCATGACTTTGATTTCAACTTCGCCTGGCTTTTTAGGTAGGAAGTCACTTAGATTAAACAATCCGTGTGTATTAACTGCTCCCATTTCTGCATCACCTAGTGGACGATCTCTACGAGCCCAGTTAGATGTTGAATAGTCTGCATAGCCGCCTTTAGATGTTTTGTTAAGACGGAAGTCTACACCTGCTGTGTAATCTGTTGGCAGTTCTTCCATATCTGGATCCATAAGCGCCTGCTTAATGATATTGAAGATTTGCGGACCAATGATAAATCTACGGATTGGATTTTCCGGAGTAGTGTCCTCGCTTAGTGGATTATCTACAACAAAGCCTTGGAAAATATACGAACGCTTTTTCCAGTACTTACGACCCATGTCTTCGAGACTTGCGTCTTTAAACCAGCCACGTACTTCGTTGAGAATGTTACATGTCTCACCATACATTTCCATACATGGAATTTGTACTTGTACTGGACGAGAATCAGTTTGTCCTTTAACACCTGCGAATGGAAGTTTAATTACCAAACGCTCTTGCCAAAAGAATGTGTTATCAGCGTTGCCATCAGGAAGGAAACGTAGCGTAGAGCTATCGCCTTCTTTCATATTCCAAAATGGGTAAATGCTGTTGTCGCCACCGCCTGAACTGCGGTTGTTGTTACCGGACTCTTGCTCTTTGAGCTTTGCTCGGATTTCTGCTAATGATGCCATAGTTAATGCCTCCTAAAATGTTATGCCTATGTGCAGTAGCTACATTGCTACTAGTGCCTGTTTTGTTTGTAGCACAGTTATTAGTATATGCTCTACTACAAACAAAGTCAAGTCTTTTCTTAAAAAAACTTGCAAAAAATCAATGGACTAGTTGTCCAAATGTATTTAGCCAAACTATTAAAGTCCGGCTAAATCTGTAATTCTACTTAATTCTTCGTTGCTTTCGCCAAACTTTGCACCAACCTCGTCGTACATGTCATGCACTAGATCCATTACTGATGTATCTAAGCCCATTGGTTTTTTACCTTGGATTAGTTCAGCAATAGAGTAAAAGTCTTCTAGTTGACTCGCAATCATTCTTACGTCTTCGTCATAGCCGCCTTTTCTTGCGTCCTGCATTTCTTGTTGCTTTTGTTTAATCATGCCAGTTAGTTTTTGCATGACCTTTTTGTCAGCATCGTTTAGTTTACGATCTTCTTCTTGCATATCGGTGTCTCTATAGCCCATTACTTCTGCTACTTTGTTGTTGATTTGTTCAATAAACTGTTTAGCAGGTTCAATGAATTCTTCGCCATAGTCTTTTTCCACCATAGTAAGAATTGCTGTTTCACCTTTTGGAAACTGTCCTGTTTCACGATCAAAGTATGATAGGATAAACTCGCCTAGTGGAGTCTTTTGTTCTTTTTTATCAGCCTTTTCAATTCCACCATCTGGTGTCATTTTAACATCGATTGTGTCGTCAGCTTCTTCTGTATCTTTTTCTGCAAACTGACCCATTGATTTTTCAAATGCTGATTCCAATTCTAGTTCTTCTGGTACACAGTTAGGAACTTCTTTGCCGCCTTTTTTCTTCATACCAATCTGCTTGTAACCCTTCCAGCAAGGATCATCGGCTTCTGCCATTAGATCGTCTGCTGATAGTTCTTGTGCCTTAGTAGCTTCACTTACTAGCTTGTAAATGTAAGGAAATACGTCAGCTAGTTCTTCATTAAATTGTTTAATAGTAAGTTGATCAATCCAATTTTCAGCAACATCACTTGGAACATCTTCCATTACTGCTGGAGCAAATGCTTCAAATGTTTCTTTGTAGTATGACGGACGTTGTAATGATTCAAGAGTCTTTTTAACTGTGGCAATACGTGCTTTAACTACATCTACATACTCACTTAGGCTTTCTGCCATTACAGCACTACGGCCCATGTAAGATTTAAACTTGCGTAGTTTGCTCATTTCTTCTGACATGCTAACAATATGCTTGCCAAAATCATCATATGCGTTGCCGCCTTCTGCTACGTGACGTGTCATTGCTCTTGCACCTGTTAAATGCTTATATGGATACTTAAATCTTTCACCTTCTGCACTTTCAATGTACAAAGAACCAACTTTCTTTGCTCTGCCACCTGGTGCTTCTTGATCAATACTTTCAGTATGTTTGATCATTAAACGTGCTCCATCAAAGTCTTGATAGCTCACTTTTGATGTGCCATATAATTTAGATTCGTTCATGTTTTCGTCCCCGCCACGGTTCTTTGCTAAAAATTTATAATCTCTACTGTTTAAATTTGATTTAGTAATATCTCTAGTATCAAATGTTAATGCT
>Ga0255763_1003629_pt1 | contig 13721 bp, 13 predicted proteins | sample 041ome_2_FD_179963 | JGI IMG/M metagenome (GOLD analysis project Ga0255763, IMG submission 179963) | Coastal salt marsh microbial communities from the Groves Creek Marsh, Skidaway Island, Georgia - 041406US metaG (version 2) | ecosystem: Environmental > Aquatic > Marine > Intertidal zone > Salt...
CATGTGCCGTCGCGTCCACATGAAGTGTATCTTCGTCGACAGTCAAGTTTGAAGACACGTACACATTACCCACAACATGGAGGTTGGCATCCGGTTCTTTTGTTTCAATTCCAACAGAGTGTGTCGTCGCATCCACATGGAACGTATCTTCGTCAACGGTCAAGTTCGAAGACACATACACATTACCCACCACATGAAGTTCCGCATCGGGATCCGTTTCTTTGATTCCCACTTTGTTCCCGATCGAAAGAATATCCGTCGTATGTGTGTTCCCGGTGACATACAGAACATTCGATCCAAATTCATCTACGAAAAGATTCGAACCGACATCGAGAGAGTGTGTGGGTGTCGTCGTCAAAATACCCACATTAGATTCTGTGAGTACTCGACCGTACACACGAACATCGAGAGACTCGGCTGTTTTAGGAATGATCGTGGAACCGTATGAGCTACTATCCGTGTACGCGAAAACCAGTTCATCCGGTCCTTCCCGGAACCCAACAGCTACATTAGCATTCGGGCGGTGTAATATAAGTCCAAGATCCGAAGAAACATTCTCTTTGCCGAGCTCGATGATGGGATCTTTCACGACTGTGTTCACTGTGGCGACTGTCGTGATCGCACCGTTCACAGTCATGTTCCCATCCACTACCAAATTATCTTGAATATATGCGTTTCCCAAAGCTGTGAGAAGGTTTGAACCTTCGGTATCTACATTAAATGTCGAACCCACATCGAGTGTGTGAATGGGAGACCCATTCGCTACACCAACATTAGAGAGAGTCGTGACAGAAGTAATCGCGTTGTTGAACGAAACTATGTTCGCAGTAACGTTACCGTTAATCACAGCCGCTTCAAGTGAGAAATTGAGAATATCCTCGGCGATCGCACCGGAATCCATCACTTCTTTGGTCACTTGGTTATACGCCAAAACCGTGATGTTTCGATCTGTGAGATCTGTACGTATACGTAGAGGTGTCATGTACACAGAATCTCCGAAAGGTATATCAATTTGTTCATCACTCGCGTTGAACACGATCGTATTTTCCGCCTGGTCATCGGTACAGTTTTTACCGAACCTAATCTTGGTGGAACGTTCCACCGTCGGCAAGTTCTTGACCATTTAATATAGAATGGCATTTTAATTCGCGTAGAGGAGACCCGCCATACCGTTCTCGATACGTAAGATGTTGTAGTTGACCGCGTAAATAGGGTCATTGATAGGTAAGTCTTCACTCATGATCTTGGCTGAAGAGAGGCGACTGAAGTTGAGTGTACCCGTAGGTTGGAGAGAACTCGTCGAGAGACAGAACGGATACAGAAAGAAATCGGGAGACGTCACGAAATTCGTGTGATAGTAATTCATGACATCGATGAAATGAGGTTTCCCCCACCTGTAATTACCCACGTCGAGGCCGTTGATATTCAACTTGACTTTGTTCGTGGGTGACGTGAGGGCACCATCCGTGGTCGTGTCAGAAGAGGCGAGATACTTCACCGGGTGGTTGAACGTCAGATCTTGTACGATCGTACCGGATGCGATGTTTTTCTGAACTTGTGTGATCAATAGATCATGTTTACGCGAAGCAATCTGCCCACGCTCTTCGTTATCGAGGTAGTAATAGTTGGCGAAACACTCGACGTTATAGTTCGAGGCGGCAGTCGCCCAGTGAATACGAATCTCAACGTTGTGATAATTGAGCGCGACGAGTGGTAACGCGCACTGAGGCCCTTCACAGAAGAAGAAGCGCAACGGATAGAAATACGAACGTGCGCTCACACCCGGATGTGTTCCATTCGCACTCTTAGACACGTTTTGGGCGAACGTGTCGATGGCAATCTTCTCTGTGAAAATCGCATCTTGACTGTCGACGAGGGAACCCCCAATGTAGAGTTCCACCTTATCGATGATCGTGTCCCAACGCTGTATGTCGAGCGCCTGTGTGGTATCATCGATGGTAAAATAGACGTAGCCTAGAAGATCTCCAGAACGTTCGAATTGAACACTGGACATCGAATCGTTTTTCACTGCTCCATGGATGGTTTGCTTTTCGATGGACTGTGAAAAATTAGCATGCCTTTTGAATGTTGAACTAAAGAAAGATATTTCGGGATTACCCACGATATATTCATCCTGGGCACCGATAGCAATCAATTGCACAACACCGGCAGACATGGTATACTACTCTAAGGGGAGAAAATTACAAATTAGGTTTTCTACACACGAAACGAACAACTAAAAATGTGTCACCGGAACCGGGCTCGATGGTGTTTCCATCTTGGTCCCGGATGGTGACGGCGAAACGATCAATCCGACGAATGGGGTCGATATACTGAACCGCAACCGGATACTCATCCCTGAACGTGACCGTCGTCGATTCATTCTTTATGAGACTCGCGAACGAACCACGGAGAACACTCAGGGACGACTGACCTTCGTAGACATTGGACGCGCGATCGTTGAAGATTGTATCCAGCTGATCAATCGAGACGTAACAGTGTTCGGTACCAGATGTCGTGTTGATACGAGCCCCGAGAAGGCGAGCCTGAACGACGTTCTTCAGGGGTTGCTGAAGATGGCACGTGAATGTGTTCGCACTGGCTTGTCCGATAGAATCGATGGTCACGGTATGATACTCATAGTTGAGATCGGGGATAGTCTCAGTCGGGGAAGTGATGAGAGCCATTTCTATTAGCTTAGATTAAAGATCCACCGATTCCATCCTCAATCTCGTATGACGCCATGTCGGACACGAGTTTCTGGGCGCCACAGAGACCACCTGGGGTGAGCGACTTGGTGTACGCACTTCCCTGCTTGCGACCGGGGGTACACTCAACCTTGTTCTCCAGATCAAAGATCGAGCCGGTGGACAAAGTCTTCACCTTGATTGGCCTGGGCTGGTACATACTCCTGTCTTGGAACATCATGAGAGCCACGATGATAAAAAAGAGGACACCGATCGATGTGATCGCGTTGCGGTTCGTCTTGTTGAGATTGAACATTTATTATAGGTGTATATTTTTTTAAAGTGCGTTAAAGGTAATTTTTTAGTTTCCATATAGAGAGTAGATGGACGAGGAAATCGTACTCGATCGTGGAAACACAACTGTGATGAAATTGGACGCAGATGAGCAGGCGCTCATGGATGAGATTCAGATTTCGGCACCCCGACCCAGGCCTGTGCCACGTCCGAGTCAGCCCATGCGTCAGCCACCACCTCAACAACATCAAGAGGCGATGGATGCATTTGTAAATCCGAATAAACAGTCAGCTCCTCAGCAACCCACTCAGGATGAAGAGGTTGATTATGGAGAAGATGAACCTACTTTTTACGACGATGAGCCCATGGGGCCCGGTCCCCAGGATGAGCAGCCCTCCAAGGGGTACACCTCCATTGATGAAGAGAAGGCGGACTTGATTAATAAGCTCGGGCGCCTGGAGAAGAAGGGATTTGCCGTAAACAAGAGACTCAACGCTTATTCGAACGTCGATGAGCTGAGGTCTGAGGTGAAGCGTATTACCTACAGCATCGACGTCGAGCAGTCGGTACGCTTTTCGAGGCGTATGCTCGTCGCCTGTGTAACCGGTCTCGAGTTCCTTAACAAGCGATACAACCCCTTTGAGATTCAGTTGGAGGGTTGGTCCGAGTCCGTGATGGAGAATGTGGATGACTATGATGGTGTCTTTGAGGAGTTGTACGTGAAGTATCGCTCGAAGGTGAATGTCGCCCCCGAGATTAAGTTGATCATGATGTTGGGTGGTTCGGCGATGATGTTCCACCTGACCAACAGTATGTTCAAGTCGGTGATGCCCAACATGAATGATGTGATGAAGCAGAACCCTGACCTGGTGAAGAACATGATGGCGGCTGTACAGAACACGACCCGAAACCCCAGTGAACCCGCGACGGATGCTCCCGTGGGTGGAACGGGTAACTATGAGATGCAGGGACCCGGTGTTGACATCTCGAGTCTCATGGGTGGAATCATGATGCCACCTCCACCTCCCATGAACACGACGATGGGTGGGGGTGCCCAGGAGAGTGTCGTGGATGATGATGACATGTCTGACATCATGTCGATCTCGGGTGACTCTACGGGGGGTGAAGTAAAAGAGGTGAATGTGGGTGCTTCTAAACCCAAACGAACCAGGCGAAAGAAGAAGACGGAAATTAATCTCTAAATACTATATAAATGATAGCGTACTGTCCGCTGGAGGATTTGGAACCTCCGGTCAGGCCGAAGCAGCCTGTCGTAGAGTCCAAGACCGAAGAGGTGAAGCCTCTGATCGGTCGTGAAGAAACTGAATTGAATTATGTCATCATGGCTTTTATTGCCGGCGTCATCGTGCTCGCCGTCTCTGATACCATGAAGGCATAAATGTGCTATGTCTACCGCGGGGTTTTCCCTCGTAGTAGAATTAGTATGTGTACGTTTGGAGAATCTCACCAGTAAAATCATCTACACCACCTGCGTTATCTGTATAAAGTCCCAATAATTTACCATTTTTAGAAGATATGAGTTCCACGTGAATATCATACGAATACTGACGATCAGCAGAAGGATCGCTGGGTGTAAGTATGATCCCCTTAGTACCCACGGATATGTTAGGGTCCCATGGATAGTCGTTTTCTCCGCCGAATAGGTTTTTCGTTCCCACGGTAATGAGTTCATCGAGTACTGACGTAGATTCGTCGTGTGTTCCACCCTGAACTTCCAGAACGAATGTACTCATATCACGGACAGGTGTAGGAATACCATCTCGTCGTCGTAAAATGGCGACAATTTTTGCGTAGAAAGAACCATTCCCGAATCGTAACTGGATATCTTTACTGTCACCACCGAACCGAGTGAATGTTTTCGAATACCGTTTACAAGCCACTTCATTGGATCCTGAAATGAACCCACCACCCACATGAAGGGCGGTATTCGCCGTCGCACCGCCGAGATCGACAGCGACCTGGTTACCGAGATCAATCTTACCATCGATCGAGAGATCACCCGTGACTTCGAGGTTACTGTTAATGATTGTCTCGAAAGAGGATGGATTCACGTATACGTTTCCGGTCGGGGTTGAGAGAATGTTTGATGTACCACCAGTCGTTTTGATTTCGATGATGGTGTTACTCGAAGTGGTACTCTCCACGCGGGCGACACCGTTGTAGATGTGGAAAGCTGTGTCGGGTGCGGACGTTCCCACACCGACATTACTCGTATGCGTCACGAAGAGACCATCCGCCTCAGCGCCATTGTTCATGCCACCAACGACGATACCATGGGTCGTTCCCGAAGCGGTGTATCCTCGTACGTATCCACCGTACCCATCGTTCGTGTTCAGACGAATACCCGTCTTCGTGTTCGTTCCGGGACTTTCGAGTTTGAGAACATCTATGTCTGTTGTGACACCGGAATAAATATGAACATTCGCATTCGGTGCGTTTGTACCAAACCCAACAAGACCTTCGTTTGTAAAGCGAGCATATTCGATGTCATTTTGTTTAAACACGATTGGTGATGTACCTAAACTATCAAACGTGTTGATGAGACCACCGGATGTGAAAATATCGAGATTACCGAACTTTAGTTTCTGTGTTTCACCAAACTCTACACCACCATTCACGAACAATGTCGTACCTGCATCGAGCGCTGCTTCTCGTAACGGGTTTGGGTCACCCATCATGATTTTACCATCGTTTCGTAAAAGCATCGAACGATCGAGATTTGTTCCACTTTCTATAGCCTGTTCAATCAAAGTACCCGTTATAGGTGTATTCGTGGAGTATATTTGGAACATGTGTTCAGCTGCGATGGACCTGATCCGATCTGGACCCGCACCCGAAGTCGAATCCGTTCCTTTAAAGAACACAACTTCGGATATACCATCATCCGCGTCATATAATCGCTCGCGCATAAATGAGTTACCGAATTCATCGTTGAGTACACCACCGAATGTGAGTTGGTTACCTATGACGACGTTACCGTTGACTTCGAGTTTACCTCGGGGTGCGTCCGTACCTATACCCACATCAAACGTGAGGCCGTTTATGTACACCGCAGTTGACGCAACGTTGGATACAGCATCAACGTTGGAAGTGATCCTATAGTCACCAGTCGATCCAGTCACACCAGTCGTCCAACCACGAGGATCGTCATCTCCATCCGTTTGAATGAACGAAATAAACGCATTTCCGTCGAGTGTATCTGTCTGCGCTGCCATTATGGCATCTCCCGCACCTGTCTCACCGTGATTATGTATCATGAGGCTGTTCGTCCTCGCGTTTCCTACACCCGAACTCACAACTTCAAGGAATGCTTCCGGTTGTGTGGAACCTATACCCACCCGACCATCACCCTGGAATGTCATGACATCCACTTCATCCGCATAGTTTGCATCGGCGAGGTACAAGTCGAGTTTAGATTTTGACGTGGTTCCTCCAAATTGATACTTTCCCAGTTTGAATGTGGCACGTACCGCTTTACTTCCTATGGCACTTCTAGACAAGTCAAGAACTGCTTTATCATCAGTGACACTCGTAACACCAGTCGTGTTCGTCACGACGAGTGGGGTGGTCAGGTGATTGTGACCATCCGAAATAGGTGTATTCATGAACGCACTTCCACCCGAAACGTGAAGACGGCCCTGGGGGTTTGTCACTCCGATACCCACGTTACTCGTCTCGAGTATGGTCATCTTTGGAACCCCCATCGTATCCGTGGTACTCGCATAAAAGTTGAGACCCTTTCCAGTACCCACGCGACTTTCAATCTTTGTCTGTGTTCCACTCACATCCGAAAACGCTTTCATGTAGTTCGTACCAGTACCCATCGTAAAGGCGTTACTTCCGATGACACGGACTGTGCCACCAACAGTGAGTTTATCCGTTGGGGCGGTGTTTGCAATACCGACATTACCCTCAGAAGAGACACGCATACGCTCAGTCTGTTTCGTCATGAATTGAATCAATTGGTGTGCCGGGTTAGACCGAGCACCAAATACGTTAATGAGTGAGGTATTCGACGCTACAGGTCCCGCGACGATTGTCACCGCATTTGAGGTCGTGTCGGGTCCATCCGTATCTGCGTGAATGAGGACGTTCGCCACAGACGTAATACCCGAATCACCTTCAACCTCGATGAAGTCTTGGACGCGAATCGACTCTGTGATGAGGCGTGATGTGACTGTATTTCCCACGACAGTCAGGGCATTACCACTGAATGCATTCGCGAATATGACGTCACCGATAGAGAGTGTATCAGTGGGGGAAGAATTTGCGATACCCGCGGGAAGTGCACCAGTTGTTCTAAGACCATCTGTTTGTATGATGGAGTTTACTATGACAGGGATGGGTGCGTCGGCGTCCATAGTAATGAGGTTACCGACCGTGAGGCCACTGTCACCGACCCGTAAACCTTCAAAAAACCCATACCCATTCGCGTGAAGAATGTTGGATGTACCCGCCGTATCATCGATGTACAGATTGGAACCCACAGCGAGTGTATGCATAGGCGCACTGTTCGCGATACCCGCATTATTTTGTGTATAAAACTCACCGAGGATATGAAGGTTTGTTGTGTTTGACGAATCTAGGGTAAAATTTGCAGTCGTGGGTCCACCAAACGTTCTGGATAATTTAAACGTATCATCATTTTGTGTGTATCCCAAGAAGATGTTCGAGGCACCCGGTTGATCCACCATGAGTACCGCCGTATCGTACGTTCCGTTATTTCCTGTTCCCATTTGGATGACAGCGTTTGAAACGACGAGATTGTTCACACTCGTATAATCGGGAATCTCGGTGATGGCCAGGTTACCACTGATGTCGACATCACCGATAATCCTAAGGAAACCATCCTGTACGACAACATTACCATTTTTGAATACTGCGACGTTAGAGTCCGTACCGGCCGTAACTTCAGAACCCACAACGAGTTGCGTTCCGACGGTTATGTTTGAAGAAAATGTATTTCCCGTCACCTTTACCACGTTAGAAGCTCCACTCTCAACTAAAAATTTGTCATTCGTCGTCTTGATCGTATTCGTCGCGAAGATGTTTGTTGACACGACATTCCCGTTCACGATGACAAGATTCTGTCTATTCGGGTTGATTGAAAAATCATTGACACCAACCTGAAAATCATTCAAGAGTTGTCCACTCGGTATACCAATACCAATCTGAGTAGCTGTCGCACGGTTCATCTGTAGAATACTCGTAAACTGCGTAGAACCCGTGGCGAGTAAAGATCCCGACATGTTCAGATTCGATACCGTGATTTCATCCGCTGTAATTTCACCAGCATCGATACTCGCAACCCCCGAAATAACATCCGTCTCTCTGGGTGCGGCATCTAAACTATTCACATAAATCTGGCCAGCTGTGACAAGAATGCCTTCCGCTTGTGTCGCCATATACATTAATTACCGAATAAAATTCCAGCTAAACCATCCTTGATCCTGAGTACATTATAGTTGACGGCATACACGTAGGCATGAGGTCGATTCACAGCCTCAACACCTCTGAGTACGAGCTTCGCGTTATCGAGACGGCTAAAGTTACACGACCCCGAAGGATTATATTCTGATGCGTTCACACAAAAGTGGTACGCGAAGTATCTTGTATATGTCGGTGAGTGGGTTGGGGGGTTATAGTACGTCCTACCATATGTCGACTTGTAATAGTTTTGGATCGTATGGAAATACGTCGGGCTCATATTTTCAAAAAGAGGTGTACCGTTGATGTACATGTCCATATTTTTAAACGAAAACCGATCAAGAGCCGGATTAATCTGACTGGCACCAAACCCGACGAAAAGAGACTTGATGGGATGGTTGAATGCAGAAATATCGAATGTATTGTTTCCACCGGATTGGGTCACATTATCCGTGATGGATTCGAGTGGGAATTCAATTCGTTGTGTTTGGGTAATGACAAAGTCCATCGAGCGTTTCACGAGTCGTTCCCTCTCTTCTGTATCGAGGAAGACGTAATTTCCGTACATATGTGCTCGCTTTTCACTCTCCGGAATGTTTGCGGTATTCGCTTCATCAAAATTGATTCGTATCTCAACCTGATGATTCTGGAGTGCGACCAGGGGTAAGAATGCCTTGTGGTCACAGAAAAAGAAATGAAGAGGGACGAAAAACTTGTTAGAAAGAGACGCTTTGTTGTTCAGTTCCTGAGATTTGTTGTACGTATCCGCTAAATAATTTGGCCAAATCTCACTGAAATAATCAAAGTGTTGTGAATCAATCTTTTGTCCACCGATAAAGAGATCGATCGTGGAATTGTAAAAAAGATTCGAGGCGATATTGTCTCGACTGTTACTTCCAGATTCAAACCAAAGTCCATTAATGACATCCCCCAAAACTGGGATGGTGATGGATGTGTCATCGACAGAAATTGTTTTGATAAACTTTGGTGCTTGAGAAAAATTTGTATGCCTCGTAAACTTTGTACGGAAGAACGAATGCCCTTCATCACTCATCAAATAAACATCTTGAACACCCTTGGAGACGAGTTGTATTAATGCACCAGACATTTAATAGTTGTTCAGATTATAAAAACAGACACTTTCCCTGAGGGAAGTCACTCTTCTTTTCTTCCACAAACTTTCCGTGGACTTTGAATCCACCTTGGCGGTACACTTTCATTCTCTTGTAGTACATCGCCGTAAACACCGACCATGGATCATGAACATCGTAGATGTGTGGATCATTCTTCTTCCCTTTCGTCTCTCGCATAATTCTTCCAATACTCTGAGTGATGTCCGATTTTGGCGACGCCAGGATAACCGTATCGAGTGTTGGAATATCGAGACCTTCATGGGCTTGACTGAACGTCGCGAAGATGATCTTCTTCTTCGAGGACTCCTGGAGAGCAGCCTCTTTCATACCACCCATATAGAGACCGGATGTCTTGGGAAAACACTGATGAAGAAGTTCACAGTGCTGACGACGGTCACTCAAAACGAGAAGTTGTCTCGTCCCAGCTGAAGCTTTTTTGACAAGTTCAACCAACATCTTGTTTCGTGCCCTGTCTTCGACAAGTTGCGTAATCATATTGGGCATGGAAATCTTTCCGTTTCGCATGGATGGTGGTGGGTTTCTATAATTTGCTGAATCAAAAGTCACTGGAAACACTTCAACTTGTTCCTGATTCTTTCTTTCAACCGCAAAAAATGTTGGACCCATAAACCAATGAAGAACTTTCGTGAGACCATCTTTTCTTTCGGGTGTCGCGGAAAGTCCAAAGATATGTTTAGGACACATTTTGAAAAGACTCTGACTAAACACTTTCGCACAAATGTGATGGGCTTCATCAACAATCAAGGTACCCACAGTGTCAAAGTCTGTGAATGAATACTCCTTGAGGGACAACGACTGAAGCATCGCTATGACAAAGTCACAATTGACTTCCTTCTTATTTTGCTGAACAACTCCAATCGTAGCACCTGGACAAAACTGCTGGATACGTTCACGCCACTGATCCGCTAGAAACTGCTTATGGACGACAATCATCGTACGATATCCCAATTTACAGGCTATTGCCAAGGATACCGTCGTCTTCCCGAAGCCACATGGTAGAGAAAGGACGCCATGACCTGCTTTAATTGCAGCTGCCATTGCTTCGTTCTGATGTGTGGCGTCTCGGAGTTGTCCGGCGAACTTGGCCCGGATACGGGTGGGTTCGGGTCTTCGATCCTCTTTGGGGTCTCCAAGTTTAGAAGTTCCGTAGAATCTTGGAACGCAGACTCCATTCTTAGTTGGTCGGAAAACCTTGAAAGGTGGTGGAGGAAATCCAAAGTCCCCATTGACGATGGGTCTTACCGTAAGATCCTTTTTAATTTCTTGGACTGGTACCCCGTTCACTAGGTATCCAGTTCGGGTAAGCATACTTATTTAAAGATGATAAACTTTAAATGAGTATAAGATGCATATCGTCGACGTCGAAGAAAACATTAAGAAGCTTCGTGTGAACATCGAGCAGTTGACCCAGGAAGTCTTCAGGCTTCAGGGTATGCTCCAAACCTTCGAGGGTTTCAAGAAGGGTGGTTTGACCCAGATTGAACTTCCTCACGATCCGACCGAGCAACTAGAGAGTATCCAGGAGAAGCCCGAGTAATTTTCAACATTCCAAACACCTTTGAAGTCTACGACAATTTCCGCTTCATCCCCCCTTATAAGAGACTGCACAGGTCGCCCTTTGACTTCGCACATCACTCTCCTATAACGGAATGGAACTTTCACAGTGAGTACCCGACCATCAAGTGGATTATCTACTCTTTGGTTTTGTAAAAGATGTGACTTTGAATTGTGCATTCGTTCTATACTCTCCGAAACTTTGGTGGGGATTACGAAACGAATATACTTTTTACCATTGAATTCATACATGGGTTCATGAATTGTCACTACAAACTTCATTGGTTTCTATTACGGTACACTAAGACTAAAACTATAAGTAACACAAGAGTAATCGAAATCACTTGAGAAAGAAGTATAGGCTGAAGAGGTTCTCTCGTACCAAACTGCTGATGACACAGAGCCCTCGAGACTTCGACAGCCGCCTCGATACTCGAGTAAGGTGTGTTTCTGGGAGACATCATACCACACATGGCCACTTTGGAACACTTTCCAAAAAAGGGGAGTTGTCCATGGAGACTCAAAACACCGGATGACTGTGAGAATTCCCAACGCTTTCCTTTCCACTCAGCACCCCATGCGATCCGCATTTCTTTTGGACTGGGGAGACCCAACTGTTTGAGTACTTCCGACTTGAGCATTTCAGGGTTCGTCACCAGAATATCTTCGTTAAGGTCACATATGACACATGAAAGTGTCTTGCCATCAGAAAGTACCTTGGGTTGAAGGTTCCACCGCGTCTTCGTCGCGATTTCGAGATCAGATTGAATTTCGATGGGATCTTCATAATCTAAGAGAATGTTAATAGCTCCATATGTACTCTCCCTCACCTTCTTGTCCGCATCTTCACCCCAGTTTTCCGCGAGAAAGTTTAAGGCTGGGCTATTATCGAGACATAAGAAAAGCATACCATCTTCTACGATCGTACCGTTCGAAAACTTGGCCATGTACGTATCCTCACCATACGCCACACTCATAAGTTCAACATTAAATACAAAGTTACCACCTGCATCCATCACAGCATTTTCCATCGCATCGCACATGATTTTTCCAGAAACCTTCTGTGTGTATGGTTTCGAAAGGCCGACATGGTTCAAATTTTGTACAAACTCATACGCAGACATAACGTCCCAAGTGACACCATCCATGATTAACGGGAGGTGTTCGATAAGAAGTTGCCCCTTTTCGCTTAGGGTACCGACAGCATCCTTCACAGACACAGACTTGTACTTGTTCGATTGAGTCAAAACACGGGCGAACATTGTGAGAAGAATCCCATAATCTTTGATGCTCAGGGAACGTAACATAAAGCCGACATGCTCGCCATTATCTTTCGCCTGAAACATTTCGTTCCAATCGATACCCATTTCATCGAAGAGTGACTGTGTATTCACGAACGCACGATCAAAAACGATCCTGTGTGCGTGGAGGTCTCGGACTTCATCATCTGGTTCCCACCAAGAACCACCACCCGATTCTTTTCGATCATATATGACTACTTCATGTTCCCCTGACTTCAGGAGCTCCCACGCGAGGGACATACCTGTGGGTCCGGCTCCGACGATATGAATCTTCATTCTACTTTTAAGGGATATATAATTTTTCGTGCATGAGCGTGTAAAATCCGACGAGAGCCACTGTCAACCAAAGCTGTGGTTTCATGTATTGTCTACCCCGGTAAAGAAGAAATGTCGTCAATAGTAGGTGCGTGGGAATGGGTTTCTCGGGTCCGTATTTGAGGTGGAACCCAGTCATCGCCATCATCGTGAGTATCAGTGCACTTATGAACGAGGTTTGAGATGGACTGTACAAAAACCATGCGATCATGAGAAGTGCGACGTATGAGATGAAAATAGAACGCCTGAAAAGCTCACGTACACTATCTACGATGGCAAACTTTTCACCTGTTAAAAGTTTCGATTCCCAGTGTGGTCCCAGGATGAGATATGAAAGGTACAACACAATGAACATCATTTATATAAACCCAGTTTTTTTACGCTCCTCGGGGGTTCGCAAGGCGTATATCACACTCAGGAATATGAGTGTCGAGAAGAGAGCGTATTCGATATCCTTTGTGGCACTGAAGGCGATGAGCATGAGGGATGTGAACCGAAACACTTTGTTATCGAAAAGCACCCGTAATCTATCTGGAATCTGGATCGCATTTCCCGAGAAAAGACCCTGGTACAAAATGATGAGAGAGAAGACAATCGGTTGGGTACGCACGAATACTTCAGCTGGACCCGTGACGGGACTGAAAAGATTAGCAACTTTTACCATTTATGTAACTTAAGAAAATAAAAAACATTTGTAGAAAGTAGAATGTTATGTGTCGCTCAACATGTACCAGTCAAAGTTCCTAGTAGAAGGTTGAAAACATGGAAATTTGCTGGTAAGTTTCTATGGAAAAATGCCACTGTACAAAATAAATCCGAATTGGGTCGCTGGACGAAGGAAGAACTCCTCGAACTTGGACCAACCTTTGTAAAATTAGGTCAAATCGCTTCGACGAGAGGGGATCTCTATCCACCAGAATTTACAAAAGAGTTGGAATCATTACAAGATGACGTCCCTCCCGTGGAAT
>Ga0255763_1003650_pt1 | contig 13673 bp, 7 predicted proteins | sample 041ome_2_FD_179963 | JGI IMG/M metagenome (GOLD analysis project Ga0255763, IMG submission 179963) | Coastal salt marsh microbial communities from the Groves Creek Marsh, Skidaway Island, Georgia - 041406US metaG (version 2) | ecosystem: Environmental > Aquatic > Marine > Intertidal zone > Salt...
AATCATGCCACTCCACTCGATGGTGTCTCCGCAAGACCAACGCAAAGTGTTTCAAAAACCACCGCGAGGCGTTCGTAAAGTTGTACTGTCGACGAACATCGCGGAAACGGCGGTCACTATTGACGACGTCGTATACGTCATCGATTCTGGAAAACTCAAAGAGAAAGGATACGACGCGTACACGGCCGTTTCAACGTTGCACCAAACGTGGATTTCCAAAGCTTCCGCGACGCAAAGAAAAGGTCGCGCCGGTCGAGTCCGTCCAGGAGAAGTGTATCGCTTATTTTCAAAGTCGCGGTTCGAAGCCTTTGCGGAGTTTCAGCTCCCAGAAATGCAGCGTTCACCATTGGAAGAGATTTGCTTACAAGTAAAGATGATGCAGGAAACCCTTCGCGGTATGATTCACAGCAACGGCGCCCCGTCGCCAACGTGTGCCTCGTTTTTGAAACGAGCTGTGGAAGCCCCCCTTCCGCAAGCTGTAGATTCTGCCGTAACGCTTCTGATTGATATTGGCGCCTTCACGTCTGCCGAGGAAGACGAAAGAATAACGCGATTGGGTCGTCATCTAGCTGATTTGCCTTTACATCCCCGCGTCGGCAAAATGTTGTTGTACGCCTCGCTCCTCGGTGTTTTGGATCCAATTCTAACCATCGCGTGTGCGGGCGCATACAGGCCTCCCTTTATCATCGGAACGGATAGTGGACGTCAGAATGCGAATCGCGCCAAGAAAGGTTTTTCCGATTCGCTTGGTGGAGGATCCGATCACTTGGCCATCGTTCAAGCGTTCAAAGAGTGGGAAGTCGCGTGTCGAAACGGACGGCAAGCCGAGAATCAATTTTTGTGGAACAACTCTTTGTCGGGGTCGACTTTGCATATGATTAAAGGCATGCGCATGCAATTAATAACGGCGTTGACCCAGCGAGGTTTCATCCAAAACTTACAATCTGCGTCGTACAACACGAACGCGACTTCGTTAGTGCGTTCTGTTTTGGCCGTAGGCATGTACCCTCTGGTTGGAAGAATGCTTCCTCAATGTCGAGCGCCAACGCTTGGGACTTTGAAAGGTGAACGCGTACGAATTCATCCAGGCTCGGTGAACGCGCGGTTTGAATTTTCGCAAGACGAATTGGAGAACACTTCGTCGTCAACAACAACGTTGGCGTGTTTCGAAGAGATTACGCGAAACGAATCGAACATGTACGTGAGAGATTCAACGCTGATATCGGGAACGAGTTTAGTTTTGATTGCAAATACGGTAAAAGTTGAAGCCGATCCTCCGGTAGTCGATCCGCTCACCGGCGAGTCGTTTCCGAAACCAGGCGTACCATCGGCTCTTTTAAACGTCGACGATTGGATTTCGTTTCGAGTGCCATTGACGCAAATCGCGCAGTTATGCACGCTGCGATTGCGTTTATTCAAAGCGTTCGCTTCTCGCGTTGAACGCACGAAAAAACCGCTCGCAGCGAATTTACAACAGTGTTTACACACAACGTCTATCGTATTAGCGGACTCTGATCACAACTTGCTCGGCGCTAGAAACCAATACATACAGAGAGGCGGAGGAGGAAGAGGCGGTGGGAGAGGCTTTTATTCCGGTGGACGAGGCGGGAATAATCAAAACTTTGTGCCTCCACCGCCTTCTTCTTCTCAGTTTAACGGTTCTGGCGACGGTAGAGGCGGAGGTCGTGGACGGGGTCGTGGAAGAGGACGGGGAAGGTACTGATGAAGATGAAATAGATCAAGTTGTAATACCTAGTAGAATTAGTTACTAATTACTAAGACTAATATTGCTACGCTAATGCTACATGTATGCGTATTTTTATCTTCCTGTGAACTTTCTTCTTCCAAGTCTGGAAGATTTTTGTATGCCGACGTCGATGAGACCGCCAACTTCTTCTCGCGATTCTATCGATATCTTCAAGTATATTCCAAACGTGAATAAAGCCAAAAGAGCAATCATAGCCGCGTTCCGAACAATTTGGTACTCCCACATGGGATGCCTCGCGAGCGCATCCAACGCATCCGCAAAAGAGTTCAATCGTCCTCCGCCGGTATTCCTCGCCACGTTGGCTAAATTTTTAATCGCAACGTCCGTTTTGAGATCGTTCAATACTTTATCGATTTTTGACATTTCTTTCGACACCGCGGCTAATAATGCCGGGTCATCTAGAAGCAGCTCCCCTCCTCCTCCTCTTTGAGTGTTTTTCGCATTATTTTGTGAGCCGTTGTTTCCAAACTGCAAAAAGTCTCGAAAGAATGATTTTTTACTCTTTCTTTGCGGCGTGAACGAAGCCTCGAGTTTATCGAGTTCCCGTTGTGCTTCATCGCTCATGAACGTGCTCTTTATCTTTTCGAATCGTTTATCGTCGTCGTCGTCGTCGCCGTCGTCGTCGCCGTCAATGAGCTTGCCATCGTTGATGCCATTGTTTTTCCTTCTTTTCGTAGATTTTATTGGTAAGACTTTCGCGAGATACGAGGAGTACCTCTCCGTTAATCCGACTCGCACGTCTGCGTTCATTTTTGCCGAGTTATTCGCGTTCTTGTTGTTATGATTCTTTTCGTCCTCCTCGGTGTTCGTGTCGTCCATATTGTCAAAATCTAAAACTCTGTTCGTCGTCGCACTCGTTGTCGTCGTCCAGTTGTCCAGTTCGTTTAATACGTTTTCTCGTTTCCGTCGTTCCAACATTTCCTCCGCTTCTTGCGCCTGCTTGTAGGTGTTCACGAGCAAGTCCGCGACGAAGTTCCCGCCGCCGCCTCCACCGCCCGTGATGATACCGCTTTGACTATTATTGTTGCCTCTTCCCATTCCATCATCCTCATCGTATTCTTCTTCACCGAGCAACATCGCGTTCTTTTCCCGCCGCATATTGTGATGGTTGATGTACGCATCGTCTTCGCCCGAATACAACAACACGCCTTCTTCTTGACTACTCGTACGACGACCATCGTCGTCCTCATCATATTCTTCTCCTTCTTTGAGCGGTGGTAACACCGGCACGGATTCCCAGAACTTGTCCTCCTCTTCCTGCTCTTTCGTTGTGTCCAATATCGTGCTTAAAGTTTCGTTGAACGCCGAGAACGTCGCGCTGACGACTTTGTTCGCCCCAGACGCGGTTTGGAGCAATAAAGACGACTGTGATGAGGATGATGTTTTATCTTTGTTTTGTTGTTGTTGTTGTTCTCTTCGCGCGAGCTCTTCCAGAAGCAACCGCTCGGTTTCCTCCGCATCATCGTTTTTCTCGTCTCTTTTTGTTGTGCTCATCGTATCATCGTGACAACGCTTTTATCTATCATCTTAACAACTTAACAACATTAACGCTGTGCGTGTTCTCCTCTTCTGAAAAACTAACGAAGAGTGAACACTTTTCGTCCATATTATTTTCGGGTGTGATTTGCAAAAAGTGATGAGATGTCAAAAAGTGTGATGAGAAATGCGCGGAAGAAGAAAGAAAATTTGGGAGAACGAGAGCCACTTGTTTTTTTATTAATCTCTCTTGTCTCAAGAACAGTTACAAAAGTTGCACTTCTTTTTATTCGAAATCTTCACTTAAACACACACACTAACTATGTCTGCAAAACTTATGGACGCGACTCCCGATCTCAAGAGATTGGCACCAGTCGAGAATCTCGCGATCGATGTCATCTCTTACGCGCACGGATCCGTCACGCCGACGTTGACCAATTTGTATACCAAAGGCAAAGACTCATTTTTAAAGGTATCAAAATCTTTCTTTCTTCTCTTCTTGTTCTTCTTCTTGGTGCCTTTCTCTCTCTTTTCTCTTCTTCTTTCATTCTTCTTCGTCTTCAAATTGAGCGTAATGGTTTCGATCATCTCGATGCTGCTTCGATTTGTGTTTACGCATCGTGTTTACTACTACGGTAGTAGACTTCCTCTAGAGTTTGGCAGCAAACGCGCGTTTGTTGCGAATTCTTTTTTTGCGTGTGTGTGAAAAACGGACGCGACGACGGGAACGAACCGTCGTCGCGTCCTCTTTGTCAAGTCGTCTTTATAAGAAAAAAATACTAACAATAACGAATCGAAACAACTTTACTTTTGTGAACGCACGCGCAATATTTTAGGGATCTATCAACACCATCGAAGGGTTGATTACGTCGTACGGCACGCCGGTCGTCTCGACCGTGCAAAAGACGTACCCGAAAGTCGTTACGAACGTCGACAAGAAAGTCGACGGCGTCTTGACGGCTGTTCAATCCGTTTGGGAGAACAGAGTCAAGGCTTCGTATCCGGCGAAAGCGGTCACCTCTGTTTCCACGGCGATTCAAACGCAACGCGAACAGTTTCCGGAAAACATCGCGTATTTGAAGTCGTTGACGACGAAGGAGAAGAGAGAAAACTACTTGAAGTTTATCGAACTCAAAATCCAAGAATTGCAAAGCGCGACGAAGGAAGTGCCGCAATTAGCGTACGACGCCATCAAAACCGCCATCCAAAACGCCCGCGAAAAACTCGATTCGTTCGAACTTTTGAAAAAAGTCGACGAATTGTGGCAAGCTACCTTGAACTTGAAGCAAGTCAAAACGGTGGTCAAAGCGAAGGAAGATCTGTCCCAAAAAGTGCACGACAAAGCAACGGAGGTTTCGAACAACGCTTACGTCAAGAAGGCGACCAAATCGGTGAACGAAGTCGTGCAAACAGTGCAGTCTAAGGTCAAGGGAACGCCGACGCCGAAGGAAAGCCGCGTGGAAGAGATGGATTAAGTTTTCTTCCTCTCGTCGGGTTTATCGATATATCGATACGAGTACTCCTCTTTCTTTACTCACTACGAGACTGATACATAAAAATAGATACGCTTTAATTTTGAAACGCTGTAAAGTGTGTTGTTCTTGTTCTTGTTTTTGTCGTCGTGGAAACTACGACGCGATTAAGAACACCAACAGCATTTTACTCCAAGTACTACTACTCTTACTCCTTTTGATGATAAGAAGAACTGTGTATTATGATACAGTATTATATTTCTTCTAAACAACTTTTTGAGTGTTGTTTGATTTTTGTCTCTACGAGTAAATTTCTCTCTTTTTCGCTCACTCATCCATCTCGTCTGAGTGATGAGTGATTTTCAGTCAAAAAGCTTCTTCATTTTTTACGAAAAGAAGAACCAAAATGTCTTGCGTAAACATACCTCCATCGACCACCGCTCCGCGTTGTCATCGTCCGAGCAGCGTGAGACGATCGACACGAGGAGCGGCGGTGCGAGCGAATCTTTTCCCACGAAGCAGAGATACTCAACAACAACAGCAACAACATAAAGCGCCGTCGTCGTTGTCTTTGTGTCTTACAACGAATGATAGAAACAAAAAGCTGAACTCTTTGAGAACGTTCAGAGTACAAAGTGAAGGAGACGATGGTGAGTAGTAGCATTTAGTGCATCGACGTTCGTGTTCGTCGTTTTTCTTCTGCCCTTCGAGGCTTTTCCTTTTCAATTCAGACGACAAGGAAGAAGAACCTATGTATGATGAGTGAAATTTTGTTTGCGCTTTATTTTATCCAATCGGGGAAGAGAGTTCAAGAGAAAGAAGAGAAATCTCATCACGCAAGAAAGAGACTGCGCTTATCCCTCTTTTAGCTCTCTCGGCTCTTTTCTGAGAATCGTCCTGGATCACCATCGTCTGGAATATGCTCTCAATATCATTAATTGCGTTTTTCTTTTTATAAACTGACCCCGATAACTTCTTTTTTCTTTCTTTCTTTCTAGGAGAAAACAACGTCGTAGAAGAAGAAGAAGGAGGTTCCAGAGTGCAAGAGGAGGCTGAGGAAGGCGAAATCGACTTTAGCGCCCCCATGGTGAAGTTTCCAAGAAGGAACGAAAAAGACCCGTACAAACGATTAGGTTTAACGGCAGACTCCTCGTTCGAGGAAGTGCAAGAGGCGAGGAATTTCTTAGTGAAAGAGTATATGAGAGATGTGGATGGATGTGAACAAATCGACCTCGCCATGGACGCCATTTTGAAAGAAAAGTTAAACACGAGGAAGAAATCGAAAGGTTTGAAGAGAAAGAATCTGAGACAGAAGAAAGAAGAGGAAGATTACACGCCGCCATTTGTTGAGCGCATTAAGAACCAGTTTGAAAAGCCAGACAAGACGACGTTGATGCGACGAGCGGTTTTGTATTTCGGTATTTCCATCTGGTCTATTGTGACTCCGGCTTCGCAAGGACCGGCGTTTCAACTCGCCTGCGCTTTTGCCGCGTGCGTCTTCTTTCTCAACGACAAAAGAGGCGGACAAAAGAACAAGGCGCTTGGAAAGTCCTTTCTACACACTTTTGCAGCTATGCTCGTCGGTTGGTTGATTGGTTCGATCATTCCGGTGTACATTCCTCTCTTCCCAGAGTCGTTCTCGCCTGAGTTGATTTTGAGTTTGTTCTCGTTCCTCACCCTATTTGTCACGTGTACGTTCTTAAAGTAACTCTGATATAGCGAATCTGAATATTATTAAAAACATTGTTGTTCTTGTTGTCGTTGCTGTTGCTGTTATTGTTGTGAATTCGAATTATATAACTTACACACACATATGACGACGCGTTAAAATGACTATTGCGTATTAGTATATATATGATTACAACGTTTCACTCAACGTGTGATGTTTAATTTTTACACCTCCTCTTCCTCCCTCTCTCGCTTGCCTCCGTGTTTTGCTAATCTTCTCGTCTCTTCTTTTAATCGAACCATTCGATCGTCGGCATCTTCCGTGTCGCTCTCTCCTTCGCTGCTGCTCGATGAAGACGACGAAGTCTTTTCGTTCTCGGAGTACTCCGAGCGTCTCGGCTGGCGCATGGCGGTGTCGTATAAATCTTGTCGGCCCTTCGCTTTCAACTTTTCGAGCCATTTTTTGCTCATTTTTGGTCTTCCCCGTCGCGTGGCTCTGTACACTGCGTCAAATCTCGGCGTCGTGCAGAAATTTTGCGTAACCGCGACGGTATGCGTGATGTTTAACACGGCGTGCCACCACCCGTCTGGGACAAACATAATCTCGCCGGCGTTTTGTACGACGTCGAAACTCTTTGGACATCCGCCAACTTCCGACCACTCTCGCGTTTGTGTCATTGGATATGCTTTTTGGAACCACGTGACTGATTCTCCGTCTAATCCAATACCTTTTGGTTTCAGAAGAGGTTTTGACAAGCCTTTATCTGGCGGGTACAACACCCAGCGTTTCTGTCCAGAAATCAACGCGTTCCAAGCGGACGTCGCTAACGGGTCGACGTGTACTGAGGATCCACTTCTCGGCGGTCCAAACACGACCCATCTGTGCGGAGGTCTTCGTTTATGTCCGACGTATTTGAACAAGTCTTCGGAGAAGTAACTCGGAATGTCGAAATCTTTCTCGAGCTCTTTCGTATTCTCTTTATCAAAGACAGAACCGTCGAAAACGTATAATGGACTATCGTCTCTTTTGCAACCGTAGTCAGGATTCCTTTCCTCGTCGCAGTAAAACTGAAACTCAGTCATCGTCATTCGTACGGCGTACCCATCGTCATCGGAACCGACTTTGAATCTATCCTTCGGAAACCTTTTTTGTAACTTATCAATCGTCCACTCTCGCGGGTTATCCTCTTTCCCTTTGCTATTCAACGTTTTCATAAAGCACGGCCAATGGTCCATGGCGTCGGTGATTATGCACGGCGTTCTCGTCAAGGAAAAGCGTCTGTCGAACTCTTCCGGGGAGACTTCTTTCGCGGATATGCGTTCGATAATTCCCGCTTTTGATTTTAAGTTTGTCGTGTTCAAAACGTTCGCGTTGTCGTAGGCGTATCCGTGCTTAGTCCAACCGCCTTTGGAGACGGAGAGCTCAGAGCGCGTGCCTCGCTTCGCCGCGCGGATCTTCTTATTCATTTTTTCCTCTTCATTTTTCGGTTCATGCTGTTTTTCTTTGCGGTCTTTTGTCTTGTTCTTCGTTTTACTCTTATTTTTCTTCTTCTTCTTCTTCGTCTCTTTTTGTTCTTTCGTGGCCGTCGTCGTCATCGTTGTTGTTGTTTGTTTCGTTTTCTTCTTGTTTCTCTCGATTTTTCCCCCTCTCGTCTGTTCACCTCCTCCACTTCCTTCATCGTCGCTTTCCGAGGATGAAGATGACGATGTCGTCGAGGAAGACGAGGAAGATCTCTTCGTAGCCCCATCGTTCTCTTTCTTTTTGTTGTTGTTGTTGTTATTGTTATCATTATTATCGTCGTTCGAGGAAGAGGAACTCCGTTCAGAGGAATTCCTCGATTGAATTTTCGTCTCCTTCGAATTCTGTCTCGGAGATTGAATGCGTTCTTCTCTGATGAGTGGTCTCTCACTCCGCCTCGCAAAAACATCAGTCGAGGGAGGAGCACCATCATTCTTCGCAGACAGAACAGGCGATACTGTGTGCGATGATGGTTTGTTCATCATCGTATCTGTATTAGTAGTGCTCTCGATAGTGGTCGAGGTTCTGAGGAAGAAAGTGCTTCTCTTTTTTCTGTTTGCGCCGTCAAAAAACAAAAAGTTTTATTTGGGATTTCGTAAAAAAACATGCACTTCACTCTTTTGTGTGTGCTTTAAAAAAAGCGAACAACAACAACAGAGAGAGATGACGAGCACAACGAACACGCGATAGAAACGGTGGTAAAAACAGAGAGAAGATGAGTGCGTCGTCGTCCTTCTCGTCTGTTGTTCGAAAGAGGTTCTTACAAAAATCTTCTTCTCTATTTTCCTCCTCTTTCCTGACTCGAATTCTCCCCGGGAGTGTTAAAAATGGTGTTTGTGCTTCTTCGTTTAAAGAAATACGAACAACAACAACAACGACCGCGACGACGATTCCGTCGTTTTTCGTTCAAAGAAAGAGTGAGAACAATTGGTGTCGGCCGTGCTCGGTGACGATTGAGAATTTCAACTCGCCTTCATCGTCGTCCGCCTTCAGAAGATCGTACGCTTCGTCTTCCACAGAATTAATGACTTCCAGAACAAGTCCGACTGAAAGCGCACAACAAAACAACAAGGAGAAGAAGAAGAAAAATAAGAAGAAGAAAAAAAGTTCGACGACGACGACGACTTCAAAAACAAAAGCGGAATTGGAGGAGTTGAAAACGTTGATGGATATGAAAAAACCCGGTAAATGGTACCCTTTGGCGCGGACTATGCAACGTGAAATCATTTTACACGTCGGTCCGACAAACTCCGGGAAGACGCACGCGGCCATGGAGCGCTTGAAGCGAGCGTCATCGGGGGTGTATTGTTCGCCTTTACGTCTGCTCGCTTGGGAAATTTCCGAGTCGCTGAATAAGTTTGGCACGAAATGTGACTTAGTTACTGGTCAAGAATTGAAAAGAGTAGAAAATGCGGAACACATAGCGTGTACGGTAGAAATGGTAGACGTGAACAAAGTTGTCGATTGCGCGGTTATAGACGAGATACATCTTATCGGGGATGATTTTCGCGGGTACGCGTTCACGCGAGCGTTACTAGGTACACCCGCGCTGGAGGTGCATCTTTGTGGCGACACTTCCTGCGTAGAATTGATTGAAAAGATATGCAAGGATACCGGCGATAAGCTGAGAATACGAAACTACGAGCGCTTGAGTCCTTTAAACGTTGCCGAGGAACACTTTTCGAAGAAACGTTTGGAGCAAAACATTGAGAAAGGGGATTGTTTTGTCGCATTTTCGAGAAAGGCGGTGTACGCGCTGAAAAGCGAAATCGAGAGAAGAGTGCCCTTGAGAGCGTGCGTGATTTACGGAGGATTGCCTCCCGAGGCGCGATCGAGGCAAGCAGAATTGTTCAATAAGCCGGATTCGGGATACGACTTGTTAATCGCGAGCGACGCCATTGGTATGGGATTGAATCTGAACATTCGACGCATTATTTTCAACGAATTAACAAAGTTTGACGGAGTAGAAATTCGACAGCTGTCGAGTCCAGAGGTGAAACAAATTGCAGGCAGAGCTGGACGGTATAAAATGTCTTACTACGATAAAGGAGGTGGAGTTGTGACGACGACGGACGATGGCATGGTTCTTGATGGTAATAGAAAAAATGGCGATAACGCGAAAAGTGATATCGTAAAAAGTAGCGGAGTATCTGGTTTACAATTCATACAAAATCAACTTAATGCTCCTGTAGAAGCTTTGAAAACTGCGGGTTTAGCACCAACGTTTGAGCAAATACTCGAGTATTGCTCTAAAGTTGAAGGTGCGACTTTGGAGGATGCAATGAAAGCGTTATCGTCGGATGCAATAGTTCCGAAATATTACAAGATGCGCAAGAGCGATGAAGTTATTCGATTGGCAAAGTATTTAGAAAACCTTGGCATGGAGATTGAGGATCATTACACGTTCTCCGTATCACCCACGAGTGTTGATTGTCTGCACAGTATGAAGACGTTGATGAATTTTGCAAAGGCGTTCCTAAACGAAGGTCACGTGAGCGTAAAGTTGATTCCAAAGTCAGTCAACAAACACGATAGAAAGTCTAGAGCAGATGCGCAGACGCGCATGAACCAACGAAGTGTGGGCATCTTGGCGACTTTGGAAGAGCAACACCGAGCGTACGATTTATATTTATGGTTCGCGAGGCGAATGAGCGCGCAGTTTCCAGAGTATAGCCTCGCCGAAGCGTTACGAGTCATGTGCGCACATTCGATTGATGCTGAACTCCAGAAACTATCTACAACAGCTACCATTGAAAGTAACTCAAGGAAGAAAAAGAGCGAAAAGAAGGAAGAGGGTTCGAGCAAGCCGGTTAAACAAATTGAGGAGCTTGATAGAAAAATTCTCCGCTCTGCGATAAATCGGGTAAACGAGGAAAGGAAGAATTTGTCTCTCTTATCGAAGCCAGCGACAACGAAAAAAGCAACAACAACGACATCGAGGCAGCACTAGTTCAGCAAAAGCAGTAGGCCCACGTAGTGTATGATAGGAAGTAGTACTAGCAATATTGTAAGCAATACATGTAGAAGAACTAGTTTATTTATACAATTTTCCACTTAAAAATCTGCTTTCTTTGGTTTTGGCGGAAGAATGTCGTATCGTAATAATCGCGTGTCGACGCCGCCAATCCCCAAGACGTGCTTGCGACTCGCGCGCATATAAATTTCTCTCGATATAGAAGGGTCTCCAGATAAAACGAACGCGGACTGGTTTGGCATTTCTCTTTTTAAAAAGATTCCCAACTTTCTCCAAGCGTCTCCGGCTTCGGTCGAGTTCACATCTCCCGGCAAAATTTCGTTGTAGTCATCACCACCGCCATCGCCACCACCCCATCTTTCTTCGTCATTGTCTTGGTCTTCGTTGTTATAGCCGTTCTCGCCTCCGTAAGAAGAATCTCTATTTGATGATCCGCTGCCGTTACGATTCACGTCGCTCATTCTACTATCGAGTGAAATTCTCTTCCCCCACGGTGGGTTCGTACAAATGCTTCTTCTTTTCGATTCTAATAACGAAGGCGGAACTACCCACTCGTCAACGGAAGATTGGTACACTTTCACGACGTGCGGTACACCGGCGGCTAGAGCTGAGCGCTGCGCCAACGATACTGAACCAGGATGGATGTCGTTGCCTAAGCACGTCACTTTATTCTTTTGGTCGGAAAACTGATGGAATTCTTCCTCTGCGATTCTCTTTTTTTCGGCGTTATCGATGCAATCGAGAAAGACGTCCTCGTTGAAATCTGGCCAATTTTGGAACGCGTATCCACCATTTTTGTACCGAACTAGCCCAGGTGCAACATTCATAGCCATCAAGGCGGCTTCAACAACCATCGTACCTGAACCGCACATTGGGTCTATAAATACAGGAGGCGATATATCGTCATCTTCTTCTCGCTGGCTTCTCCATTCGTCGAGCGCTTCCGGCCATCCGGCGATGTGAAGTAATCCAGCTGCCGCGGCTTCGTTCAACGCGGCTCGATGAACAGATAAATTTGCTCTGTATCCTCTTCTGTGTAAAGAATCACCGCTCGTGTCGCGATAAAGCGTCGCCCGATCTTTATACAAAGTCATAAACAACGGAACGTCTGCTTTCACTTTGTTGCCGCGAAAGTCGCGCGGATCTCTCGGGCGAATACCACCGCACGCGTCTGAAATGTAATCGCAAATGGCATCTTTTGCTCTCGTGCACGCGAGTTTCGTGCTCGAAATTTGAGAATTTGACCACACTCTCGCTTCGATCGAAAACGTTAATTCTGCGTTGATTAAAACTTCTTGCCACGGAACGCAATGTTTAACAAAATCATACACGGAATCGAAACCTGATTCGAGCGGATCTAAATCCCCAGACGCGAGTTCGCACAATACTCTCGTTCCCGAACGAAGCCAAATGTTCGCGTTGTATGCAGTTTCTAAAGTACCGACAAAGGAGACACCAGATGCGCCTATTTCAACGTGCTGCGCTCGAATCTCTTTCGATGAAAGCTCTTTGGCGACAACTTCCTCCAAACCCGGATGGCAGGTGACGAAAAAGCGAGACATGCCTTTTGACACTGGTGCGCGTTCGGGTGCCGCTTCTTGGTCTTGGTATGCATCTTCACCTCTTCTTCTTCTATTACTACTGTTACTACTTTTTTGTGCATTAAGAGGGTTTCTGCTCGTTTCGGAAGAAGAAAAGAGTCGCTCGCGGCCTTCTCTTTGTCTCGGCGCGCGTTGCGTCGTAGAAGTTGATGACGCCTCGCTCCTTTGCTTAAAGTTTTCGTGGAAGCTCCTAAAGTCTGCATCATCATCATCATCATCTAAATCATCGTAATCATCGTAATTGTCATCTCCGTCAGAATCAGAATCATCACTGATTTTCTTGAATTGATCCATTTGTCGTTGAAATAATCGTTTCCGCTCTTCATCACCGCCTTTGCCTCGGTTCTCTTTGAACCTGTTTGTCGCCGTATTTTTTGGCGCCGAGGACGATGTTTTCTTGGTCGTTCTCCTCATACCGTCTCGAGGCGGTTCCGTAGTCGCCGCTCTGATGGCATCGAAATCGTTTTGCATATCCTCGCGTACACTTGGTTTCCATCCTGGTGGTGCCGGAGGTGGTACTGCTCCTCCACCAACGTCGCTTTGTGTTACTTCGTGTTGATATTGTTGTTCCGCAGAGGCTGAAAAAATCGGTTTTAATTGTTGTTTTTCTCCTCCTTTTCCTCCTCCTCCTCCTCCTTGTCGCGCGTTTCGTAAACCAGCGCCCCAACCACCGGAATCATCGAATGAATCCACGTCTTGTCTTCTTCCTCTTCTTTCTCTCCCTTCGCCTCTTCCTCCTCTGCCTCTTCCTCCTCTTCCTCTTTGTTGTTGTTGTTGTTGTTGTTGTCGTGAATCGTTCCCGGCGGCGTTCGTTGAAAATAAAGCGCAATTTCTTCCTCGTCTGGGAAATCTCGACGACGACGAATCAAAGGTGTTGTTGTTGTTGTTGTCGCGCGCGTCGAGAAAGCGCACCAAAGATGAAGGCAGGAATTGTCTGACTAAAGAAGAAGAAGAAGAAGAAGAGGAAGAGGATGTTTTTAATCCTGCTCTTCCACCGTGTGTGCCAAAGGTGAACCCCGTTGTTGTTCTCATCGATAATCGCAGGGGACTAATTTTTGTTTGTTTTTGTTTTTTGTTTGTTTTTTGTGAGGAAAAGCAAAAAAAGAATTCGTCCGCCCGTTTTGCACACACAACCCTAATTTCCGGGAAATTATTTCCCCTTCAAAAAAAAAAAGCAACAAAAAACTATCACGGG
>Ga0255763_1003654_pt1 | contig 13662 bp, 8 predicted proteins | sample 041ome_2_FD_179963 | JGI IMG/M metagenome (GOLD analysis project Ga0255763, IMG submission 179963) | Coastal salt marsh microbial communities from the Groves Creek Marsh, Skidaway Island, Georgia - 041406US metaG (version 2) | ecosystem: Environmental > Aquatic > Marine > Intertidal zone > Salt...
TTGTTGGTCACGTGAGTCGTGTTGATCGCGTAACTGCCAATCGTTCCTATTGAAGTCTTTGGTGCACCAGTAGACACCGCGCCGACTAGGTCACTTGTTGAAGTGATCAGTGTAGGAGTGATTGTTGTGAATGATTGATTTGTTGCTGACCATTCGAATATACCATACGAGCTTGATGCAAGGTCAAACCAGTATGTGCCATCTGATGGTGTTGCCGTCGGTGCTGAAGCACTTCCGATCAACCCTGATGTGTCAACGTTGGCTCTCAGAACGTATGCCCTGTTGGCCACTCCTAGAAAACTGTAAGCCGCCTGTAGACCCCATTCGTTCAATTCATAACCGTGTAATGAATTTCCTGAGGCGTCCGTATAGAATTTTGGATCTCCAAAAGTCTCTGTTAATTCTCTCTGTGACGAGATCAAGTAAGCAGTGTTGGCGTTAGCAGTTGTCGTTCCTGCCGCCGTGCCGTCTCCTGCTCCGTTGGTCTTGTCTTGTGATGATGCTACTATGAAAAGAGGTGTAGTACCCGCATCTGATGGTACGTAAAAACTCTCGTTTATTACTGAAACCTCTACTCCTGGTGATGTTAAAGCCATTTTTCGTTTTCTCCTTGCAAGTTTAACGTATACAGAGTTATTTATTATATCATACGGTTTTGTTGACATAATTTACCATTTTCCAGGTGCCTATATAGGCGACGTAAATACACACATGCGATATCCTGATAGACCATTGTGCAAGGAGTGTAGGACCAAGCCTAGGGCTTACGCCTATCGCCGTGGAGACCGAGTGTACTGGCGTAGCCTGTGTGATACCTGTAATAGGAAACGTATGGGCAAACGTGTAGGTGGCATAACCGCACTACAGCGTTCGGGTTACAAGAAGCATCGGAAGTGTGAACTGTGTGGATTCAAGGCACAGGATAAAGCACAGTTGGACGTGCTGTTTGTGGACGGGAATCTGAGGAATACGGTGGCTACTAATTTAAAAACAGTTTGCGCCAATTGCCAGCGGTTGGCCGGGGTCCGTAGACTCGGTTGGCGTGTGGGTGATCTTGTTGCTGACGATTAAGTCATCGACTTTGCTGTATAGTTCCTCTTTTGTGCCATCGTTCTCTATGAGGTGATCGTACTCGGATTTGGCCCAGGCATATTCTGAGGAATGTATGTGTTTTGGCACCACATTGCCCTCCACATAGTCAGTGAACCAGTCTGGATCAGCGCCACGTTTCACCAGCACTATCTTACCGCCCATTTCTCGTATTGTCTTGATCTCGTTTTCAAATCTCGTGTCCGCTATCACAGTGGGCTTGCCATCATACCTAGCCATGCAACTGTCAATCCATATGGCATCATGCATATTCTGTCGCATGACTTCCGTGCCAAAATGCTGTAATACCCATCTGGGAGTCACATCCTTGCCAAAACGTTTGCTCCAGAAAGCATCGGTTTTCTCACGCCATTCTCTGCTTTCTTTTGTCTTGCCTTCCAGCATGTCTCGATCCCAATTGAACATGGAACTGACCGCGTCCTTGAGACTTTTCGCGAATGAGTCCTTCCTAAAACCGTATTTCTGTGCCAGTCTATCAGAAACTGTGTCTTTACCAGAACCTATCAATCCTACTACTCCTATCAGCATAGGATTATTATACTATTTTTTTAGACGTTTTTCAATCTCTTTGATTGCTTTTCTGACTGATTTCAAGATGCTAACCCTCAGGCTTTTTTTACCTTCCTTCAAGGCCCTGATGCTCATTGTTTCTAATTCCTCGACCAGTTTCTCTAATTCATCCAGTGAGAGGTCAGAATATTTCTTGTAATTGGATTTTGTCATGACAGTATTATTTAAATGATAGTGATTGGCAATTAACCAATAACAAAACTGTGCGGAGTTCCGCCTTCTTGGAAATTACCTATCTCGCTGTCAAGTCTTTCCATCTCAGCATTACCTTCGTTCTTCAAAGCATCGCCATTCAATGAGGTCCCACCCTGTGGTCCCGCTATGGTGTTGAACTTACCTCTGGCCTCGCCCAGCATCACTTTACATACTGCTAATGTGTAATCCCTGATCCACGGCTTGGCGTAGATGTCCTTGAACAGTGTGATGTCCGGTCTGTAGTTGTCGGTGTGCATCAGCACGGTTTCGTTGTCGGCCCTAGGTCTCTGTGTTATTGTCAGTTTCTTGGTTGCCACATCAAAATGAAACTGTATGAAACTTCCAAACATTTTCCCCACAAGTTCTTGATAACTTGCGAAAGCGTAGTAAGTGGCCAATCCGCCAGTGGCGCCTGCTCTTAAAAGATATGTGTTGGTGTAGGCTAGGTTGAATGGTTCAAACAGTGTTCCGCCTTCCCCGCCTTCTGTCCTCGAACCTACGGTCCTCCTGTTGAGGTTCCTCACGTTGATCACCTCGTCTGGTAGGATGTATGAATTCTGGTCCTTTTTCAGTTCCAGGAAAGCGTATGATTCTTCCACGGCGTTCGACGATCTCTGTCTGTATCTGTTAACAGACCTCTCCAGCGCCGTATGATAGTGTTTTGGGTCCAATTCCACGTCGATCATGCCATCGCCGAGATTGTTCTTCACGTAATCAAATATTTCCTGTTGTCCTGTTTGGAGTTCTGACATACTCATATTTATTGTCGTGATGCCAGCAATAAATATGTATGATATGCCAAGATTATCCATTTTCAAGCCTGAAAAAGGCAACGACTACAAGTTCTTCGATCGCAACATCAAGGAGATGTTCCAGGTGGGCGGCACGGACCTACACTTCCACAAGTATCTGGGTCCTTACGATCAAGGCGACACCAACAAGGATGGCCCGGCCAGTCCCACGCAACCGCAGTACTCCGGAGACAGCCTAAACGAGAGGACCATACAAGATTTGTTATTCCTAGAGAACAGAGATAGGAAATACGCCAGTGATGTGTACGTGGTCAGGGGCATATACAACGTACAGGACGCTGATTTCAATCTTTCACAGTTTGGTATGTTCCTACAGAATGACACATTATTCCTTACAGTTCATCTGAACGATATAGTAGAGAGGATCGGCAGGAAACCCATGGCAGGAGACGTGATAGAATTCCCACACATGAAGGAAGATTACAGTTTAGACGAATCAATCCCTATAGCACTAAAGAGATATTATGTAGTGGAAGATGTAAACAGGGCCGCGGAGGGATTCTCACAGACTTGGTGGCCACACTTATTAAGACTGAAGATGAAGACGATGGTGGATTCGCAGGAATTCAAGGACATCATCGGAGATGCCACAACGGCAGGATCCGTTGCCAGTTACATGAGCACCTACAACAGGGAGAAGACCATCAACGATCAGATTGTTGCGCAGGCGGAAGCAGACGCTCCGAAGTCCGGCTTCAACTACAAACAGTATTACGTGGCTCCCATTGACGAGAGGGGCAACATCAGGACGGACAATGTGAACGATACTGACAGGGTAAGTTCAGATAAGACAGTGAACGCAGTCATAGACACTCCGGCCGCTTCACACTACGGATTCTACCTAGACGGTGATGGTGTGGCACCAAACGGCAACCCGGCGGGATTTGGCATATCGTTCCCAACATCAAATGTTGACAAGGGCGACTACTTCCTAAGGACCGATTACCTACCAAACAGGTTGTTCCGATTCGATGGAACCAGATGGGTCAAAATTGAGGACTCTGTAAGAATAACTACTACAAACAATGATTCACGTGCCAACTATAAGACAAGTTTCGTAAACAACTCAACCAGTTCGACCATTAATGGTTTGACTGTTGAACAGAGACAGGCATTAACAGACGCGTTGAAACCAAAGGCTGACAATTAAGGATGTTACATTTTTACGAAGGACAGGTTAGGAAATTCCTCACTCAATTCATCAGGATATTGAGCAACTTCTCTGTGGAGACCGGCAGGGGTTCAGATGGACAGGTCCAACTGAGGGCAGTGCCCGTTGTTTATGGTGATCCAACCAGACAGGTGGCCAATATCATACGTAACAACTCAGAGAACGCACTGGCCTACGCACCAAAGATAGCCTGCTATGTGAGGGAACTGAACTACGACAGGGACAGGATGCAGAATCCCTATCACATAGAGAAACAGCACCTGAAAGAACGTGCATACGACGAATCCACTGGAGAATACACCAATCAGTTGGGTGCTGGATACACCATAGAGAAGGTGATGCCTTCGCCATTCAGGTTGGAAGTCACGGCGGACATATGGAGTTCCAACACGGACCAGAAACTACAGATAATGGAACAGATACTTTACCTGTTCAACCCAGACTTCGAGATACAGAAGTCCGACAACTACATAGATTGGACCAGTCTCAGTTACGTTGAACTGACAGGAGTGACCTTCAGCTCAAGGACCATACCAGTGGGTGCGGATTCAGAGATAGATGTTGCCACATTGACATTCAGTATGCCAATTTGGTTATCACCACCTGTGAAAGTCAAGAAACTGGGTGTGATACAGAAGATCATAATGAGCATCTATGACGATGATGGCGGTATAGCAAAAGGATTGATCGACGGATCCATGATTTCGAGGAGTTATGTGACACCAAATAATTTTGGATTATTGGTCACCGGAAATCAGTTGAGACTATTAGGTACAACCGGTGTTAATGTGAAATCCGGGGGAGATGGATTCCACACAGGAGCCAACGAGCCAAGCAACTACGATCCTTTCGAGACGTTTGGACCAGCGGTCAACTGGAAAATTTTATTGGACCAGTATGGCAAGGTCACAAACGGCACATCTCAGATAAGATTGACCCAGCCCAACGGCAACGAGATCGTCGGCACCATAGCGACAACCACATTGGATGACACGATCTTGCTGTACACAATAGATTCAGACACCATACCAAGCAACTCACTGACTGCCGTGAAGAAGATAATAAATCCTGCAACGTTCGATCCAGGCACACCTGCGAACGGTGATAGGTATCTAGTGATCAATGATGTTGGTGATAGCACTGCCAGTTTCCAGAGTCAGACCTGGGGCACACTGGTGGCCAGCGTGGGAGACATCATAGAGTACAACAGTTCAACTTCGAAATGGAACGTGGCCTTTGACGCTTCAAACCCAGATTCGACACAGCACTACGTGACCAACCTAAACACCGGAATACAGTACAGGTTCAATGGCACGGAATGGGTCAAATCATACGAGGGTGTGTACACCGCGGGTAATTGGAGCATAGTGTTAGACGGTAATTCATCAGATTACAATGCCAGCACCGACGCAACCACCCCTTGATAAAACAACTTTAATCTGTTATAATACGGTATGAGTGAAAACATAGTCTGTTCTGGAGCACTGTTCTACGCCACCGGCACGAAACGATTCCTGTTCCTACAACGCACTGATAAGAAGACACAAGGTCTTTGGGGATTGGTGGGCGGCAAGAACAAGTTCACGGAGAGTGCTTTCGAGGGACTCAAGCGTGAGATACAGGAGGAAGTGGGTGACACTCCCAAGTTCAAGAAAGTGATACCGTTGGAGATGTTCACTTCAAACGATCAGAAGTTCTTTTTCCATACCTATCTCGTGGCAATAGAGTCAGAGTTCATACCAAAATTAAATGCGGAACACTCCGGCTACTGCTGGACGGCGTTCGAGTGCTGGCCCAAAAATCTACACATGGGTCTACGTAATACATTGAACAACAAGAGTATCAAAGGCAAGTTACAGACTATATTGGATCTGATTGTTTAATCGTTTTTGATATAAGTTTTACCAGTGAGTTTCTCTATATCTCGGATCATTTCTTCCATGTTGATCCTGACCGTTTTGCCGGTCCTAGTATTTCTGGAATAGTATTCCCATTCTCCTGCTTGGTTGTGCGGAGATATCTTGGTCACGTTGCCCGCTTCGTCCCTCACATAAACTTCTGCGCTTGATGCCTCGTCCTTGGCGTATATGTGTGCCTTGTCGGCCACACCGGTCGGATCACTGCCAACAGTTAATGCGATTGGACTGGTGAATGTTTTCGCCCCCGTGATGGTCTGTTCAGTGGAAACTAGCACCGTGTCAGCCGTTGACGCACCCGCTAATCCCCTCAGCATGTGTACCCTGTATCCGTTGACTATCGTGCTCGAACCCGAGGTCGACGCCGCCTGTACTGTGACGGTCGTACCACTCAGTGATGCTGTGAATGTGAGTTGATCAGAACCTTTCGTGCTGACCAGAGGTCCCTGTGTGACGTAGGCCTCATCGTTGGCCACCACCATCACTTCTGATATGCTGGCCGCACCTTCTGTGGCGTTATATCCTGTGAACACGTAGAATGCACCAGTGTATACCGATGTGGCGAAACTGTCCACGGTGGTCGCTCCCGAGTCCACTGTGGTTGCTTCTACGACGTTGACGTTGTCCCCGGTCGATGATGATTCATCGTCTGCCAGTAATATCTTGTATATGGTCACACGCAGGTTTGGCTCATTTCCTGAAGCACTCAGTTCAACGTTTGACCCATTGATGGCCGCTGTCAGTTCGATTAGATCATTCGATCCCGTGTTGACGTTTCCATATGACGTGATGTATGCTGTTGTGCCATCGTGTACCACCATGGCCTCCACGTTTGACAGCTCTGTCTTGGTGGCGTTGTTCACAGAGATGTAGTACTTGGCTCCCCTGTAACTGGCGTGTGCCCATGAATCTATCACCTCCGATGCTGAATCTACATCGGTGTTGATGTTGGTCACAACATTACCTGTGGTGGCCGCTGTTGTGTTGTCTCCTGTGGCTATCCTGTAGAAGCTCACTGAGTTCACGACCGATCCGCCCGTTCCCAACAGTCTGGCGTTACCGCCCGCCACGTCCGCCGTCACTGTGACGTAGGTGTTGCTGACGTTGGACTGTGTGATGTGTGATTCTGCCACGAACGCGTCCGTGTCATTGTGCACCAGGCTGTACTTGGCGGTTGAGACCTCGTCGTTGATCTCGTCCCTGGTCACTGCCAGGTACCACGCTGAGTCGAAACTTGAAGTGGCGAACTGGTCTATGATCGATGCGGTGGTGCTGATCGCAGTGGCAGATCCCGTTGATGTGTCGTTGGTGTTCTCTGCTGTGGCCGTCGTAGCACCTAGTTGTGCCCATCCGCCCGCCGTGGTGTAGCCCTCTATTGTGTCTGTGCTACTGTTGTAACGTATCATACCCGCGGATCCGCTTGGTCTCTGTGCCGTGGTTCCGTTGGGCAGTCTCACTGCGTTGGTTGTTGTGGAGGCGTCCAGCACCGTTGTTGCGTTCATGGTGATTATGGTGCTTCCGTCCGCGTCTATGGTGATTGAACCTGTGCCTGAATCTGTTACCGTAACATTAGAGTTAAGTTGTGATATTGAATTTGTAGATACTGTGGCGAAACTTAGGTTTCCTGAACCGTCCGTCTTGAGGAACTGGTCAGCAGAACCATCTGCGGTAGGAAACTTGTATGCGTTGTTGAACGTGATCGCACCACCGTCGTTACCATCAATCTTAAACTGCCCGTTATTGCCTTGAGGATCTGCACCTGTACCATCAGTATCAACAGCAACCGAAAACTGTGTCCTGTTGGCATTGTTGGTGTTGTCAAAAGCAAACGCACCACCCACAAGTAGTGATGTACCATTGTAGTATTCGTGGTTACTCCTGAATAGGTAGTCACCTGCCTGCACAGCACTTGGTGAGGCAATCGTGCCTCTGTATCTTCTTGTTCTTACATCTGGAGCGTCAGCACTATCATTGTACTGCTCCATCCTGATCTGCGCGGTCTGGGCACCTTCGCCCGTCATGTGTAGGGTCACTTCAGGTGAGGTTTGGTTAATACCTAGATAGTTACTGACAGGGTCTACTGATAGTGTCGTATCTTGTATTAAATTATTGTCACTGCCCACAATCGCAAAAGCGTTTTGTGTGGTAAAGTTATCAGCCCGTAGAGAACCACCTGTGATATTACCTGATGTTGTAATAGCACCACCTGATCCAATTGTGACTACTGGAACACTATTGTAGGCTATTTTTACATCATTGGCGCCAACAGAACCAAGCACCGAATCAGTGGCACCTCCTTCGATGAAAGTAGAAGCACCGTCTGTTCTATCTAACACCAATAGTGCGTTTGCGCCAGTGTTTTCTATTTCTACTTGGTATGCTGGACTTGTTGTTCCAATACCAACTCTGTTATTCGAAGCATTGACAAAAAGTGTGTTTGTATCAACTGTAAGATTTCCTGTTACTATAGGAACATCTAGTGTTTTATTTGTTAATGTTTCTGTACCTGCCAATGTAGCAAATGAGCCATCCTGTAATGCCGTATTAAATTCAGCAGTTGTACCTGTTAAAGTACCCTCACCTAAATCTAATGTTAAAGTATTAGAGGCGCTGTCAATTGTTTTGTTTGTTAAAGTGTCGGTACTATCCTGTAGCACAATAGTGCCTGTGGCATCTGGTATGGTGATTGTTCTGTCTGCCGTGGGATCAGTTACTGTGATGCTGGTCTCATTGCCGTCGTCAGTCGCTCCCTCGAAACTGATGGTTTGGTTGAACACCGGTGTACCGCTTACATTTGACTGTATCAGTGTTGGGTTACGTTCTGTGTAGCCCGCATCAATGCTGGTCTGTTCGCTGTTTGCAGTAGTGTTAATGGTGACATTGTCTCGTTGTGCCGCTGACCGTGGAATGATCTCCACATCACAGTTGACATTGCCATATAAATTCGAGCCATGAATGTATTCGAAGGCCAGTATGAATCCGGCTGTGGTGGTTTCTTTGGTCCACAACATGGGTTCGATGAATCTTGTGCCATTGTGTTGTTCTTCGTAAGTCACTGTCCAGTCAAGGTCTGGAAGTGTGTTGCTACGCAGTGCGGCGTAGAACGTCACAACGTGAAAGTTTGACGCACTAGTGGCGGTCATCGTGACTTTACAAGTGTAGTTCTGACTGTCACCATCTGGAATGATGGTCGCTATTTTTTGGTATTCTCCTTGTGTGAAATATGATCCACTGGCGGCACCACTGTACACTTGAACAAAATTCAATTGATTAGCATTTACGAATCTCTGTTCAATAAACTGTGGACTGTTGGAACCTGACTCGAATACCGGTGCTCTCAGTGTTTTATTTTGTAGGGTGTCTGTGCTTGTTGCCGTGATGTAACTGCTGAGATCTGGTCCCGTCACGGTCAGTGTGTCACCGCTCACCGCGGTGGTGATGTTGGTTCCGCCCGCTATCTTGAATGTCTCTCCTGTGCCCAGCGTGGCACCCGTTGAGTCATCACCTACCAACTGTATGTTGGTGTCTACGTTTATTCCTGTGAGTTGTGATCCATCCCCAGCGAACGCTGTGGCTGTTACTGTTCCTGCTACCTGTAATGCTGTTGTGGGTTCTGAAGTACCGATACCTACGCGACTGTTGGTGACGTCGAGATACAGTAGGTTTGTTTCAAACGCAAGGTCGACGCCATTCCTGGTTAGGTTTGACTTCAGTACCGACCCTGATATACGACCTATGGCCATACTTCAGTACTCCTTATAATAATGTTAGTGTGGCAAACGCCACGCACGGTCTCCCTATCATTGCCGACCGACAGCAGTACTGGTATTTATGCGCCTAAAAAAAAAGGGCGACCCTAAAGCCGCCCTTTTGATTCTACTAAAAAGTATGAGTATTTACTAGTGACTCACCCTCACAGCCGCTAATACTGATCCTGGACCAGCAACGTCTTTGTTGGTAAGTGCTCTACCGATCACGTTGAATGCTGTACATTCTGCTTTGGTAGCCGCTCTAGCATATCCTGGAACTGATGCAGAAATTAATCTGTCACCCTTGTTCACAGTGCCGATCACTTTCACGTTCACCCTACCCGTCATCGCGATGTATGGGTGTGTCTCATCTGATCCAGCACCGCCGTTCATCTTAAACGCCGCTTGATCCAGACTGGAAACAACACCAAACACTTCATCCGATGCTTCTTCGTTCACAGCCGTGATCTCTTCGGCTCCGCCCAATGCTACCACTGTGCCTGGCTCGTACATACTGTCAGATGCGAATCTTTCAGCTACGTCAGAATACTGTGCCGCTGTCGCTGTACCTTCTAGGTTGGCAATCAAAGTACCTGCCGTGATGGTCAAGTTACCTGTTGAAGCACCAGTGAACGTACCTGTACCCATTTTGAACTTGTCTTCCGACTCATCGTACCCGATGAACGCGTTGTTTTGATCACCACGCTCGATCACGATACCCGCGTCGTTGCCCGGGGTACCAGTTGTTCCGTTCGCAAGTTCGATCAATGCGTCAGTGATTACTTTGTTGGTCGAGGCCAATGTTGTGGTCGTACCGTTGACCGTGAAATCACCTGACACGATCACGTTACCACTGAAAGTGGCTGAAGTGTCGTTGACCACTAATTCGTTGTTACCGTCAACATTGATTATGACCTGGCCGGCTCCGCCTGCTCCGTCATCCACGTCAACCGATGAGTTACCCTCTGTGATAGTGGTTGATGAAAGACTTGATAAGCCGTTGTCAATGTATGCCTTGATCGATTGCTGTGTGGCCAGAGCCGTATCAGAATTAGATGAAAGGGTGTCCTCGTCTAGGATGCTGTTCACTCTAGCACCTGAACCACCTAACTGCATACCAGAATCGTTAACTGTCAACTCTGTGTTGCTGTTGGCTGTTACAGTCAATACGCCTGAAGCACCCGTGCCTGACACAGTTGCGTTCGTGGCATTGCTGTCTGTTGTAATACTTACTGTTGAGATCGCGTTTATTGAATCGTCAACGTATTTCTTGTTGGCCACGTCACCGTCATCGCTTGGTGCCGATGTTGCTAGGCCTGTTATGGTGTTAGCCGATGCTGATATCGTGATATCACCAACGCTTAAACCGTTCTTTACTCTGAAGTTTCTTGTTGTCATGGTTCCATTTCTCCCGCATGATTGTTGTTAATGTATGGTATTTATGCGATTTTTGGTAATTTTAACAACTACACTTTAAGAATGTGGAGTCGTAAAAAAACGCCCTAACGTGATGTTAGGGCGTTTAGAATTATCGTTAAGTTCGACTATTACGAAGCCAGAGAGTACTGTACCTTGATATTCTTAGTACCCGAGTCAGTAGGTGTAGCCTGTACACTCACCGTGTTAGAGCCATCGTGAACGAACGAGATGTCTGCTTGATCGTTTGCCCCTGAGTTGGTTATACCAAAGATCGTTCCATAAGCGGTCGAACCGTCATGTACCACTATGCCCTTCATCGCAGAGTACTCTGTGTTGCCTGAGTCAGCGATCTGTATGTAGATCTCCGCCGATCTGTATGTGTTAGCGTTGAAACTGAACACTGTCACAGCACTCGAACCTGACACTTCCGTAGCAGTTCCTTCTGATCTAGCAACACCACCCGTAACCAATGCTGAGTTGTCAGCACCTGTGATCGCGAATATCCTAGCGCCTGAGTGAGGAGCAGAAGTAAACGTGATGTTTGTGCCTGAAACACTGTAGTTTTCGGTTGGTTCTTGGTAAACGTTGTCGATGTACACGAACACGTTGTTGGCTGATTCTGGCTCAGTGCTGAAGAATCCTGTGAACGTGGTAGTCGAACCATCACCTGTGGCTGTTTCTTTAGTGAAAGTCGGAGCGTCACCTGATGTTGCGAAGTCAACCCAAGTTGAACCATCCTGTGATCCCTCGTACTTACCGCTTTGGTTGTTGAACCTGATCACACCAGGAACTGGTGTAGGTCTGGCCGCCGTGTTACCGGCCGGTAGTGCGATGGCGTCAGTGGCAGTTCCAACGTCCAGGCTGTAGCCCGGGGTCGCCGTCAATATACCGATCCTGTCGTTGCCCGCGTCACCGAATAGCAAGTTGGCGTTGTTGTCACCCTCAAATCTGAAGTCCAGGTCTGCACCTGATTCGTTGAATATGAAAGTTCCACCGTCCACGCTCACGTTGCCTGTGGCAGTCAAAGCGGTCGATACCGCAACAGCACCAGTTGAGTCAGTGATGACTATGGCCGCTGTGCCGTCGTTTGCTCTAACGTTTGTAGCGTTTACTGATGTAGCAGTAGCAGTTGTGAAAGTACCCGCCGCGGCACTGTTACCACCAATAGTCGTGCCATCTATTGCACCGCCATTGATGTCCGCTGTGTCAGTGGTGAAAGTAATACCACTTGCCACTGTGAAGGCCTTACTTGCTGTGATCAACTCTGAACCGTTTGTGGTGTCAAACTTCAAGTATGAGTTAGACGCTTCCTTGATGTCCAAAGCCGCCGCTGTGTTGTCAGTTAATGTTATACCTACAGTTGTTCCGTCAGCACTGATTGTGTCTAGTGCGATGTCACCCACGTTGGTGATGTTGTTGTCACCAAAACTAGGAGCGGCATTGAAAGTCACAATACCAGTTGAGTTGGCCATTGTCATTGCCAATGTGCCATCTGCGGCTGAAACTGTGCCGGTCTCAACGTCTGCACCAGTGATAACGTTCGCTCTCACGTTCGCGTAACTGTCGATTGTGATGTTACCTGCTGTTGTACCATCCTCTGATGCCGTTACAGCAAAAGCGAATTGGTCTGTAGATTCATCCCAGATGAACGAAACGTTGTCCAGTGATCCTCTGTTGAAGAATAGACCTTGGTCAAAAGTGTTGGCGTCACCACCTGAGTTGTTTTTTGCTAATTGGATAAGCGGATCTTCAACTGTCAAAGTGGCACTGTCGATTGTTGTCGTTGTACCATTTACAGTCAAGTTTCCGTCAACTGAGAAGTTAGTCGATACGTTAACATCACCTGTTGAGTCAGCGATTGTCATCGCCGCCGTGCCGTCATTGGCCTTGAAGTTCGTGGCCTGTACGTTAGTGGCAGTAGCGGTAGTGAATGTACCTGCCGCCGCACTTGCACCACCGATCGTTGTGCCGTCTATGGCACCACCATTGATGTCTGCTGTGTCTGTTTCAAATGTTACACCAGTCGAAACCACCATCTTCTTGTCAACAGTGATCTGTTCACCCGAATCAGTTGTGACGAACGTCATGTACGCATTTGAGCCCTCTTTGATCTCCAAAGCAGTGGCCGAGTTGTCATCCAACAATAGGTCGAAGTCAGTGCCGTTGTCTGAGCTGACCGAGTCCACGTTGATGTCGCCCACGTTCAGTGCGTCCAAGTCACCTAGGTCAAATGAACCAGCAACCTGTAAGTTTGTGATTACGGTGTTACCTGTGCCATTAGGGGTGATGGCTATGTTACCGTTCGTGTTGATGCCCGTGATTGTCTGGTCCGATACTGAAAGGTTGTTCAGTTCGATGGTCCCGTCTGCCCTGATGTGCATCCTGTCTGTGCCAGCGGTTGAGAAGTGTATTTGATCTTCGTCCGCCGTTCTCTCAACTTCAACCTCTGTGTCACCGTCCGCGTCAAATAGTCTCGTACCACCTGATAGTACTGCCCAGGCACTGCCCGCGTAACCCTCTATCTGTGATGTGTCTGAGTTGTATCTTAGGTCACCATTTGCGGGTGATCCCGGTCTCTGACCTGTGCCACCTGATGGTAATCTCAGTGCGTCCGTGGCAGACACGTGTAGTGTCACTGCCGGTGAGGCCGTACCTATACCAATCCTGCTGTTGGTAACGTCTAATGCTAATAAATTTGTTTCAAAAGTAAGGTCAGTGCC
>Ga0255763_1003656_pt1 | contig 13659 bp, 6 predicted proteins | sample 041ome_2_FD_179963 | JGI IMG/M metagenome (GOLD analysis project Ga0255763, IMG submission 179963) | Coastal salt marsh microbial communities from the Groves Creek Marsh, Skidaway Island, Georgia - 041406US metaG (version 2) | ecosystem: Environmental > Aquatic > Marine > Intertidal zone > Salt...
GTCGGCGCTCCATGTTTCTCTCTCTCTCTTTCTCTCTCTCTCTCTCTCTCTCTCTCTCTCTGTGTGTGTGTGTGTGTGTGTTTCTTTCTGTTCGTATCTGCGTGCAAAGCAGCGCGCGCCACTAACACCTCTCGTCCTCGCGAGACGCAACACACAACGTTTTTCTTCCCTCTACGAATCAAGGGAAAAAAAATCACGCACACACCCTAAACCCCCACAGGAGTCAAACTTTTTTTGTCCGTTTGTGTCGTTTGTGCATTTTTTCCAAAAAGCCGACTCGACGACTCGACGACGACGACGACGGCGATCCGAGAAGAAAGAAAAGAAGAATTTTTTTGATTTTGATTTCAAAAAACTTACCACAACGCGCCGACGACGGTGGGGCAGGGGCCGGTGCACACTTTCTCCTCCGGTAGAGTCGCCTTTTGCGCGCGCCTCTTTCCCGTTCGTTTCTTTTTCGCGCGCGCAGAAGCGCGTTTATACGTGGTCGCGAGAGGAGGCTGAAGAAATAAAAATTAGAGTAGGAAGCCATGCCGGGAAGAGGAAGACCGCCCAAAAAGGGCCCGATGAGCGAGTACATGCTGAAAAAACACGGCTTGTGGGTGGAACCCGAACCAGAGGAAGAGCGATACGATGAAGACGGGAACTTGCTGCCGCCGAAAGGGAAAGGGAGACCGAAATTAACGGAGGAGGAGAAAGAGGAGCGACGGCGACGGCGCGAGGAGGAGAGGCGATTGCATCCGGAACGGTTCAGACCGAGGCACGTGAATCCAGATTTAGTCGTGCACACGAGTCGGAGACAACAGCTTTTGTTGGAGCAACAGAAAGAACGCGAGGAAAAGGAACGGAAAGAGCAAGAGATTAGAGACGGGATTAACGCCGGGACGTTGTCGGAGGAGGAAGAGGAGGAACGGCCGGTTCCGATGACGGAGAAAGAGGTGGAGGAGGAGAAGGTGTTTGGCACGGTGACGGCGAGCTCCATCGCGAAGAAAGAGACGAAGAAGCCAAACTATTACAACGAGGAGTTGGAAAAAGGTATCGGTGAAGATTTGTTGAAGATGAAGAAGAGGTGGGCCAGAGGAAGGAAAGAGGAGAGATTGGAAAGGCAGCTGACGGTGAAAGCGACGTCGTCGTCGGAGATGGTGTCGGCCGAGGGTGGAGGAAATGACGGCGAAAAGAAGAGTTCGGAGGAACTCGCGCTGGCCAAGACTTCCTCGTCGAAAAAGAACAACAATAAAAACAATATCAGCAATCAGCCGGACTCCATTATCTCTAAAGCGCACGCGGAGACTGCTATGCGAGTGAACCAAGACGAAAACGTGCAGCTTGGCATGCTCTTGGCGCCGCATTCGACTTTGACATCGTTGTCGAGAGCGTATAAACTCTCGCCGCTGACTTTGAAGCAGCTCCACGAAGGGTTGGCAAAACGAGAACCGAACGCCGTCGTCGACGAAGTACACACCGCGCTTCTGCGAGTGTTAGCTACGGACGTGCTCGAAGCGGATGCCTTTATCGGCGGACTACCGCTCGATACGGACGATAAAAAAATAATCGGCAAAACTTCGTCTAAGGTGATCGTCTTGGACGACGGTTCGACAATCCCAAGGTCTTCGCTCTATTTTGACGAGTGCTTTAAGTACCTCGACGTCGTCACTTGGCCGGCGTACGCGAAGAAACTCGTGGAGAGGCTTCGCGCACGCGGTAATAGACACGTTCCAAAATGCAATTGGGCCGAACACAGATACGGAGGGTATTACGGCGCGTCGATGTACGAAAAAATCGAACTCTTACAGTTCTTAGTCGACGAAACGCTCGATACGAACGTCATTCGCAACGAGTTGGAAACTCGGGAAGTATTAATAGAAGCCGGGGAGTTTCAAGTCGCCAATGGTGGTTTGCTCACTTCGAAAATTGGAGCGCTCGTTGAAGTGTACGGCATAGAACATCCTATTCGAGGGAGTTGGTACTCGGGCGTGGTCATCGCCGCAGCCGGCAACCGTATTCGCGTGCGATACGATGAGTTATTGAGCGATGTGAGTAATCATAAGTTAGAAGAGTGGGTTACACTCGAAGACGTGCGTTCGCACGATTGGAAGTTACGTCGTAAGAAGTTGACGAGCAAAAAATTAGACCCAGCCTCCGTCATGCGCATAGCGCAGTTGGCCAGGAAGAAAAAAGGTGGGCGGAGTAAACGCGCGAAAAAGAAACAATACAAGTCTAATCGTGCCGATGACGATAGAGACGCGTTCCCTAGAGTCCGTCCTTTAAATCCATATCGCCTGGATAGAAAATCACGCGCGCAATGGGTCAGATCTGCTGGCGACGTCGTCGAGTGTTTCCAAGGCGGGGGATGGTGGTGCGGGCGCATCACCAATCCGATCGGCGCATTGGGTCGAATGGAAGTCCAATTCCCCGGTGAAAACGAATCCAAGCTGATTAAGAAGGAAGATATCGAAACCATGCTCACCTGGGATGGCGAAGAGTGGTATATCGCCGGAACAGACGACGTCGTCGAAAAGACTCCGGCTGCGGCAGAAGCTCTCGAACTCGCTTTACAGGCGGCGGCGGATACGCACGGTGACATGTGCGCTGTGTGCGGCAGATCGGGTTCTTTGGTGTGTTGCGATGGATGTCCCTCTGCATTCCATGCGGTTTGTGCCGGTGAACCAACAAACCGAGCGCTTTCGGAGACGGAATGGTTTTGTCCTGAGTGCGTCGCGGTTCCTGAACAAATTCGATCAGACAAGGAGTTGAGAGCGCAAGCATTTCCTTTTTTGAGAACCGAATGTGCGTTGTGTGAAACTGATGGGGACGCACTGGGTAGAAAGTACTTTTTTTCTGCAAAGGACGGCGTAGCTAGGCTCGAAGGAGGAATGAACCCCACGAAATACGGTAGCGGTCGTGTCGACTTCAACGCGTCAATCAGAGAGGACGAGCGTAAACGCTTTGAGATGCTGGCGATTGATCGAAAACCGTTCGAAGAAGCGAACGTTTACTTGGAAGATATTCGTAACGCTGCGGATGCTGCAAGAGCATCTCTCAAACGCGGTCAACGAGAAAAACAAGTTGGTGTCGATCCAGTCGAAGTTTTTGAAAAGTTTGGTCTCGGAGATTGTGGGAAGACTTTACCGGAGTGGGAGAAAGACAAGATAGTTCGTCCTGCTCGCGTGGAAGAATCTGAAGAAGAGGAAGAAGACGTCGATGAAATGGAATTCGACGACGAGGACTCCGAAGAGGAGGAAATGCACGACGATGAGAAATGGTCCGATTTAGATAACGATGAACCTGAAGCTCCACCTTCCTCTGGGCTAGGAGGTAAAAGAAAAAGAGGAGGGAGAAGAGAAGAAGAAGAAGAAGAAGAAGAGATAGTGATGCCAACGTCAGGTCGATCCCGACGAGCAAACGCGGGTAAGAAGAAGGAAACGTATTCTCCTACTAAAATTGCCGAAGAGCAGCGCGCTCGCCAGGAAGCAATGGCTCCAAAAGTAGTTGTCAAAGAGGAACCGATTTCAGTCAATGATCCAGAAGTGGAGCGCGCACTGGAAGAGCGCAGAAAATTGGCACTTTCGCACGCAGCGAAAATCGAATACGAGTCTTCTTTATTGGCAGTAGCTCCCGTGGAAACAAAGGTCGAAAAGAGCGGAGGTGATACTCCGACGACAGCACCAGCGACGCCTTCGGCGACGACAATGACGACGAAAACGTCGACAGAATCGTGCTACACTTATCAGAATAAGTACGCAAATGCTGGAGTCTTTGCGCTGGCGAATGCGACTGGTGAAACCGCCCGAGGGCGCGTGACGTCGTTATTTGTCAACCAATGGTTTGCCCCATACCCAATTCCGCAACCACCGGTTTTACCTGGGTGGCAAGATCATATCGCGAAAGACAAACTTGGTCATGTCGTGGCAAAAGCGTGTCACATGGAGCGATATTTGTGCGGCTTGCTCGACGGTCCCTGGGCTGGTACGGAAACAGTCACCGGTGACCAATGGCGCCAAAAGTGGCTCACGTCTTTAAGAGGTTCATCAACTTTCAAGGATGTCGCGAAGTGGATCTTACTCTTAGAGAGCAGCATTCGTCCTCTGGCGATGAAAGCGGCGTGGTACCTTCAAGAAGTCAAAGAAAATGCCTCCATTTTTGAGCCTGAAAAGAAAGAGCAGCAGGAGGATCACGTTGAAAAAGTTGGTCCCTCTTCGTTGCGCTCAGAAGTCGCGCCGTTGGCGCTCGTGCTCAGAGGGAAGCGCGTTCCCATCAAATCTCTTCGAAAATGTGCAAGAAATGGTGGCGTGAAATCAATGCTGCCAGGACGTGTGGTGAACTACCGCACTGGATGGCGCGGGAGAGGTATGCCACAACCGTCTCGTACTTTGAGAGCCGCGTGGATCGCTGAAGTTGAAAACGCTTCTTCGGCAGCGTACTTGGGATTGCTTTTGCGCTTCTTCGATCATCACATAGCCTGGGATCACATCAAATCGCCGATGTTTCATAAAATTCAGTCAAATTCATTCGATGGTAAACACAAAAATATCAACTTCAGAGAAGTGGAGATCGTCGAGAAACGATTCGCGAAATGGCCGTCGACGGGTGCCATTTTGGCGCAATATCGATTCGAGCCCGTGCCGAAAGATGGGGAGGACGGGTCGAAGAAAACTTCGCCCATAAAATCGTCTCCAACAAAGAAAGGAGAAGAACAGTCGCCCTTGAAGAAGGAAGAGGGAGAAAAAGATGTCGCGACACCGATGGAAGAGGACAAGAAGATGGACGCCGGTGAAGAAGCACCTGCGTCGCAGCCGGTCGAGGAAAAGAAAGAAGTCGAGGAAGCACCTGCACCGCCGGAGACTGAAGAAAAGAAAGAAGTCGAGGAAGCACCTGCACCGCCGGAGACTGAAGAAAAGAAAGAAGTCGAGGAAGCACCTGCGCCGCCGGAGACTGAAGAAAAGAAAGAAGTCGAGGAAGCACCTGCGCCGCCGGAGACTGAAGAAAAGAAAGAAGTCGAGGAAGCGCCATCAGCACCGCCGGCGGCCGTAGAGAAGATAGACTTTGAAAAGACGCCAGTAGCTGAGAAGATGGAAATAGAGGAGGCGAAAGAACAAGAGGCTGTGCCATTAGCCGAAAAGCAACCTTCGCCGCCGAAACCAGAAGGCGCAGACGCGTCGATGTTAGGCGATAGAATTCAAGAGCAAGGTGATGCCGTTGCTTCTGCTGTCGCCTCTGATGTAGCGGCTGCTCCGGTAGCAGAGGCTGCTCCGGCTGAAGTAACCATTCATGATCCATTAAACGCCGCGACGACAACTACGGTGCCGACGACGACGGACGAAAAGAACGAAGCCGGAGAAGGAGAAAAGAAGGAAGAAGAACCTGTTCCGATGTGGGTCAACGACGTCGATTGTCCTCTATTCCTCCTGAGCATGTACGAAACGAAGATTCGTGGTTGGACGCGCGCCGAGGAGAAAAACTTGGGCTTCAATCCTGGATTTACACCAGGAAGACACTCGGTAACCATTCCAATCACGTACGAAGACATTGGAACACACCTCGCGGGTTGCAAAGTCGAAGTGCTTTGGGAAGACGACGAAGTCTGGTATCGCGGAGAAATCGTCAAATGCTGCGAAGATCGAGAGTTCGGAGATGAGTACGCTCAACGAGAAAAAATCGCTGCCGACGACGATGATGCTCCAGACAAAGATAACGAAGATGCCTTCACCAACAAGGTTGAAATCCACTATGAGACTGGTGAGAAGGAAATTATGGATATCGGCGACTTCAAAGATGTCATATCGAAAGGTAGTATTCGTGCAAGAGGAAGCATCCCAACACGAGGCGGTGCGAAGAAAAAGGCTGCGAAGAAGAGCTTGAATGAACGAGAGCCGAAAGAGCCAAAAGAAAAAGGCGCTGGACGAGTGAGCCTGTTACCGACGCTTCCAGAAATGGAACGCGCACCACCGGGCACGTTTTACGCTACGGCGCATCTTGAACTCCCGAGAGACGTCCTCGAGAGAATGGTCTTCGAGAAAACTGGGAAAGACTACTCGCTTTGGCAAAATCCAAAAGTCGCGCGATGGAAACTTGCGCTCATGTTGGATGAAGGAGAGTTACGACAGGCCATCGCGGACGAAAAGATCAAGCCTACGCACGTGGAAAAGAAGAAAACGGGGACCTATTACGTGAAGAAAGCTGAGCGATTGGCGATGGAAAAGCAATACCAGGAGTTGGCGATGCAAAAAAGGGAGCGAGAAGACAAAGGTGAGGAAGGACAGGAACCTGATGAGAATGCAGGAGGCGATGGATCCGATCTTCAACCGAAAACGGTTCGATTCGTCATGGGTACGAAGAAGGATGGATCGGACGAAGGTGCCGGAAAACTAGGGGCAGACGCTCAAGACATCGCGATGGAAGAGAGAGAGCGGATCAACGAGGCTTCGCTCGCGGCGATGGAACATTTGACAACCTCTCCGGTTCCAGAATCCCGCGGCAATACGTTTACAGGCCCCATCGCACAACGGTGCATACTCGCCTTAAACGTAATTCGCAACGTGAAAACCTCTCAAGCGCCTCCAGCGAAGAAAGGATTACTCGCGTGTACGCATATTACGAAAAAGCTTGACGCTATTGAGAAGAAGTGCAAGGACAGGACCTTGAGGGGCGTCCCGGACTTTGCTCGAAGAGTGGAAGAAGTTTTTGATCAAGCCAGTGTGAACAACACGGAGTTTTGGGAAGATATTGATCTTAACGTTCGCCCGGAGTTTCGCAAGGCTGTTCTTCTCATCGCGACACCGAAAACTGACGAAAAAGCGAAAGAGAAGTTCAAGAGCGAACTCGCATCGCACCTGGAGTTTGAGAAAGGGGAGGATTTTGGTGAAAAATTGGTCAATAAGCGCGTGATAGTGTGTTGGGACGATGGCGAATGGTATACGGCGAAGGTGTTGAAGTATGACCCGATCGAAAACAAGCACACGTTGAAGTATAAAGGCGAAGATGAAACGGAAACGCTAGTGCTGAACAAAAAACCAGGACGCATGGCGCCAGACGTTCCGGACGTCTCGTTTCCATGGATCTTTGCATCTCAAGAAATGCGCAAGCTGATCGATCTCGAAGAAGCCAGAAACTGCTTGGGCATTTGCCAATACTTAGACAAGTGCGAACACAAAGGCGGGCGGTTGATTGAGTACTTCTATCGCTTACCAGAAAAGTCAGAAATGCCCGAGTACTACGAAAACGTACCGAATCCGATCGACTTGGTGACAATAATTTCGCGCACTATTGGCGGGTATTACAAATACCTCGAAGATTTCGTCGATGATGTCGAATTGATGTTGGACAACGCGTTGAACTTCAACGCTCCTGGCACGGATGCAAACGACGACGCAAAACTGTTATCTAGGCTCTATCGACAAAAGATGCAGCGAACGTACGCGAATTACGCACCGCCTCCCAAACAAATGCCGAGAGGCAGCGAGCACGAACAAGATAGCCCGGCCAAGAAGAAAAGAGACTTCAGCGACAACCGCGAACGGACGAAACTCAAAAAACTCCGATCTGCCGCCCCGACCGCGGAAGCGAGAAGCGCGAATTCGGCGAAAACTCCAACGCAGAAACCAGCATCGGGCGGTCATCTTCGCGAGGCGATGTCCGAAGAGGAGTTGAAAAAATCGGGATTGCATTTGAAGAAGACGAGTTGGAACGCCACGGCGCGTTGCGGTAAATGTCGCACCTGCTTGAATCGCTCCCTCAAGAAGAGGTGCATGAATAATCCAAAGAAAGGAGAAGAGTGAGAAGGCAGAGAGTAAAAACAGAAGAAGCATACATAGAAAGAGAAGAAAAGTGAGTGAGTGAGTGAGTGAGTGAGATCATTTTAGCATACAAATTTTATTAATTAAACCATCCACGACGAGCGAAAATCCGAGAATGCGAACTTGAACGCGCAGTACTCACACCCCTAGCGTTTGAACGTCAGAAACGTGCACGCGTCACCCCCCCAAAAAAAAACAAGTCTCCCATGCGTGCTTCTTCTTCTGCTGCTGCTGCTTCGCTCTCGACGCGCGGCGGCGAATCAAACGTCGGCAGGATGCGACGTAAAAGAACAACTCCGCGAGGGAAGAAAGACGTCAATATCAAAGCCACGGCGACGCGTTTGGAAGCGTCTGATTTCGAGTTGCTCCAAAAGCTCGGGAAAATTTCCATATCTACATCTCAGGCGTCGTCGTCGTCGTCATCGCCGTCGTCGTCGTTTTCAATCTCGAGGACGGAGGACGGAGAAATTAGAGCCATGTCGACGGCATCGTCATCGAGCAGCGAGAGCAGTTCGAGCGCGATGGTTTTATACGCCGCGCGATGGGCCTCCGGCGAACCTCTTTTTAGATATCCAGGGGATCCTCTGGTCTCTCTGACCGGGCCGCAGGTGTTGATTAAAGAGTATTTTCCATCGGTGAAAGTATTAGCAGAGACGGAAGTGAACGCGTACGAGCGTTTGTTAGCGGACGATAGACCAGATATTGATGTGGATGAATACGGTAGAGGTCGAGGGCAGCTGTCGCAGAAGATGTTGCCGATTGTAAGGTGCGTGGCGTATTTCGCCGCTGGTGCGAGCGAGAGCGAAGTTATGGACGAGGTAGGAGGTAATACGTCTTTTTACGTGGCGCAAGAATGGGTTGGTTTGAAGAGGTTATCGGAATACGCATCGGCGAAGCAAAAGGACGACGGCGAAGGGCGAACGAAGTTTTGGCCGCCAGTGGAGAGGGTACAGACGCATCCGACGGTGTTGAGGTTTAGGTACATTCGGTCGGCTATACGACAGACGGCCAGAGCGGTCGCGTTTTGCCACTCGAATGGGGTAGCGCATAACGGCATTGATGCTGGGACTATTTTTTGCGACTCGTTCGATGACAGAGACGCCTTTGAAGAGCGGGGCGAGTTTGGCACGAGGTTTCGATTGGCCAATTTTGGCGCGGCGATTTTAGACCCATCGGATGAAGATATGGCTAGGGACGTGAGAGCGTTGGCGAAAGTCTGGGCCGAAGTAATTTTTTCTGCGTTGGCTAGAGAAGGTCCATCAGCGTCTACGAAGGCTGATGCATTGACGAGACAGTTTGAAACGCTTTTCAACTACGATTTCGACGGCCAGATTTGGGAGTATTTGGAGGCGGAGCCAAATTACGACGTCGCGAGGTACTTCTTGAAGGAGAAGTTTGGTGACTGCGATGAGTGCGTGTGGGAAGTATTGAGAGACGCTTGGCTGTGCGATTCGAATGATGAGAATTACGCGGTCACGGCGGCGGCGTTAGCGCGGAGGTTAGAACGTATCTCGAATGAAGCAGACCGAGTCGCGCGAGGCTCTATTGAAAGAGAAACTGCCACGATTAAAGTGAAACTCCCGGGCTTTGTTTCGGAACGATTAGAAAGCGTAGCGCAAAAATTAGACGATGCTATAGTGCAGGATCCAACTTTACCAGATGTCCCAAAACCGGACTGGTTCACTGGTAAAGGGGAATACTCGAAGGGGATCTGGAGCGATCGCATCGGAAAGGATTACAAGGAACAGATAAAGAACATGACGCCAGACTTTCTCAAAAAGTTTCTGGAGGATGAGGACGAGGAGAAAGGAGAGAAGTGAGAGTGTTCGCTTCTTGTTTGAATCGTAATAATATTTGTATAGACTACACTACTAAACCGCGACATTAGATTTTGATGCCGCCGCTACCGCCACCGCTCTATTCTCTTTTCTTTCTTTTTTCACAATCATCGCAGCTAATTTCTTTCGCAACTGGATATTTTGCGCTTTCGCCAACGCCCACACGACAAACCTTTGCTCTCTGGACAACGCGATGAAAAAAAAGGCAGCGAAAGCAGCCAAGGCAATGAGAATAAATATAAAACTTCCCATAGCTTCAGCCGTCTTTACATCTGCGCGCTCGTGTCTCAACAAAGGTTCGTGGCCTTTCGTTTTATCCAACACGCGAAAGACGGAAGGTTTCTCCGCGTAGCCTAAACACGGAGCTAAGCTTTGATATCTAGGAGGCTCGCATTTCAGCTTAACTGTTTTACTCCGCCGATTACCTCGCTTATCTTTAAACTCTTCTGTCCTCTCGTATTCTGCATTGGTAGCGCCGTACGTTGCACGTACCTCTTCACTCGAAATATTTCGCCCAGGCATGTCAGAGGTGAGCAGGATAGAAACAGAACTCCATCCTAGGTGCGATCCCCCATCTATAGAATAGCCTTCCCAATCTAGATCCACGTTCTGACCACCTCTATATGCGTTCCTGTCGCCATCTATCTCCGTTCGCTTGCCACCACTCGCCGTTTTTTCGTAAATCGAGGCTTTCTCTATCCAATCGACCGGTGGTTCTAAGGGAAATACGACATCGTCAGATGCAAGCGATTTACGATGTATGGGATTAATCTCGATTATTCGCAAGTTGGTCTCGCGCAAGCACTTCGACGCTGACCTTAGTAAAGCCGCTTGGTACTCTTCGCTCAAACTTGTATCCTTATTATCCCGTGTCGCGACGAATAACGTCCCATACGGTGTTTTCTGTTCCCCGCTTGCGCGGATCCGACGTGGTACGCCAGCTATTACCATGCGAAGAAGATGCCTTTCTGGCGGTTCTAAGTACGTCGAGGAGCCGAATTCAAAGACAGGGTGTGAATCCTGCCAATACACTGTTTTCCGACTCGGAGCTCCTTTTGCGATTTGTTTCCACCAATCGTGACCCAGTTGATCCTTGATTTCTTGCGTCATTCCCGATTTATCTATTCCACTACTTCTATCTCTCTTAGCCTTCATGGCCTTCTCGTGCGTCTTTTTGCCAAGTTTTGCCCATAGCTTTTGCGCTTCCTTACTCACGTGCTCCGGCGTATCGTCCATTTTCGTTTTTCTAAAAGCGTCTTTTCGACGCCACTCCGGGCCCATCTCATGAAAAGCGTCTGCGATGAGTGCGAGCGTCGCTGGACACCGCGCATTCAATATCTTCTCCACTTGCGCGGGAGATATCTTATCTTCGACTTTGTATTCTCCATTTTCCACATCTCTCTGAACGGTAAACTTCAAAAACATCTTCTCTTTCCTCTCGAATCCAACCGTCGTTTCAACCTGAATAGGGGCGTCGATACTTCGACCTTCATATGGTTTGTCGTACAAACTTCTCAACCTGTTCGCCTTCTCGTCTCGTCTTTTATTCACCTCTAAATCTTTACATACGCGAAAATCCGGGAGTTCCCACTCGAACGCCGCCACGACGGCCTCGTTTGCTTCTCCAAAACTATCCAGATCTTCATCCGTAAACTTCCCCTCGTGTTGATTGAGCAATCTCCCATATGCGCACATACCGGTACCACTCTCTACAATCTCTTCTGGACATCTCGCATGTTTCGGAAACCTGCGACAGTCGTTCCTCCTCCCTTTCACGCAAAACGCTTCGATCAAAAATCGTCTCGTCCCATCTAAAACGAGCGCGTACTCCGTCGCCGTAGCTCGTACGTCTCGCACGAAACTCGCCATCAACGGTATCTTTGTTTTTCTCCCGCCACTGCACTCCTCCGGTTGGGTCTCCAAATACGACGATCTCAACGCGTAACTCCCTTCAATTCCGCACGGTTTAATAAACTTCGCCAGGTCGCATCCCACTTTCAATCCCGAAACGTCGCACGCGCGACATTCGCTCACTTGCAGTTTATCCGTTCTGTAAGACTTGGAAAGCGGATATTTTAGCACGTCGTCTGAGAGGGCCCCACGGTTACCGATGACGGTTGGGTTTTCGAACAAGAACGCGTCGTTCTCGTCGACGACGGATTTCTCACTCTTCTCCGCGAATTCGTCTTGAACCCAATCGAAATCGCCGTTCGCGATAGCTTCAAATCGCGCTGCTGCCAAGAGGAGAAGTGCGCAAGCAAACATCCAAAAGAGAAGCACTGGTGAACGCATTCTTTTCCCCTAATAGTTTATTTTGTTTTGCTACTCCATGTGTGCGGTTACGCGTGCGATACTGAATCTTTAAAAGTACTAGCGCGAAACCTTTGTGGCACGCGCGGTCGTATTTGCAAAAACGGCGCTTCTGTGCGTGAGCGGCGCGAGAGAGCGCTCGCGGTAAAATGTGGAGAGTGAGTAAAGTGCAGATTTTTTCGCGTTTCGCAAAGGTGGGAAGAGGGAAGTCGGAAGTGATTAAATTAATTGATCTATGCGTCGTCCGCGTCGGACATGAATACAACGAATATCAATTTACATAATATTATCTCAAACTGGATTGTTTTCTTGTTCTTCTTGTTATTATCATGATCATCATTGTTAGAATTCATCGTGCGTCACCGCGCGATGATTCGTCGGCGGTCTTCTGTCTTGTTGTTTCTGCGCTCTGGCGCCTCTTCTCTCCGCTTTCCCTTTCTCTTTCTTCATGTTCCTCTCGAACCGTTCTTCTCGTTTTTTCTTTGCTTCTTCCGTTTGAATTCGCGCTTGCTCGCGCATTTCCGCGTTCGCCAAGTGACGGTCGTGGACCATGATCACGTGGAATCCGTTGGACGTTTGATGCGGTCCGACCGGTTTGTGCAACGGCGCCGCGAGTTCCGAGAAGACGATAGCTGCGTTTTAAAAATACAAAAGAGTGAAAGGTAAGAAAACGAGCGGTCAGTACGTACACGCGCGGAGGAAAAACGAGACAAAACGCATATTCAAAAATTCGTTATATAATTGAGCCCGTTTGTTCGCGCGTACCATCGAAGTCTTTCGTCATCTCCCCTCTCGGAAAGTAGCCCAAATCACCTCCATTCCTCTTCCCAGTCGGGCACCGACTGAACTTTCTCGCGAGCTCTTCGAAGCCCCGTTCCAACATTGGTCTCCTGCTATCGTCTTCTGTGAGCGGTTCGAGCCATTCCATGACGTCTTCGCACAGAGTGCGGTTGCTTCCGCACAGGATGTGCGAGGCGTGGACCATGTCGATGCCGCTCGATTTGATGTTGAGTTTGGTTTTCGCGTGCGCGAATAATTGGTGGCGAGAGATGATGGAGGCAAAGAAGAGGCAAAGAAGAGAAGGAAGTAAAAGTGCGCGCGACGTGGTGGCCATCTTCGTTCCGCTCTGTTTTTGCTTTTGGATGGATGCGTGTGTGTGTGTGTTTGTGTGTGTGTTCGCGCTGTCGCGGAAAAAGTTGTCGGGAATACGTATGAGTCGATCGATTCTTTTTTTTTCAGTTTTAGTGTTGTTGTTGCATTGAAAACTAAAGTCAATCGCGGAGTACGCGACTGAGCGCGTACAAATAATGTTTTACAAAAGGCACGTGCGTGCCGCGCTAAACGCTATATATTATCAGCTACTGCGATATTCGTGTCCTTACTCCGCTGCTTTTCTCCTCCGCTTTTCGGCTAACCTCTCCTTGCTCGCTTTGTTCAAACTCTCTTCGTGCTCGCGAGCTTTTCTGATCCAATACGCGTGTCGCTCGTCCGCCCACTCCGTCGCTCGTTTTCTAATTTCCTCGTCTTCTTTTTCGTCCTCTTTTTCTCTCATTTCCCAATGTTTCACGTACTCGGCGTGGTTTTGGTACGTCGGCCGCTTTCTCTCTCTTTCTTTTAAAAGCTTTCGATTTCGCTCGCGCTCTTTCGCCGCGTGTTCCAAAATCCTATCGTCCTCAACATCCTGTCGTTGCGTTTCCGAGTCTCGAATCTTCCACTCC
>Ga0255763_1003663_pt1 | contig 13636 bp, 14 predicted proteins | sample 041ome_2_FD_179963 | JGI IMG/M metagenome (GOLD analysis project Ga0255763, IMG submission 179963) | Coastal salt marsh microbial communities from the Groves Creek Marsh, Skidaway Island, Georgia - 041406US metaG (version 2) | ecosystem: Environmental > Aquatic > Marine > Intertidal zone > Salt...
AATATTCTCAGCAACTGTAAGAGCTGGAAATAATGAAAAATGTTGGAAAACCATTCCTATTCCATTTTTCCTAGCCACGTTAGGAGAGGAAATTGTGATCTCCTCATTATTAATTTTTATAGTTCCGGATTCAGGCTTTAATATACCATATAATATTTTAACAAGCGTTGATTTTCCTGCTCCATTTTCTCCTAAAAGAGCATGAATTTCTCCTCTTTCAATACAAATATCTATATCTTGATTGGCTATAAAGCTACCAAACTGTTTATTTATTTTGATAGCTTCCAAAAGAATATCTAATTCTTTTTTATTGCCCATTTCTGACTCGTTATAATGATTTTTTATTAGGTAAGAGAATAGCGATAAATACTAGCTAATCAATTTTTTTGTTTTGAAGTCTTTAAAATTAGAAAAATCAAAATAGCTACTGATATAAAAGTAATCGAAATAAATAAATTGAAATTACTAACATGCATTTTACTAAAACCACATGCAAAAATTATAGCTGTAGTTATTAAAATCATTAACCAATGTATTGGCTTGCCAAGAAATACCTTATTCATCAAACTGTCTTCATTTTAAAATTAAGCTTACCTTGTAAAAAATACATCACTACTAAAATCAATATCCCAATAATATTATAATATACGCCATTTATACCATAAATTATCTCTAAAGGAGGCATTAATAACATAACAGAACCTATGAGTGACAAAATTCTTTTATAAACATTTAACATTCCATTAAACCAGCCTTCAAGCCCAAATGTCATCAGCCAATAAGCTAAGAGGACAGCGATAAGGCTATAAATACTCCATACAATAGGACCTTGCATTAACAAAGCAGGGTTGTAAACAAAAGCAAAAGGTACAATGTATTTAGCAATACCGACTTTACTAGATTCAACTGCCGTAGCCATAGGTGGAGATTTGGCAATAGCAGCTCCTGCAAAAGACGCTAAAGCTACTGGTGGAGTAATTGTAGACACAACACCAAAATAAAATGCAAACATATGTGCTGCAATTGGTATAATACCTGCCTCTATCAAAGAAGGCACTATAAGCGCGGCAACAGTTATATAAACTGCTGTAGTTGTCATACCCATCCCAAGGATGATTGCAGAAATTGCTGTTAAACATAATAATATAAACAACACACCACCTGAGAGATCTATAACTGATTGAGTAAACTTAAGGCCTAATCCTGAGACAAAAACAGATCCTATTATAATTCCAGCACAGGCACACGCAATCGTTACAGGGACAGTTGATTTAATGCCACTTTCAAAGGCACCTAGTAAATCAACAACTGACATTCTTGTATTTTTTCTTACAAAGCTTAAAATTATTACTGATACAATACTCCAAAACCCAGCAGTCATTGCTGTTTTTCCATAAATCAAAAGTCCAATTAATACAGCAAGGGAGAGTAACATGTGACCTCCACCTTTTAATACCTCTATAACATTAGGAAGTATTGACTTATCAATTTTCTCTATTCCATGTTTTTCCGCTTCTATGTGCACCATGAAATAAATAGTAGTGAAATATAAAAAAGCTGGAATAATTGCTGCTAAAATTACATAAGAGTATGGCGCTTCTAAAAATTCAGCCATTATAAAAGCGGCAGCACCCATTATTGGGGGAGTGATTTGTCCACCTGATGAAGCACATGCCTCAACAGCCGCAGCAAACTTAGCTCTATAACCATAATTTTTCATAAGAGGGATAGTAAAGGATCCAGTGGTAACAACATTGGCTACTGCTGATCCATAAACTGTACCGGTCATTCCGGACGCAACAACTGCTGCTTTTGCAGGTCCACCTGTTCTATGTCCTGTTAATGAAACAGCAAGGTCTACAAAAAATCTCCCAACACCAGACCTAATTAAAATTCCACCAAATATAATAAATAATACTATGTAGGTAGAAGCAACATAAAGTGGTATTCCATAAATACCGTCAGATGTCATAAATAATGTATCAATATATTTTGAAAGTCTTGTAGGTGGGCCATAAAAAAAACCAAAAAATTTATGAGCATAAAGAGCGTGCATCATAAAAAAACCTGCAACCATAACCATAGCCCAACCAACAGCTCTTCTAGTTGCATCTAAAACTAAAAAAATTAATATGGATCCAACTATAATATCTCCAATATATTTGTCTCCATATCTCATCATAAAGTTTTCAATGTCCCATGTTGTCCATAATTGAACAAATATAATTGATAGTATTATTAAGAGATCATAGCTAAAACCTATTGTTCTTAAAAAATTACCCTTTTGATCATTTTCTAAAATAATAGGATCTTTTATAGTAGTACGAAAAACTGGATATATAAAAACAGCTAAAACCATCATGGCAGATAAATGAATTGACCTAAAGGATCTTCCTTCTGGAGTTCCATAGACGGCTACAAATAAGTGATAAAAGGCAAGGCCTACAGATAACCAAGAACAAATAACTATAATCCAATAGTAAATAGATTTATCTTTGTTCCACTCTAATAATTCATCAAAGAAGCTTACTTCTTTAATTTCATTGTAAACTAGTTTTTTTTGATTTTGAGACATTTGATAATTCGAAAAAGGTTTGAGTATTAAAGGCACAAAATAATCTGTGCCTTTAATTATTAATTATTTAATTACATTACGCCTTGTTCTTTATAGTACTTTGCTGCACCTGGGTGTATTGGAACAGCTGCGCCATCGACTGCTTTTTTAAGAAGAACTCTTTTCCATACACCTTTAACCTTGACAAATTCAGCATGGTTGTCCCAGAAAGATTTAGTCATTTTATATACCAAATCATCTGATAGATCTTTATGAACAATCATAGATGTTACAATACCTAATGTTGGAATATCCTTATCAAGTGACTTATAAGCACTAGCTGGGATTTTACCATAAATATAACCAGGATTGTTTTTAACAATTCTATCAATTCGGTCTTTAGGTAGGCCAATGAATCTTATTCCAGGACTATTTTCTAATTCAATAAAGCTCGCTTGAGGAACTGAAGTCGCAGCCATAAAAACATCAGCTTGACCGTCTTTCATCAGAGCAACTGATTCTTTATAACTAACCATGTGAACTACCCCACCATTTTTCTTAATAGTGTTAAAGTCATAACCGTAATCTTGAAGAATTGATTCACAGAAAGCAGTACCAGTCCACTTCGGCTTTCCTGGACTAATATTAGCTGACTTCATATCTTCAAAACCTTTTATTTTTGAATCAGCTCTAACTGCAACTTGGAAAGCTGCACCATATAATGTGGCAAAATACCTTACATTTTTTTGTGCTTTCTTGAACTTACCTTTTCCGTTGTATCCGTTTGCAACAGTGTGAGCGTATGTCCAACCGATTTCGGCATCACCACTATTAACAGATAAAACATTTGAAATACCTCCACCTGAAGTATTAGATGTAGAAATTCCTTTTATTTCTGATTCCATGACTTGCATCACTTTAGCACCTAATGGATACCATGACCCACCAGATGGTCCAGAAACCATACGAACAAACTGGTCTGCATTTGCAATAGAAGTAGATACTATTAGTGATGAAGCTACTAATAAAGCACTTGAAATACGTTTCATTAAATCCCCCGAATTTTTAAGTTAATATAATGTTATTAGTATCACTATTTATTTCTTAAAAGGTCAAGTGATTGTTGTATAATTTTATATTTAACTTTATTGTTTTTTTTACATTTAAAAGTTTGTGGAGAATTATTTATGAAAGTAAAACATGTTAAAGTTACAGAAGTTGGTCCACGAGATGGTTTTCAATCAGAAAAAACAATTCTTAAGACTGAAGATAAAGTCAATATTATTAATAATTTAATAAAAGCTGGCTTTCCAAGGATAGAAGTTTCTTCTTTTGTTTCTCCAAAAGCTATACCTCAATTGGCTGATGCTGAATTAATTTTAAATAATGTAAATAGATCTCCCAATACAATCTTGGCTGCATTAGTTCCAAATGCTAGAGGGGCTCTAAGAGCTGTCGAAGCAAAAATTGACGAGATTGTTGTTTTTCTATCTGCCTCTGAAAGTCATAATAAAAAAAATGTAAATAGAAGCGTTAAAGAGTCATTGCTAGGTTTCAAGGAAATTGCTGATATAGCAGGCAAAAATAATATACCAATTCAAGGGGATATAGCTACTGCTTTTGGTTGCCCATTTGAAGGGAATATTTCATCAAAAAAATTAGCTGACATTTCAAAAGAATATAAAGAAATGGGTTTCAAAGGAGTCACTTTAGGTGACACGACAGGAATGGCTACACCTCCAGTAGTTATAGACGCAATAAATGCTATAAGAGATAACGCTCCAGACTTTGAAATAACTTTACATTTTCATAATACTCGAGGTGTTGGGCTTGCAAATGTAATGACAGGCTTAGATCAAGGAATTTTAAATTATGAAAGTTGTTTTGGTGGTATGGGCGGGTGTCCATTTGCACCAAATGCTACAGGCAATATTTGTACTGAAGACCTTGTCTATTTGTTACACGAAATGAATATAGAGACCGGTATTGATTTGGGTCAAACAATTTCTATTGCAAAAAACGTAGAAAAACTAGTTGGTCATCGCTTACCTGGACAAGTAATGAGAGCTGGTCATAGATTACTATCTTACTCAATGGATGATGTTCCTACCGCTATAGGTGCTTAAATGATTAATGAAAATGGAGCTCTTTCCGGATTAAAAGTTATTGACCTTACAAGGGTGCTCTCGGGACCATTCTGTACTATGTTATTGGCTGATATGGGGGCTGAGGTTATCAAAATAGAGCCCCCCAAAGGCGATAATGTAAGAAATCAAGGGGATATGGTTGAAGGCTTTAGTTCATATTTTTCCCAATTTAATAGGAATAAGAAATCTGTTATTTTAGATCTTTACACAGAAAAAGATAAAGAAATTTTAAAATCATTGTTAAGTGAAGCTGATGTTGTTGTGGAAAACTTTAAGGCAGGTGTTTTTGATAAAATGGGTTTTGATTATAAAACTTTAAAATCAATAAATCCAAAAATAATAAGTGCATCTGTCAATGGTTTTGGAAGTAAAGGTGAGATGAGTGATAAACCTGCATTTGATTTCATCGCTCAGGCTTTAAGTGGTTTTATGTCTTTAAATGGCACGGAGGAAAGTGGTCCAATGAGGGCGGCGATGCCTATTTCTGATTTGATCGCAGGTTTGTATTGTGCGTTTGGGATTGTTTGTGCTCTTAACTCCCGGTCTAAAACTAACAAAGGACAAAAAGTTGAATCCAGCTTAACATCTGGCCTGGTTTCTATGATGGCCTATTTATCATCTGAAAGTTTTGTGACAGGTAAAGCTCCCAAAAAATCAGGAAATAATCATCCTATTTTAGCCCCTTACGGTATTTTTAAAACATCTGATGGTGAAGTGGCTGTAGCTCCAGCAAGTGATAAATTTTGTCATATTTTTTTGGAAACTATAGAGTTACTAAATTTACTTGAACAAGATATTTATAAGAATAATGCAAAGAGAATGGAGAATAGAGCAAGTTTAAATGAAATTATAAATAAAAAAATGATTTCAAACACATCTGATTATTGGATAAAGAAATTGAACGACGCAGGATGTCCAGCTGCCAAAATTGTTTCATTACCAGACGCTCTTAATAGTCAATTGATAAAGGACTCAGAAATGGTAATAAGTTCCAATGGTCCAGAAGGAAGAAAAATAAAAATGACAGGGTTTCCAGTAAAATTGTCTGAAACTCCAGCTCGATTATATCTTTCACCACCACTTTTGGGTGAACATACTGAAGAAGTTTTAAAAAACTTAAATAAAAAAGGATAAAAAAGTTAAATGAAATTCAAAACAATAAACTTTAACATTGAAAATGGAATTGCACTTATAGAGTTAAATAGGCCTAAGCACTACAATGCCTTAAATCATGCTATGGCTGATGATTTGTTTAAAGCATCGTTAGAATGCGATGATAACCCTGAAATAAGAAGTGTTCTTCTAACTGGTGTAGGAGATAAAGCTTTTTGTGCTGGAGGAGATCTCCATTCATTTTATGAATATGGAGATAAAATTTCATCTCATTTAAAAGAAGTAACCACCATACTCCATGGAGCAATTTCAAGATTTTCAAGAATGAATGCTCCTTTGATTGTTGCTGTTAATGGAGTTGCTGCTGGGGCAGGATTTTCTTTTGTAGGTTTTGCTGACATGGTTATTGCCTCTACTAATGCTTCATTTGTTTCAGCATATTCTAAAGCTGGATTAACACCTGATGGTTCATCAACATATTTTCTTCCAAGGATAATTGGATCAAGAAGATACTTGGAGCTTGTAATGACTAATAGAATTTTGACTGCAAACGAGGCTCTTGAATGGGGATTGGTAAACAAGGTAGTTGATTTCAATGAGCTTAAAAATGAATCTGTTAATCTTGCACAGCAATTAGCCGAAGGGCCCTCTGTTGCGTTTGGTAAATTAAAAAACTTAGTCCATAATAGTTTTTTAGATTCTTTAGAAGGTCAAATGGAATTTGAAGCTAGAATGATTTCAGAATCAGCAAAAACAAAAGATGGTATTAATGGTGTAGACGCTTTTGTAAATAAAAAGAAACCATCTTTTAAAGGCGAATAAGAAAGTTAAATTATGTCTATTGATATCTTGGCATTGGATGGGGATGGTATTGGCCCTGAAATAATGCAATCAACATTAGATATTGTTGATTTTTTAAATAAAGAATTAAAGCTAGATATCCAAATTAGAAAAGAGGTGATTGGCTTTAAATCAATAGATCAAAATAGTACAACTATGACTTCTGAAGTTGTTTTAGCATCTAAAGAAGCAGACGGTATTATTTTGGGACCAGTTGATCATAATAATTATCCATCAGTTGTTGATGGTGGTATTAATCCGTCTGGTAAACTTCGTATTGAATTAGACCTTTATGCCAATATAAGACCTGCAAGAAATTATATTAACCTTAATTCTCTCTCTAAAGATATGGACCTAATAATAGTAAGAGAGAACACAGAGGGATTTTATTCGGATAGAAATATGTTTGATGGCCCAGGTGAATTTAGTCCTGTCCCTGGAGTTGGTTTGGCTATAAGAAAAATTACTAAACATGCATCTTTAAGGATTGCTGAAATAGCATTTAAAATAGCCAAAACTAAATGTGCTTCAAAAAATAAAAAGCCTAAAATTCACGCTATACACAAGGCCAATGTTATGAGGTTAACAGATGGAATTTTTTTAGAGGCATGTCGAACGGTAGCATCTAAAAACAAAGAAGTAGAATATGAAGAAATGCTAGTAGACGCATGTGCAGCGCATATTATAAGAAACCCAAGTCAGTTTGACGTGATAGTAACTACAAATATGTTTGGTGATATCTTATCAGATTTAGCTACAGAATTTTCTGGGTCTTTAGGTCTTGCAGGATCATTAAATGCTGGAGAACATAATGCTATGGCCCAAGCACAACACGGGGCAGCTACAGATATAGCGGGAAAAAATATAGCTAATCCAATCTCCTTAATTTTATCTACGGGAATGCTCTTAAATTGGATTGGAGAAAAAAGAAATTTAAAAAAACTAAATACAGCATCGAGTTTCATTGACAAAGCTGTTATTAAAACTCTTTCAGAAAATAATAACTTAACACGTGACTTAGGTGGAAATGCTTCTACCAAAGAATTAACTAAAAACTTTTTAAACATATTAAACAATATAATTTTATAGGAATATCATGGCAGATCAAATTGGAATACCCGCTGCTTATATGAGGGGAGGGACATCAAAGGGCCTACTGTTTGATAAAAAAGATTTGCCTAGTGATAGAGAAAAGTTAACAAAATTTCTATTAACTGTTATGGGATCTCCAGACCTAAGGCAAATAAATGGTATGGGTGGAGCCACTTCTGTCACAAGTAAAGTGTGTATAGTATCAAAAAGCGATATAAAAAATGTTGATTTAGATTATTTTTTTGCCCAAGTTTCAGTTGACCAGTCAATTGTAGATTATGGTCCCACCTGTGGAAATATGTTATCTGCTGTAGGCCCTTTTGCAATTGAAAGAGGGTTGGTTCAAGCTAAAAATCCTAAAACTACAATAGTCATAAGGTCAGTTAACACCGGGTCAATCATTGAGGCTGATATACCAACCCCTAACAATAAAATAACCTATTCTGGACAATTCAAGATTGCAGGTGTTCCGGGGTCAGGGTCACCAATTTTATTGAAATTCAAAAACATTGTGGGAGGATCTACTGGTAAATTACTACCAACAGGTCAGCCAACCATTCAAATTGAGGGTATTGAAGTAACTTGTCTTGATGTGTCAATGCCAATTGTTATGGCTAACGCAAGTGATTTTGGTATCAAAGGTAATGAAACCAGTGAGGAGTTAAATAACAATAAAAGTTTACTAGAAAAAATAGAAAAAATTCGACTACTTGCTGCAATTGAAATGGGTATGGGAGACGTAAGGGACAAGGTGATACCAAAATTTGCACTTCTTTCTAAGTCATGCAATGGCGGTACTATAACTTCTAGGTATTTTACGCCCAAGACTTGTCATGAAACTCATGCTGCAACTGGCACTAATTGTATCGCAGCTGCTTGTTTGATAAAAGGCACTGTTGCTGCTAAAATAGCAAATGTAAAATATGAGGATGAATATAAAGTCTTATTGGAACACCCCCTAGGATCAATTGAATGTATTGTTAATACCTCTTCATTTCATACTACCCTTGATGATAAATTTATAAATTCTTGTGGAATTTATAGGACATCTAGAAAAATTATGGATGGTAACGTTTACGTCCATGAAGATATAATTAATGACTAAAATCAGTAATTTTTTTAAAGAATATTTTGATTGGTGGCCTGAAAAACAGAAATATACACTTAGTTTGTTTTTAGCTGTTTTGAGTGGCTTTTTTGCATATTATATAGGTTTACCCTTGCCTTGGATGTTAGGGCCACTTATAGGATGTGGATTTTTTGCAGCTATTGGAAAATCAGTTATTATTGGGAAAAGGCCAAGGCCATTGTGTAGAGCGCTGTTGGGTTGTACGATTGGAGCAAATTTTGGTCCTGAACTCCTAGACAGGCTACCAGAAATTGGAATGTCATTGTTATTTATCCCAGTTTTTATATTCATTATGGGTCTTTCTACTTTTTTTTATTTAAGCCGAATTATTAAGTTGGATAAACACACTTCTATTTATGGGTCCATTCCAGGCGGTTTAAATGAAATGGTCATTTTAGGTCAGGAAATTGGAGCTAATACCAGAGCACTTGTACTTATTCATGCAACAAGGATAGTTGTAGTTGTTTTTTTTGCATCTCTATTAATAATGTTTGTTCCAAATTTAGGGGTGTCCAATGCTCCTCAGCCTGCGTTATTTGATAAGTGGGAACTATTACCGTATGTGTTTCTTGTTTCATTGACTGGCTGGTTTTTGGCTCTTAAATTTAGAATTCCAGGTCCAACAATTATTGGTCCAATGATATTATCAGCCTTAGTTCATGTTTTTGAATTGATAGAGGCCATGCCAATTTATTTTCTCGTAATTTCAGTCCAAATAATGTTAGGTGCAGCTCTAGGATGTTTATTTAGAAATATAACATTAAAAGAAATGTCAGGGCCAATTCTTGCTGGATTAGTAACAACCTTAATAGCATTCATTCCATTAGCAATTATTTATCATTTACTCACAATTATTGGCTATGACCCATTATCAATTTTTTTAGCATTCTCTCCAGGAGGTCAATCAGAAATGAATATTTTGGCTCTTTCAGTAGGAGCTGACATGTCTTTTATCAGTCCACATCACATGTTTCGAGTGGTTTTAGTTATTATATTCGCTGGAATTTTACATAAATTTCTAAAACGAAAATTATAAAACTCATTTAACTTTATTTTTTTTAATAACACTCATTTTGGTGTTGTCAACATAGGGTGCATCTTTTATCCAAGACATTTCAAACCCTTCAATGCAAGCAATATTATAACCATACTGCTTTGGATCTGATCTTCTTTTATGATGAGTATTAATACCACATTTACTACAAAAATAGTGTTCTGCTATTTCGGTATTCCATTGGTATTTGTTTAGATAAGTTTCACCTGATATAATTTTAAGCTCATCAGACGAAGCCGTAGACATTACAAAACCTTTTCTTGAGCATATAGAACAATTGCACCTTCTAAGGTCTTTTAATTTTGAATTGACCTCAAATTTAACACTGCCGCAATGACAACTTCCTTTCAGCGGTAATGTGAGGTCATTAATGTTCATCTTAATCCTTAAAATTCAAAACCATAACTATCTCTCAATTTATCTGCTAATTCAGTTGTTTTATTTTGAGAGATTGGTTTGAATGGGGGCCTTAAATTATTCCATAATGAATTTTTAGTTTGTAATGCTAATAAAGATTTTTGAGCAGGTATTGGTGCATAATCCTGAAATAATAATCTTACAGCCTTAACTTTCTTTTGGAGTTCTTCTGCTTCGTCCCAATTTCCTGAATGACAAAGATCTATGACTTTTGAAATATCTTTACTATTTAAATTTGCGGTCGCTGAAATACAGCCCGGTGCACCTAGTTTAATCGCTTCAATTACAGGAAGTTCAGCTCCAGGATAAACGACTAAATCTTTAATGTTGAGCAATGCCTCAGTGTTTTCCCAAACACCTGAGCTGTCTTTAATGCCTATAATGAAGTCAGGGTAGGATTCTTTTAGTTTTTTAACTAGGTCTATGGATAGACCTACACCACTTACCTGGGGTATGTGATATAAATAAATCTTAAGTCTGTTATCATTAACTCCATCAATTAGTTTTTCAAAATAATCAAAAAGTCCATCGTCACTCATTCCTTTAAAATAAAATGGTGGTAATGTCATTGCCCCTAAGCATCCAAGTTCGATGGCGTGTTTAGTAATTTCAATAGTATCAGGTAGATTACATAAACCAGTTCCAGGAATAAGCTTTTGTGGATCAATTCCGGATTTAATAAGTCCCTCAATTGCTTGCATTCTTTCCTTATTACCTACTGACAAGGCTTCTCCAGTCGTTCCAAAAGGGGCAAGTCCTGAGCAACCATTTTCCATGAGATCTTTGGCCAAATCATTATACATTTTTTGATCTAGTTTAAGATTGTTGTCAAAAGGGGTTAAGATTGGTGCGATTAAACCTTTAATCAATTCTATCTCCATAAAGAAAATTAAAAACTAACACTACTTTAATTTTTTATATAAATAAATTTCAATTTGCACTCTGAATTAAAATTTATTTTATATTAAGCATCTTTACTAATTAAATTTTATTTAAGTTTTAATATAGCCAAGTAGCTTTGAGATTTCATCACACTTTGATAGAAGTGGTTTCCAGTAAGTAGTTTTGTCTTTGTTAAGTCTAAAAGTTGGAATTGAAACACTAACGCTTGCAATTGGCATAGAAGTAGCATCTTTAATACTTGCACCAAAGCAAACTATACCATCTTCATTTTCTTCATCATCAAAACTATATCCATTCTTTTTTGTGAGTTCGATATCTTTATAAAATTTATCTATATTTGTTTTGGTTTTGTTTGTTTTTTGTATAAAACTAGTTTGTTTTAAAATTTCATCCCGTTGTTTTTCTTCAATACTAGCCAAGTAAGCTTTACCTACTGAACTCGAATAAAATGGAATTGTAGTACCAATAAAAGATGTCATTCTTACAATTTCCTTGCTTTCAAACTTATCAACATAAACCATCATGTTTTTATTTCTAATGGCAAGGTGAACAGTTTCTCCAGTTTCGTCTCTTAATTGTCTTAAGGGATTGTGAGCTATCCTTCTGATGTCTATTTCCGCTAATGCTTTGTAAGCTAAGCTAATTAAACGTATTCCAAGTTTGTATTCCTTATTAATAGTTTTGTGAATTAGTCCTTCTTCTTCTAAAGACGAAAGAATTCTATATAAAGTTGGTCTTGTTAAGTTGCTTTGATCTAGAATGTTGCTAAAGATGGTTGGTTTAGTTTGGTTCGAAATAATTTGTAAGACATCAATGCTTCTTGAAAAACTTTGTGTTCCTTTGATTTGATCTTCAGCCATTTTTGTACCTATTGAATTTTATAATAATTTTATACTAAGAGTTCATTTTTGATAAGTGTTTGACATTTATTTTTTTTATTATATTATCATATTATAGATTAATGTCCATAATATGATAAAAAAATATGAAAGCTAAAAATTTATATGTCCTTGTTACTGGTGGTACTAGCGGTATAGGTAAATGTATTGCAGAAGGATTTGCTAACGCTGGTTATAATGTTTTAGCATCAGGCATAGGTGATATTCCTAGAAATAATAAAAATATAGAATATTTCTCTCTTAATATACTTGACGAAAATTCCATTAAAAGAAAATTTGACTCAATAGATAGGCTTGACGTTTTAATTAATGCAGCAGGAATAATCTCTAGATTTAAAGAGTTTGAGATTGAAACTTTCTCTCAAGTAATAGATGTAAATTTAATTGGTACAATGAGGTTATGTTCTGCAGCTAGAGATTTATTATCTAAATCAAGTGGATCAATCATCAATATTGCTTCAATGTTAAGTATTTTTGGTGGTGGACTCGTACCTGGTTATTCAGCTTCAAAAGGTGGGGTTGTACAATTAACAAAATCGTTATCCATAGCATATTCTAGAGATAAAATTCGAGTAAATGCCATAGCTCCTGGGTGGATATCAACAAATATGACGGCCGATTTAAGAAAAGATAAAGAAAGAAATGATAAAATTATCAATAGAACGCCAATGAGAAGGTGGGGTAAGCCAGAGGAACTAGTGGGACCTGCCTTGTTTTTGAGTAGCGATGCAGCTTCATTTATAACTGGGACAGTATTAAATGTAGATGGTGGTTATGCATCCATGTGAAATAAAAAATTAATTAAGGAGAGTAAAATGAGTTTAAAACAAGATGAAAAAATAAGCAGGATGCCTTACCAATTATCAATACCAAAAGAGGCCTTGTCAGAAATTGTAGTTCCTTCAGTTATTCCTGAAGATGATAGATTTTGGGTAAAACAACTAGAAAATGTTTATTTCCGACCATTATGTTTAAATGCTTCACAAGGATATTGGGTAAACTTACTTAAGGTAACAAAATCCGGAATATTATCACGTCATCGTCATCCAAATGCAGTACATGGATTTGTAATTAAAGGAAGGTGGCATTATTTAGAGCATGATTGGGAAGCAAAAGAAGGAAGTTACGTTTATGAACCACCAGGTGAGACACATACTTTAGTTGTCCCAGATGATGTCGAAGAAATGATAACTCTTTTTCAAGTTAATGGTATAATGTCTTATGTTGACCCCTGGGGCAAAGTCCTTGCTTATGAGGATGTTTTTACCAAAATAGATATGTGTAGAAAACATTTCATAAATATAGGTCTTGGCGAAAATTACGTAGATCAATTCATACGTTAATGATATATAAAAAATAGATCAACTAATTATACCGTTTATGGGGAACAAATTGTCTGAAAAAAACAACTCTGAAATAAGAATTGACGTTAATTATGCAATTGAGTTAATAACAGAAATTTTTCAAGCAAAATCTTGTAGTGATTAT
>Ga0255763_1003670_pt1 | contig 13616 bp, 8 predicted proteins | sample 041ome_2_FD_179963 | JGI IMG/M metagenome (GOLD analysis project Ga0255763, IMG submission 179963) | Coastal salt marsh microbial communities from the Groves Creek Marsh, Skidaway Island, Georgia - 041406US metaG (version 2) | ecosystem: Environmental > Aquatic > Marine > Intertidal zone > Salt...
TTCGCGTTAGCGAAATTTCAGAATAAATATTGGTTGAAATTACTCTTAGGGTTTCCCATATTTAACTGCCTACAAACTCCTCGCACGACATAACTCGCACGCAACCGCGATCGACGCAATGTTTTGACGTGCACACAAACGTATTAACATTGTTACACGCACCACAAAAGTTTCGATGCAAATCGACAACGTTTAACGTCATTGGTGTGCTCGAATGCACCGCATCCCCTCGATGAGTTTGTAGGCACTTTGTTTACATCCTCATACCGCGCCGCACGCTTTGCACATTCCTATTGTAAAATAACTTCTAACTGTACTTTATTCATTCTTTTGTACTTTTCAGCCGGTCTCGTCGTCTTTTTCTGCGAGTCGCTTGGTAATTCTTACGCAATTGCGTTTTAGATTTTGGTCGCGTGGCGAAACGATTCATGCCATTTTGTTAATCTATTTGGCACTCGATCAGCGGCTATTCAGGGCGATTATTGCACCGTATTGGTTTGGTTTACTTAGAATAGTATTGTACACACATGCAGACGCGCAATTCAGGTCGCCAGGCGTCTAGCGTGCCGACCGTTGGCGACGCCGAAACAACAAATGTAGGCACTGCTGCGTCGGATGGCCCGAGACAGTCAAAACGTCGCCGATTAAGCGGTGCAGCCGTGGAGTATAAGATTCAGAAGGAGAAGACACCGAGGAAATCGAGTCAAGGTTACTTGACAATGGAGGCGGCCGCGGCTAAACACGGCTACGCTTCTAAAACGCCTCGACAAGATGTCAGGCGAAAACTCCGACAACAGGCGCTCCGGCTGGAGAAAATTAACGAAGCTGCAGCGGCTGAATCATTACGTGATTTGATCAACAGCCAAGACGAGATTCACGATGTTGATGTGGATCGATCTTCTGGTGCTGCTGATGGTCAATCTCAGGGCACATCGAAAGGGAGATTAGGAAATTGTGGTCGCAAAGCACTCTCAGATGAGGAGCGACAGGCGCAACGCGTGGATAAATTTACGTTTCATGGTTTTAGCGATTTTCAAGCATACGCCAAAATGGTGTCAGAATGCGCTGAAAAAGTGCATGATGCCGATATTGGTTGTAAACTGGGAGTCGCAACCGAGTTGGTTAAAGAAAAGTTGACGCACAACGGGAAACAACTGATGACTCCAAAGCATCTTTGCTCTCTTGCACGCGCTGAGGAAATCACAGAAATTCGCCGTCGTGGTGGCGTTTTATTGACTACCGACGAAGAAAAACATATTGCCGATGAAGTGAGAAAGTCTCGAATGCACTATCTAGCCGTAAGACCGTCTCATGTGCTCAGATTGGCGACCAAGATAGTTCAAACTGATGTGGAACGAGCGCAGCTCATCAACGAATCAGGAATAACTAAGGGTTGGTTTTCTGGTTTTTGTGTACGAAATGGAATCCGAACCGGTAAATCACATGGATTAGATGTTCAACGAGCAAAATGGCTCACGTCCGAAAACGCCATGACGCATTATAATGTTCTAAAGGATGTGCTCCTTGAAAAAGGCGTTGCTGTTCTGAATGATGATTATGAGCCAACCACGGAAGGTTCTTCAGAGCTTATCATGAATCACGCTGGAAGATTAGTTTCTCTGGATGAAACCAGCATTTCGTTGTGTGAATCACCAACCGGGGACAACGAGCAACGGATTTGCTTGGTTTCTGAGCAAGATGATGGAAATATTTTAGTGTCAAAAGGGTTGCCTAGTGGTACGCTTTTGTTCACGCGCTTGGGAAATTGCGATATGTTAGCACCACTTATTGTTTTAAATGGGACCGGCGAATTCCCAGCGGCTTGGTGTCACGAAGGTGTCCGTGGTTACGCCGTGGACTCGAGTGGAGAGTTGGTTCCAACCTTGTGGCGAAGAAATGAAAAGGCGAGCGTCAACTCTGCACTTTTGATCGAGTACGCCCAAAAAAGCTTGCTGCCGGCCCTGTTTGCGAATGGTGTACAACCAGGCGTGCCAGGAGCGGGCGGTGTGCTCGTTTTCGATGGCTGCTCAACGCATGTTTCAAAAGAATTTCTGTCGCTTATGGCTGAAAATAATGTCAGTGTTGTTCTTCGCCCACCGAATACAAGCTCAGTAATGCAAGGAGAAGACACAACAGTGTTCAGGTACTTTAAATTTGTTTTTTCTTTTTCATTCTGGGTTTTGTTCTCACTTTTCATTGCACGTCACAGAACTTTCAAAAGCAAACTACGCGTGGCTGTTCAAGACTTACTCACCGAGAGACAAGACACATCACATCAGCATTCATATGTACAATTGACTATGGGAGACTTTGGGGAGTGTATAGCGAGAGCATTTGCAAGCATAGATATGAAAGGACTGATTGAAAGTGCTTGGAGCAACGATGGAGTGATTCCATTCGATCGTCGCATCGCGTACGAGTTGCTTCAACAGGAACAGCAGTTGAAGGAAATTGAGACTCAGCGGGTTTTTCACGAGCCTTTGAGAGCGCAGCGCAGCGATTTGCCCGCCTTGAAAGTGAACGGTGTGAACGCATCCTTTTTACTCCCGAATTCGACTCAAAAGTCTAGAAAATCGTTAGAGAAGGTGATGTCACATTTCAAGTGCTTAGACGCCGCAAAAGAAGAACTGGACAAGATGATTGAGGAACAAAGTACTCGCACTGAACAACTATTGCAACTTCTACAGTCGACGATGGACGGGGTCCAGCATATAAAAGATGCGTACGTCGAGTTTTTGAATGCGAATGCACCAGTGCCTCGTCCGGCCGACTTATGGGCCCTGAAAGGCGGAGCCAATGGCGCAGACGCGCTGGAACTTCTGGAACGGAGCGAAGAAGCGGCAGCTGCGCGTGCTCAAGGTCAAGGACAGCGTGGGCGCCCGGTCGCGAACTTAGACGAGCGTGTTGCAGCAGCCCACGATGCGTTTAACGAGATCCTGAACGATCTTCGTCGTCACAAACAGCTTGAACGATTGAACCGTGACCAACTCGTAACGTGTTTCCTCCACATCTTTGAGCGACCACCACATGCAGGGATGAAGAAGAACGCGATGGTGGAAGCACTCGAACCAGAGTTTGCAAGGAACTATCCAGAGTACATTTGCGAAAACGAAAGTGAGTCTGAAGATGTCGTCGAAACCCAAGATGAAGAGGATGACGTTGACGACGGGCGTGAAATTGATCTCAATTTACTCTTCCCGTCTTCGCGTGTACAACCAATCCAAGAGCCAACTCCTTGATGTGTAAATGAAAGAATATGATATAGACTTGTAATTAATGTATGATATTTGCTATACTAATGACATCTTGCGTCGCCACCACGTCGCCTGAAGTGGTGGTGCGAGCGCATCACAAGTGCATACAAACTCATTCTCCCAATCGCCGTCGACGCGCGAGAACGCGGGCGATCGCGCTAAAAATCACCACATGGGCTTAAAAAAACTTCTCGCTGACTTCTATGCTTTTAAATGTTGATAATTCGCGTTGCGTCGTGATATCTGAAAAGTGCATACAAAGTGTGCATAAGAGTAATTCCGCCCAATATACTTATGTATAATTATAGTATAATGCGATATTCATATTATAGGAGTAGAAGGCCCAATGCGTATCTGTATTGTCTAACAGACGTCGCTAATATAAGTTTTTATTTCTACTAGTACTAATAATCCATATGGTGGGTATATATTTTTTGTACCCAGTTGGTTTATAAATATACTTTCTAGAAATCGCTTGAATATTGCCGGTAGCCGATTTGCAGGTCGAAGTTAAAGTTGTTCGAAAAGAGCTAAACTCGACTGGCCTCTCTGGGCTGATGGGCAAGGTGCTGCTGTCGACTTGCACGGCCATCGTAACGACAGCCGTCGATGATGCACTCGCAAAGGGAGGACGAGGATGCGGACCAACCACGTTCAACCGCTGCAGTTCGGAAAGATAACGTTCTCTTAACAGATGTCTTTGACGTAAGGGCGTCACGACTCGAGCAACTAGATTTTACGTGGGTATGTAGTCAAAATTATTCAAGGCCAGACGCCCTCGAACACGCAAATGACGCTGATCATAAGTACGGCACTGATCCGGCTGATGCGCCGTCTCTAAATGCTCTGCTAGAGTACGCTGACGAAGATATTCTGAGTGCATTCAAAATCAGCGCTGAAACGTGGTTCAGAAAGCAAACTCGTCTGGGTACAAAAATTAACTATTATCAACAAAAATGTGACTTAATTGCACAAAATTTGGAAGGTTATTCTCGGACATTTTGCGCAGTCTTAAACTCAATTCATTCGACACATAGCACTAGTGAGGATTTTGACGAAGCGCGTTGTACTATCGGTACTTTCAAGTTGGAAGCGCACAGGTTTATAGATTTACTTCTTAGTCGCAACTGTAGTCATGGTTTGGATTCAGAACTATTACTGGCGGAAAAACATGTTACTTCGTTCAAGCACTTGGTTGAACTCATAGGTTTTCGATTTGCACGCTGTTCAAATACGCCAATATCCAGAACAGTGAGCCAGCTAGTATATGCTTCGTTATTGAGAGTCATAGTTACGGGACACTTCGATTTGAATTCGTTATACCCGTATCTAAATCCAAGTGACTCGTGCTGCCATGCACAGATGCGACAATCTGAATCCTTGAAGGATATGAGCACTTCACATTTACTCGAACAGAAAATGGCGTTGCTAAACAACATGAAAGACTATGTTGAGCAGCTACAATTACGAAGTTCACTGGAACGTCTCATGAAGATAGGTTTTGATGTCTGTAGACACTCTTGTATGCGCGCGCTAAGTATCTCGGCTCTCAAAATGAATCTTGATAAAGAACACAAACGCGAACGCGTACATTTTATGCTTCAGCATGTATTCATATTGGGCCCATATATATGCCACGACACTGTCACAACGACTCGCGTGCTTTCATATTTTAATCTTGCCACGATTGCCGGTCAATTGAAGCCAGAAACTATGGAAACTGTATTGGCGACATGTGTTATGCCAGGTCTATGTCTAATCAAACCGAACCCCATGCTGTACCAATCGCTTTGGAAGGTTCTCAGTGGAATGTCATTTGTGAAGCGTACAAAAATATATAAGCACGCATCAGAGATTGTATCAAAGCGTAATGCCCATCTTGCTAACGCGCAACAGGCGGCTGATCGCTCTGTCCAACGTATGCTAAGACGCCTGTCGAAGCAGAACGTGAAAGAACTTGGTCGAAAGCTCGGGAAAATTTCAGCGAGATTTCCCTTCACCACAATAAGTATAGTTTTACAACAAATCCAAGTGTATCCTAATATGATCGACTCAATCGTAGATGCGTGCAAATATTGGAGTTCCATCACTTTCGACATATTAGTGTATAAGATTATATTAAGATTTTCAGAGGGAGCGAGAAAACTAAAAGATGACGGACAGCATGTATCTCTATGGTTCTCTGCGCTCAGTGCATTTTGTGGCTCACTTTACAAAAAGTATCAGAATATCGAACTCAGTGCTTTGTTAGCGTACATCTTGAACACCCTGCAAGATGGTCAGAGTTTGGATCTAATAATTCTGAAAGATCTCATGACAAAGTTAACCGGTACTGAAATTTTAAAAGACATGAGTTTCGCACAGATTATGTCCCCAGCTTTTGGAAAGGCACTCAATGACAAACATCAATCGATGGACGAAAAAGAACGTGTAAAGGGAAGGGTGAGGTTGCGTCGAGCTCTAGAAACAAACAACGATTCTACAAATATCACAACGCCGATGCTTCATGTACTTGTAAATCTTCGGCAGAAGATGGTCTTTGAAATGGAAAGCTCGCAGCTCAAATTCATCAGCCAACTTTACGATGAGTGCCATGCAGTATTTCTGCAGTATGTTTTGTTCTTACAGCAGGCGTACAGCGCGTCCGAGTACGATGAATTATTTCCAGATGTAAGAGAACTGTTGTGTGATTATAAGTTTGAACCAGCTGTTGTCTTCCATATTTACCGGCCGATTCTAAAGCGCATTGAGCATTCCCGCTTAGTGAGCGGAAGTAGTGATGCACAACGCTGGCATGACATTACTTGTGACGTAGAGAAAAGCCTTCCAGCGAGACTATGGCGCATTATATCCCCTGAATTTTACATGATATTCTGGACACTGAGCATAGATGATATTTATGTCCCAATTGAGATATACGAGACAGAAATTAAAAAAACACAACAACAGCTTAATCTTGTCAATTCGAGTGCGCATTTCGGTGGTATGACACCAAAGATCGAGGAACTGAAGAATAGAATGAAGGAACTGTCTGCTGAGTTAAGTAGTCTGCATACAACCGTCAAAACAAACCTGAGTCGTTTTGCCGCTTCTAGACATAAATGGATGAATGGTGGCACAGTACCATTGACTGCTTGCGATATTGTGCAGAGTTGCATATTTCCCAGGATCAGAATATCACGCACGGATGCTATATATGCAGGAAAGTTTATCAAATTCATACACGATGTCGAGACACCAAGGTTCAGTGTTTTGCAGTATCATGATAGGTTATTTAGTGACGTTGCACATGTTATGTATCTGTCCAGTGAGACAGAAAGTAAATGTTTGGGCACGTTCATGTTGGACACGCTACAACAACTCTCACGTTGGAAGTGTAGCGAAATATATGAAAAAGAATGCTGGTGCCTCGGTGAATTCAATAGCTCTCTCAATTCAGCTAGTTGTCAGGCAAATTTCGCGGACTTCATTAAGATTTCATACAAGTGGGAACATAGACTGGTTAAAGGCATTCTCAATAAGCTACGCAGCAACGACTATATGGAGATATATAATACGCTCAACCTATTGATTCTTGTGGTGAGCGAAATTCCAAAAAGTCATCACTTGGGCGTACACGTGTACAAGCAAGTGAAGAGAATCCAAGCTGGCGAGACACGTGGAGATATAAGAACAGTTGCTGTGCGGTACTTATCGCTATTGAACACTGAAAGTCAAAGATGGAACCGAACTGAACTCAAGAAAACTATACGTGCGGGAAATTCATAGGTCGTACAGTGCAAGTCTTACAGAGGATCGAAATAAATAAGCATCTTTTGGCGAAAGTTCCAACTTCGTATGTAGTAAATATTGAGCCCGTTCATACGGTTTGGTTATACACATATCTATTCTTGTCGCGTCGCCAAGCGCGCCGTCAATGCCCGCAAGCGCAGAAAAGCCGTCGATCGCAAAGTACGAAGATGTAAATGTTGTATTTATCTATGAGACACAGTGCATAAGTTATCGCGCCCTGCGTCGTAAGTTATCTTGCGTCCGTCGTCTTTCAGTGCCGCGAGATTCCCAATCCTCGTATTTCGTAAACTCGTAAACAAACAAGGGTGGTCACTCATAAACACGATGTGGGAATGATGTGAACCAAGTCAATATTCAACGATTTATAGAAGTATCAGAGTCATCGTTTAGGTTTTACTACCGAAGCCATCGTGGATTTTCTGACACGAGCGTTTCTCCGACGGGCAGGCCGTGCGTTTTTTTTCTCGCGCGACACGTTCTGCACTTCATCAAAACACGCCATGGAAGGAGTATGGGCAATACGGAGCGTATCCAGATTCTTTCAGCCACATATTATTTGGGAGGTAGGCGCGCCGAGATATTCGGGCTTCATTAGGTATCGTACCTTGCAAAGGTCGGTCACCGTGCACTTCGGACCCCTGGATAATGTGATACGTCTAAGCATACTCGCGAAGAATATGTGCAAACCGTTCCTGTTCACAGTTGAGTCACAGATGTGTTGCTGATACCACTTTGCTGATTATTCGTAAGGTCTATGCGTTGATCTATTTGTGCACCGTTAGTTCGATGGGCATGAGTGCTTTTACATACCATGGAAGCGTTACACAACGAAGAGGTGAACTTAACAAGCCAGTAGCCAGTGTTCAGTTTCTTACAAATGATATTGTTCGAATTCTACAGGCTCTGAAGTTTTGCATCGATTGAAATCGTATTCAAATAGTATTCGAGCTCATACTGTTAGATCCCTGGTACGAATATGCTCTTCAAATGCACACCTACTGATGATTGAGAACACAAGACAAAGAGCGGTGAAGATGTGAGCTTTTCAAGGTCTTTCGCGATTTATCAAAACAAGGTACGTTTTGATAATGTTACCTTGTCATTATTGGAAAAACGTCTGAGTACGCGAATTAGAAGCTTTTTGCGCGCATTTTGTCGCTTCGAACCTGTCCGGAACGTCGAGATCGAAAGTTGTTTCTAGTGTGGAGACGACTGTGAGATTTCACGAGTACATATTTTCGACAGTGAAGCATAAAGTATCAATATTTTATATCTTGTATAATCAAGAGATAGTTTTCAGTTGCGCAGATAAGAATTTCCTGGCATCTGACATACGAAGGATTACCATGCGACCTTTGTGTAGCTGTGCATATCGTGAATGCCACCTTCTCGTTGTGCTGCTCCAGTTCTCACTTCCATAGTAAGCTCACCAGTTGCTAGCAAATCGTGCACCTTCGATAAACTGTTTGCACCGAGATCTTGAAAGCCCTGCTTAACACCATGTGCAAGGTAAGGAATCATGGTTTTCACCGAGCCTTTATCTCGCACTGTACCAGAAACGCCCTGAGCAACCTTGAGATGACCGGACTCACTCAAGTAACGTGAATCGCTTCCTTTCTTCATCGCATCTAAGCTTCCCATACCTCGATACTTTTTCACACGCACGCCATCTTGAAAAAAGTACTGTCCTGGCGCTTCTGTGCTTCCAGAAAACATAGAGCCACACATTGCAACGCTCGCGCCAAGAGAGAGTGCTTTTACAACATGACCGCTGTTCTGTATACCTCCATCTGCAAGTATTGGTACACCGAAATCTTTCGCTATTTGTCCAACCTTATAAACAGCAGTTGCCTGACCACGACCAACGGCACAGACCTCTTGAGTTGTGCAAATACTCCCAGACCCCATCCCAACTCGAAGGCCGTCTGCTCCCGCTTCAAGAAGACGTCTCGCTTGGTTCTGAGTGACAACATTACCAGCAATCACATCAACTTTAGGCAAATTATGCTTTAAAAACTTGATCATTTCTAACTGATATATAGAATCACCTTGCGACGAGTCAAGAATCAATGCATCGACACCTACCAAAGCAAGAGCCTCCGCACGCAAACGGTCAGCATCCCGCGTGCCAATGGCTGCGCCGCACAGAATGCGGCCCTCTGTGTCCAAGGACGGTAATCCAGAAGGAGGTCTATTCAATTGATCTTTATAACTTGAACGAGTGAGTAATGCGACCAAGTTTCCTTGTTGATCGACTATCGGAAGTTTACCATGCTTACTTTCCAAAAGAAGCCTTTCGTTCTCCTGCAAAGACTTGGTAGATGAACCTAAGACTAAGTCACTCACTGGCGTCATGATATCAGCAAGTGGTGTTGAACGATCACGTACGAGTTCTACATCCCGCGTGGTTACGAGTCCAAGCAAAGTTGAACCGCACAAACCATCTTCAGACACGCATGCAGATGAAAACCCCCTGTTAGTTTTCAAAGTGTCCAGCTCGGAAATGCTCGAATCCGCGCGTAGAACAGCAGGTTGGGCAATGTATCCAGGTGTGTGGGCTTTCACTTTTCGCGCGTTCTGGACTTGCTCATCCAGCTTTAGGAAGTTTACATTTAGTATCTGACACTGAAAAGATAGATATCTGTCAACTCACCGTCATGTTGTAGTGAAGAAAGCCCATGCCTCCAACTTCAGCCATCGCAATGGCCATTTCACACTCAGTCACTGCGCATGATGGTTATTATTAGGAACGACTGAAAGAATACGAGCATCATACCGGTATCCATCGGAGAGCTCACAAGAGGCATGCGAAGTTGAATATTTCTACTCACACGCGTAGACAGATCAACCTAGTTCTATACGTTAGAAGCCATCGAGTAGCTGAGAGATATCTACACACCTGATCAGCGGAGAAGTCGATGAATCCAGGATGGAAGATCACGTCATCGTACGTATAACAGAAACCTACGAAAACGACTAAGAGGGACACACTTGAAAGTTGCACCCGCGAAATCATTCATACCTTGATTGAAGAGGGTGGCGCCAGCAAAACCGTCGGAGGATGCCATGAATCGATTATTCAAATGTAAGCCGAACAAGATATGGTCGTCCGAAGAGCTTCGCCGTACAGTGATCCACCAGAGTGCGAGTGATCTAAAAGTAGTACGCCGCCGTTTTACGGACCGTGATACGTTCAACGCATTAACGTATTAACGACAGTATACGAGGATGGTAGCCGAGTTCGGACTGGCTCCCTTAGGCACCTACGTTGTTAGCATAAAAATGTGTCATAATGCAGCTACTAGATAATAAACACATGCACCATCCGGGAGTCGAACCCGGGTCTCGAGCTTGGAAGGCTCATATCCTAACCGTTGGACTAATGGTGCTCCGGGGTGATCAGTATTTTGGTCAATATATTTGCTCACACGAACGCACATCGTAGGTGTAAAAGATTCCGAGGCACTATGAACTACACACAGTGCGAATGATATACAATAGTTTCTTGTTCGTGATATATTACATCGTTAGTAGCATTAATGATTATAGAGACACTGGTATCTACAAGGTTATGACTACGCGCTTCTTACGAAGGGACATGATGTACCGCGTGCACTGCTCTCAAACATTGGTACTCACAGCGTACTGCGCAGACTCACAAGCCTCATATTCGTCAGAAAGTGCCTCAACTGTAGCGCGACAGTCGGCAAACTCATCCATAGAGTTCTTTAAGAAAACAAAACAAGTTAAACAAGACGCCACAGAACTTTTTCATTTGACTTACCGAAAACAAGTCGAAACGCTCATACTGGTCGAGAAAAGCTTTTCGCCTCATTAATTTATCATATTGTGCCAAACAGCGGCTGAACCAGTGTCGTATACTATGGAAACGGCTTTTGATTCGACTGGAGTGAGAAAAATGGTCGTGGTACCTTGTGTTGTTCGCAAGCATGGCACCTTGCAACACTTCTGGCTTTGAAACATACGGTGAATGTTTCGAAACAGCCACCTGCTACATTTCAGCGGACAAATAATATTTGAAGAACAAATTTTACCTGATAATTAGCTGGTGCCCAATCAATGAAATTCGCAAGCTCTCTTTCACGTATCCTTTGTAAACTCTTGTGAACCTAAAAAAAGTCAAATGAAATCAATAACGTATCGATCTGAGCTACCTGTGCTGGATGAACACTTCCTTGAATAATGTTCAGGATCGACATAAATTTACTCTTCACTTGCCATCAGTTCACTTGCCAATACATGACATTTAAAAGGACAAACCTGACCCGTAAATGTGCCAGAATATGTAGAAGCCATAACATTTTTTGCATGTAGTAGTCGACGCATCACATCCAAGGCAGAAGAACTCCTCACACTATTTCGGTCATCATGTTTTGGTGAAAGCTTCATGAAAAGGACGGCTTACCCAGTCATTGAGAGTGATGAGGTATTAAGCGGCGTGAGGCCAGCCATAAGAAAGTGGCAGCTAGGCACCGGGATCAAAGACTACAAAAATATCAGCTCTTGAGAAGGGGCCACAAACCATAGATGTGTGACTTACTGAAATAAGGCCAACAAGGTCATTATTCATGTATCCTGGATATCTGAGTGTTGAAGTACTTGTTGCCATGACTTTTGAAACTAGAGAATTTGTATGGGAAAAAGTTGGCGAAGACACGCTCATATGATCCATAGCAATACGATTTAAGGCTGCGTTGTCTAATACCACTACACAGTCGGCATTGGTCGTCAACCGTTTAAGTGTTAAGAGAGAATTGTACGGCTGTACGACGACATCTGTACACGTGTTTACTTGGGAAAGCATAGTGTGAAATCTTTCATCGCACCGCTTGATTCGTTCTGGTTTGGGAAAACACTGTATGTTTGAAGTAACTTTTTACCATATCGATCGCTGAGTGCCTGCACAGTTATGCAACGTGAATTAGAATCGGCAGCGTAGACACGAATGTTTAGTTACCTCCAACATGTATGAACCCATTCCGGAGCCAGTACCCCCTGCTATAGAGTGACAGATGACAAAACCTTCAAGACTGTCGCTGCCGTCGGCTTCACGATCAACCATTTCCAATAACTCTTCCTGCAGTTTGCCTCAGAAAACTTCAAGTCCGAACTAAAACCAGGCATTTACCTCAACATTCTTCGTCTGTGTGTAACCATTCGCCCAATTGTTCCCTGCGCCTCCACCATGATTTGACACGTAGAAATTTTCGTAATTGTATAACGAGCGTTGAGAAGAGGTTTGAATCGAATTTATCACGCGCGGTTCAAGATCCAGCAGCTGAAAAGAATACACACGTCAACGAAGCAAGAAGAAGTCAAATGTTTACTAACCAGCGCTCGTGGTACATAGTGTTCGTCGTCCGTTTGATAGAAGAAAACATCCTTGCGATCTGGAAATTCGATTGCTGAAAACCGACCTTCATAACTACCATCTCCGCGTATACCGTGTTCCAGGCACAACTAAAAACATTTCACAACACGAAACTGCTTTGTGAATCCCGAAGTCTCACCTGATTCCAGAACTCGGCACCGATCTGGTTCCCACACTGCCCAATCTGTATTGTAATAATTTCTCTGTGTGAAAAATAAATTTACAGCCCTCGCTGTTCTATCCTAAACTCTACCTGGGCATGGCAACAAATCAATTCCAACCGCGAGGTTTGAAAGCTACGGACTTGAGAGTCCAACCGGTTGTATTTGCGGACAACTCAACCCGTAGCGAACGTGTGTGTGAATTTGTTCTCTATGATTTCCAGTCCAACGAAGTACGGGCGTTGGGAGTCGAGGAGCCGACTCTTCAAACGAACCTGTTGTAACGAGTCGTTACTAACGACCTTCGTGTTGCCTTCGTGAAACAATCGTGTAGGTTATATTTTATCTACCGGTACTACAGTAGGTACGATGCATTTTAATTGAAATATAATGCACATTATACACGATACGATTTGCTCTACAATAAATAAAACACACGAGCTATGGATCTCTGCCTGTGTTGGCGGTATGCATATGCACGAATGGTATGCATATGCATATGCACGTGCATATGCAGGATGCACGCCCCTCACACGTGCATATGGCCATAGAAAAACGACTTTTATGTGGGGCATGATTTTTAGAAATACATTGATAGTCTAATGATTACGTAAATGCGAGACGAAATGACTGGTCATTTTAAGGTACGCGACGAGGATTCAGAAATACGGGTTTACCAGGCGCATGTTTACACGATCGGTGCGCAAAACACTCGTATTTAACACCATATGCACGGTATGTAGTACTCAAACGTCATATTACATAAGCTTATTATATGTTAAGTATGGTATGCACGCGTATGCAGGCCCGGCCTGCATATGCAGGATGCACGCCCCTAGTATGCTGTTTCCGCCAACACAGCCAGTGCAATGGGTCTATTAGGCTGGAAAAGAGATCTGTATAACGCTATAATTTTCTCGGACATTCGGCGCCATTTTATATCGTTCGGAAAAGTGCGAAACGAGATCTGTATAAATCTCCCGACGACTAAAATAGCGCTCGACGACGGACGCGCGC
>Ga0255763_1003687_pt1 | contig 13587 bp, 10 predicted proteins | sample 041ome_2_FD_179963 | JGI IMG/M metagenome (GOLD analysis project Ga0255763, IMG submission 179963) | Coastal salt marsh microbial communities from the Groves Creek Marsh, Skidaway Island, Georgia - 041406US metaG (version 2) | ecosystem: Environmental > Aquatic > Marine > Intertidal zone > Salt...
TCAAATTTTCATGCCCATTTATCCGCCAAAGGAAAACGGTATATCTACCGGATAAATAAGGGCTGGGCGATGCCGGAAAATGCCCCCTTTTCTTATTCCTTAAAAGACAGATCCATTTCCGTAGATTCGATTAAACAGGCCTGTCCGTTATTTCTTGGAACCCATGATTTCTCTGCTTTTGCTGCGAGTCGGGGAAGGGCGGATACCGAGCCCACGGAAAAAACAGTCTGGCGGGTGGACTGGATCCAGAAGAAGGATGAGTATCTGGTAACCGTCGAGGGTGGGGGGTTTCTCTACAAAATGGTGAGAAGTATGGTTGGTGCCTTACTGGATGTGGGATACGGTAAACTTCTTCCCGAAGATATTTCTGTTATTCTTGCCAGTAGGAAAAGAACAGCCCGTATAGTCAGTGCTCCGGCACATGGGTTGTGCCTGGAGAAAGTTTTTTACCGATTGCCCACTCAGGCTACATCCAGGATTGAAGTTTGACTGGAAGAGATGGGGCAACCAGATCCTGGACATGATTTGTCCGGGAGAGTGTCCGATCTGCAACCTGTTGGCGTACCAGGAAGAACGATCCTATTCCTGCATGCCCTGTCTGGAAAATGTTGCCTGGATAAGGGGAGTGAAATGTAAGAAGTGCGGAACCAACATGGATGCGTTTCCCTATGGTGGTTTGATTTGTTCGGGTTGCCGCGATCTGGAGCCAAGCTTCGAGAGGGGAATGTCGATGTTCCGTCTTGATCAGTTGGGGGAGAAATTAATCCATGAAATTAAATACCAGGGAGTAAAAGGCGTACTTAATGATATGCCCATTTGGCTGGAATTTGTTCCGGAGTTTGCCGAATATATTGAGGGGGCGGTCCTGATTCCTGTTCCCTTGCATCCAAGGAAGCAAAGAAAGAGAAACTTCAACCAAAGCAAATGGATCGCAGACTCTTTGGCAAAGGCAATTGGGGGCGGTACCTGGGTGGAAGATGCCTTAGTCCGTACCCGAATGACCAAGACCCAGACCAAGCTCGATTTGAACGAACGCAGGAAAAATGTCAAAAATGCCTTTGCTCTTCGCCAGGGAAATTGTTTGGATACGGAGCGTAGATTGATTCTTGTGGACGATGTTTTCACTACCGGTGCGACTTTGGAAGCCTGTGCTCAGGCTCTTCTCAAAGGTGGGTTTCCGAAAGTGGAGGTGGCAACTGCAGGAAGAAAATAATAGACTCATTCGACTATGGCATTCTTCAGTAAACCAAAATATTCAAAGGTAAATGTAAAGTCTCGCGAAGGCGTTGCGAAGGGAGTCTGGACCAAGTGTCCGGAATCTGGAGACATGGTCTTTGCCAAGGAACTGAAGAAGAACCTGATGGTGGTGCCATCGAGTGATTATCACTTTCCCCTATCCGCACCTGAGCGGATTGCATCTTTACTAGACTCTGGTACTTTTGAGGAGCATGATCAAAAGATGCGCTCCACGGATCCCTTAAAATTTAAGGGTATTGCTTCCTACTCAGAGAAACTTGAGCAGAACCGGAAAAAAACCAACCTTGAGGACGCGGTGGTTTCAGGTGTTGGTAAAATGGGCGGCAATCTGGTCAGCCTGGCGGTGATGGATTTTCGTTTCCTCGGGGGAAGTATGGGCTCAGTGGTGGGAGAGAAAATTACCCGGGCCATCGAACGTGGGCTGGAATTGAATATTCCTGTGATTGTGGTGTCAGCATCCGGAGGGGCGAGAATGTACGAAGGAATTTTAAGCCTCATGCAGATGGCAAAAACAAGTGCGGCTCTGGCACGATTGGCGGAGGCCCGTATTCCATTCTTTTCAGTTCTGACCAACCCAACCATGGCTGGAGTAATGGCAAGTTATGCATCCCTGGGTGATGTTATCCTTGCCGAGCCCAAAGCATTAATCGGATTTGCTGGCCGTCGGGTGATCAAGGAGACTACCCGTGCGGACTTACCGGAAGGCTTTCAGACATCTGAATTTTTACTGGACCGTGGACTAATTGATCAAATTGTTCACCGTCATGATTTGCGGGACCGTTTAATTTCTTTGATCGGGCATTTAGGTGGTCATTTAGAACCCAAAGCTCCAAAAGCCCGTAAATCTTCTGCATCGAGATCAACGGCCACCAAAACTTCCGCTCGTAAAAAAACAGCTCCGAAAAAGACTTGAGGAAATAAGGTTCCGCCAGAAATTGGTGGGGATTTAAAGTTTTTTGGATCAGTCTTCTGGAAGAATTTCTGCGTTGAAGGAAAGCGAACTACTGGATTATCTGTATTCCCTTCGTAACCGGGGTTCCAAATTTGGTTTGGAGAGAATGCAGGAACTGGTTCAACGCTTTAAAAATCCCCAGCTGAGCTACCCAACGATTCATGTCGCTGGAACCAATGGAAAAGGGTCTGTCTGTGCCATGCTTGATTCGATCTACCGTTTACATGGATACAAAGTGGGGTTGTTTACCTCCCCTCATTTACTTGAGCTGGGAGAGAGAGTCAGGGTAAATGGAGAGATTCTTTCATTTCCCAAAATTCTCAACTGGGTGGACAAGATTAGACCAGTTGCGGAGGATATGGCGAAGGAGGATGAGCAGATGTATCCCTCTTTTTTTGAGGTCATGACAGCGGTTGCATTTCTGGAATTTCAGCAATGCGGAGTGGATATAGCTATTTTTGAGACGGGTCTGGGAGGGAGACTGGATTCAACCAATGTAATCCAGCCTGAAATTAGTATTATTACTTCCATAGGATTGGATCACTGTGAAATGCTCGGAAATACTTTGACAGAAATCGCCAGCGAAAAAGCCGGAATTTTCAAACAGAGAACACCCGCCCTATGGGGTTGGTTGCCAGAAGAGGCGAATCGGGTGATGGAGGCAGTCTCTCAGAAATTAGACTGTCCGGTCCAAGATCTGACTGATCTGGATAAAGATGAATTGCCTGTAACCAATTTGTCGGGTTCCTTTCAGTCGAGAAATGCGGCATTGGCCAAACGCGCAGCTGAAAATCTTACTCAAAAGTTTCCTCTTACCAAGGAAGGGATGGATCTAGCCTTAACCCGGGTATCACTGGCCGGAAGATGGCAGGTCGTATCGGGTTTACCAACAATGATTTTTGATGCCTGTCATAATGGGGCTGCAGTACCTGCTATTCTCGAAAACCTAAAAAACTTACCACAACCCGTTGAACTTTGGTTCGCATCCTCGAGAACCGAGCGTGCTCAGGATGTACTTCCGTCAATTCTACCTTACGCCTCCAGAGTTCGTCTTTTCGAAATACAACAACCCGGGGCATGCACTAAAGATCAAATGAAGAAAATAATTCCTGATGCCTTTTCAGGTGATGTTTTTCTGAATAATCAAAAGGAAATTCTCCCAATACTAGCACAATCACAGACAAACTGTACTGTCTTGGTGACAGGATCGATTTACTTCATCGGCGAGGTTTTTGCTGTTCTCAAAGATTCGGGTAAGGAATGTTCCGTCCATTTTCAGGATATTTGGTAAAACTTGCTTAATTTTTATTACAAATTTCTCTTAAAATATTAATAGACGGATTATTGCCGTTCATTTTTTATACAGAATATTTTGATCTGCTGGTCATGTGAATAATTTTTGAATACCGGGGAATAAGTTGGAATAAGTTTCCCTTGGAATTTCCCTCTTTTCATGATCGTATAATTCTTTTTTTCAAGGATTTACAGGTTTGACTTGCTTTGCTTGAATTTCAAGGTAAAACTTATTAACAATACTAGATACAGGGGGTAATGAATTGCAAAAACACTACATACAGGGGGTCAAGGAAATGAAAATTTTGGAATTTGGACATTTTTTTCTTTTCATTTTTTCCATCCTATCCACTATCGGAACTCACACGGGTAAAACTTCGTCGGAGAATTCCGGTCTTTCCCTTTTTGGGTAAATCGGACTGTTGCGTAGTCTGTTACAACTTTAGAAAAATCAACGAAAATTGGGGGACATAAAAATGGAAAAGAAATTCGATATCGGCGGAAAATCATTTGTCTTGGACGAGGACAAAGCAATTCAGGCATACCAAGACAAAAAAGTTATAAATGGACGTGAAACCATGACTTTTAACCTTTTGCCCCTGAAGTATCAGTGGGCTTACGATCTGTATCGTAAAATGAAAGCCAACCATTGGGAACCTGAGGATATTCCTATGCAAAAAGACCTCGAGCAGTGGAAAGATCCTGTCGAACTTTCGGATAGCGAGCGTTGGATTATCATGATGGGGATTGGCTATTTCTCCGCCGCCGAAGGTATTGTTGGTGACAATATCCAACATGTCGTTCGTGAGCTTGTTACTGCCCCGGAATTGAAACTCGTCCTCGGACGCCATGCCCACGAGGAAAATATTCATGCGGACAGTCTTCTATACATGATCAGTTCTCTTGGGATCAATCCACATGAATGTGAGGCGATGTTCGAGCAGATTGATACCATCCGGCACAAAAATGAGTTTGTTACCCGTGTGTCCAAGAATTTGCGTCGTGACCTAGATCTTACCCTGACAGAAAATAAGCAGGAATTAGCTAAGAATATTTTCATTTTTGGCCAGTGCATGGAAGGTACTCAGTTCTACGGTCTTTTTGGTATGGTTCTTAGCCTTGCCCGCCAGAATAAATTCCCCGGCATCGGGCAAATGTTCCGCTACACCTTGCGCGATGAGTCCAACCACATCGAGCTTTTCCGGAATCTTTTCCGCGTATTGATCGAAGAAAATCGCGATATTTGGACACCAGAGTTTAAAACGGAACTTACTGAATTGATGAAAGAGGCTGTCAGCCTAGAGAAAGAGTTCATCCGGGACTGCTTGCCGGTCAATTCGGTTGGTTTAAGTGCCGACGAATTTTGTACTTACATCGACTACATTGCCGATCGTCGTCTCAACGGCGTTGGTCTGGATGTGCTTCACCCTGGTCTGGAAAATCCATTTCCATGGCTTGCCGAGATGATGGATGTGAAGAAAGAACAAAATTTCTTCGAAGGCCGGGTTACCGAGTACCAAAAGTCTTCTGTGCTGAGCGAAGGTTCAGACGACGATCTCTGATTACTCGGTCAGAGAATACAAGAATTATTTATCGAGATGTTAATTTTATAGGAATGGGAGTTTGATTGATGCGTAACACAATTTTTGAGGAAGACAGACTAATTGCCAAGGTGGCGGGTACGCCCAGTGAAAACAAGCCCCGTTTTGATTGGGCAGAAGCGCTTGGTGATAACCGGTTTGAGATTCCCAAAGTACGTATCACAGATGGCGCGGGTGACCGTGATTTCCACATCGCCGAGGTGGCTGAGGTTATTGGGGATGCTTTGACAAACCTGATGATCTCGCGGGAAGAAGAGGAAATATACACCCCAAAGAACCGGGAGCTCGTGGTGGAGTCCTCCCGGATCGTCGCCAACCGCTTAATTGAGCGGTTGGAAGAAGAGGAGGAAGGCGGTGCCCCACGCCTCTCCTTCGACGAGCTTCACAAACTCATCGAAAAAGCATTGGTTGAAAATGATGCATACGATGTGGCCAAGAGCCTGGTCATCTCCCGCTCCAAAGATGGCGGCGACGGACAGAACGGTGGGAACTCCCGGCCCTTAATCGACAGTTCACAAATCCGCCTGATCCGCCGGAGCGGTCAGGTAGTGCCGTGGAACTCTTCCAAAATTGAAGTTGCGATCCGCAAAGCCTTCCTCTCCTTGCACCTTGATTCTGAGCCGGCAGTTCAGGTAGCGGATGTAGTCACCAAGCGTGCTTTGGCTACTGGACAGGCGTTTATCAATATTGAGGATGTGCAGGACATCGTTCAGGAGGAATTGATGCGTACCGGCTACTTCAAAGTAGCTGAATCTTACATTCTTTACCGTGCCCGCAGACGGGTGGAGCGTGAAAGTTCATCCCCCCATCATGAAGTCCGTCAGGATTCCATGATTGTGGTAAAAAAGAAGGATGGATCCACTTTCTTTTGGGATGGAATTGATTTAAAGAAGAGAATTGCCTTCGGACAAATCGGACTCGATCTATGTCTGACTTCTGAGCAAATTGAAGAGAGCTTGCGCCGTTCTGTGTTTTCAGAAATTTCGGAGGATGATTTGCGTAAAACGATCATTCTTAACGCTAAAACCTTAATCGAGCGTGATGGTGACTTTGCCAAATTCGCTGCCCGTATTCTTCTTACCTACATGTACGAGGAGGTTCTTGGGTGGAGTGTTGCAGAGAATAGCATCGAAGAAATCCGTTCCTTTCACACCAAGGCGTTTAAGGATTATCTCAAGCATGGGGTTTCCATCAAGCGTCTAGATAAGAAATTGCTGAAGCTTGATATTGACAAACTATCCCAGGCGATTGATCCATCTGCGGATCTTGATTTTGATTATCTGGGTATTCAGACCCTTTATGACCGCTATCTGGTTGTCGACAAAACTGGTGCTACCCCCCGTCGCTTGGAGACTCCTCAATTTTTCTGGATGCGTGTGGCTATGGGAGTATTTGCCCACGAGGATAACCCTGAGGAGCAAATTATTTCTCTTTACAATCTGTATAAAAGCCGTCGCTTTTGTTCTTCTACTCCAACCCTGTTCAATTCGGGTACTCCTCATTCCCAATTGTCTTCCTGCTACCTGTATAAAGTGGATGACACCATCGAATCGATCATGTACCGCGGAATTGCCGAAAATGCATTTCTGTCCAAATGGGCCGGTGGTCTAGGTGGTAGCTGGACGGCGGTTCGTGGAACTGGCAGTCACATTGCTGGTACCAATGGAGAGAGCCAGGGCGTTATTCCTTTCCTTAAGATGCACAATGATCAGCTTTGTGCAGTCAATCAGGGAGGTAAGCGAAAAGGCTCTGGTTGTGCCTATCTAGAGTCCTGGCACTGCGATATTTTTGAGTTTTTAGAACTCAGAAAAAATACCGGGGATGACCGTCGCCGTACCCACGATATGAACACGGCAAACTGGATACCCGACCTGTTCATGAAGAGAATGGAAGCTAGGCAGAACTGGACACTTTTCCGCAGTAATGAAGTTTCTGATCTGCACGACCTTTATGGTAAAGCTTTCGAGGATAAGTACACAGACTATGAAGCCAAAGCGGAAAAAGGAGAAATCTGGTCCAAGTCCATTCCTGCGATCGATCTTTGGAAGTCCATGCTCAAAATGCTCTTTGAGACCGGGCATCCCTGGATTACTTTTAAAGATACCTGCAATGTTCGCAGTCCTCAGGATCATGCAGGTGTGATCCATAGTTCTAATCTTTGTACAGAAATCACTCTTAACACCGGAGCAGATGAAACTGCGGTATGTAACTTGGGCTCTGTGGTGCTTGATTCCCACCTCACAGCGGATGGAGAAATTGATCACGATAAACTCCGCGATACCATCCGCATTGCTATCCGTGCCCTCGATAATGTTATTGATGTAAATTACTATCCGACAGAAGCAGCCAAGACATCGAATATGAGACATCGTCCTATTGGTATGGGAGTGATGGGACTGCAGAATTCACTCTTTATTAAGGATGTGGCTTTCAATTCCGATGCTGCGGTTGAATTTAATGACGAGTTCATGGAAGCCATTTGTTACTACGCCTACGAGGCATCCAGTGACTTGGCCAACGAGCGCGGTACATATTCCTCCTATCGTGGATCCAAGTGGGATCGTGGCATTTTACCTCAGGATACAATCCAGGCACTCGAAGAAGAGCGTGGCGAAAAAGTGGATGTGCCCAAGACTTCCAAAATGGATTGGTCAGTGGTCCGCAAGAAAATTGCCAAGCATGGGATGCGTAACAGTAATGTGATCGCGATAGCACCAACCGCAACCATTTCCAATATTATGGGATCATCCCCATGTATTGAGCCGACCTATAAAAACATGTTCGTAAAGAGCAATCTGTCGGGGGACTTCATGGTGCTTAACCGCTTCCTGGTGAACGATCTCAAAAAGGAAGGGCTTTGGAATAAGGAGATGTCCGATCAGTTGAAGTATTTCGATGGTGAATTGGGTTCCATTGATTCCATTCCTGATCACATCAAGCAAAAGTACCTCACTGCGTTTGATGTTTCTTTTGAATATGTGATTGCAGCAGCAGCCCGTCGTCAGAAGTGGATCGATCAGGCACAATCTGTGAATCTCTTCCTGGGGACTCCTGATCTCAAAACTTTATCTCATATGTACCGTGCCGCTTGGCGCCAAGGGTTGAAAACCACTTACTATCTTCGCACCTTGGGTGCTTCCAATATCGAGAAGGCAACGGTTGATCTCAAACAGGGTAAGCCTCTTGCCAAAGGACCCTCCGATGAGCCATCCCCCAAACAGGAGTACACTGAAGCGGAGAAAAAAGCCTGTAGCATTCAAGCCATGTTAAATGGTGAGGAATGCGAAGCCTGTCAGTAGCTTCTGTGTCGCGAATGTCTGCATCGTCAGGCACTTGATAAAATACTATCGCGCTCTTCAGCAATTTCTGTGGATACAACCAGTAGGTTAGATAAGCATTTAGGGGAAGAACCTCTTTACGGACCTGATGTATTTGTCGCCCCTACCGCAGTGGTGTTGGGTGATGTGCAGATGGATGAAGGTTCCAGTCTCTGGTACGGAGGAGTGCTTCGAGGCGATATCAACTCGATAAAAATTGGCAAGTACTCCAATTTGCAGGACGGGGTGATTGGGCACCTGGCGGATGAGCACCCTCTGGTAGTCGGGCAATATGTCACCGTGGGACATGCTGCAGTCATTCACGCCTGTGAGATCGGGGACGAATGTTTAATCGGAATGAATTCAACCATTCTGGACGGAGCTAAAATTGGGAAACAGTCGATTGTAGCTGCTGGAAGCGTGGTGCCCGTGGGTATGCAAATACCCGAAGGTAGTTTGGTTGCCGGAGTGCCCGCCAAAGTAAAGAAATCGTTATCCGAAGAGGAACGTGCGGGGATCAAAAGCTGGGCGGAGAAGTATTTGGTAGTTGCTAAACAACACCGCGAAAAGCTTGGGAAGATGCGTCCAGGTCCTCCCGCCTGAACAAATCTTTATTCTGGTCCGGCACTTTCCATGCCGTACTTTTGGTAAAAGTCTTCCATGGTCGTACTAAGGTCAGGCAGGGGATGGCCTCCTGAAACCGCTTCGGCACAACAGGAAATGTAGGATCGTATCGCAGATTCAGAAGCTGCCATTTTTTGGTGGTGGAGTAATTTGAGCATGCAGGATCTTGCCTGATCCCAGTCCTGAAAATCGTATGAGTGTGTAAGCATGACCTCATGCCACTCCGCCTGTTCTTCCTTAGAGAGTTCTGATATCGATTCCATCATAAACAAGTATGTTCGGAGAAAATTTTCTGGTAAATTAGAAAAGGATAATTTTTTTTTCATTTCTCTTGGATTGTTGGCTGAGGTTTGTCAAAAGGTACAAGTAAAAATTATTCAATAAATATGTCTCATTCCCAAGATTCATCTGCTCCCACCAAGGATAATCCCTATCAGTCAAAATTACTGGTAAACCGTTTGCTCAATCAAGGGTCAGACAAAGAGACCCGTCACTTTGAGATCTCTTTGCAGGATAGCGGTCTTAGCTATGAGCCGGGAGATTCCCTTGGTGTGATTCCGCAAAACGATCCCAAAGTAGTCGACGATCTGCTATCTGCAACCGGACTTTCGGGAGAGGAGCTAGTTATGGTCGGTGAGGATAACCTGTCGCTCAGAGACGCTCTAATTAACCGTCTTGCCTGTACTGTCCTGAGTAAAATCCAAATCAAGAAATTTAACGAGATTGCCCAGGACTCTAAGTTGGAGGAATTATTACAACCAGCCAATCGCGATGCCTTTGCCGATTATTTGTGGGGCAGGGAATTGATTGATTTATTTTTGGAGTTTCCCCAATCGGGAATCGCGGCCGAGAACTTGGTTGGTCTCCTGCGTCCCATGCCTCCCCGTTTGTATTCCATCGCATCCAGTATCAAGGCTCATCCAGAGCAGGTGCATCTGACGGTGGCGATTGTTCGTTACGATTCCCATGGCAGAAAACGGGAAGGGGTCTGTTCCTCCTATTTGGCGGATCGTGTGGGTGAGAGTATTCCTTGCTATTTCCATCCCAATAAAAATTTCAAGCTTCCGGAGGACTCTCAGACTCCCGTGATTATGGTGGGGCCCGGGACTGGCATTGCACCCTTCCGTGCCTTTATCGAAGAGCGAAAAGCGACCGGTGCCGCGGGTAAAAACTGGTTATTCTTTGGGGATCGTTCCTCCAAGACTGATTATCTGTATGGGGAGGAATGGGAGCAGTACCGCAAAGATGGATTACTCACGGACCTCGACCTGGCGTGGTCCCGCGATCAGTCCGAAAAAGAATATGTGCAACACAAGATGCTGGCTAAAGGAAAGGAATTATTTGCCTGGTTGCAGGATGGAGCATCCTTTTATGTCTGTGGCGATGCTTCCCGCATGGCCAAGGATGTGGACTCTGCCTTGCGTCAGATCGCTCAATCCGAAGGATCGATGTCCGAAGAGGATGCGGGTGCCTGGGTAAAATCTTTACAAAAAGAAAAACGCTACCTCAAGGATGTATATTAGAGGTAATGTGCAGAGGGTAGACCTCTGTTTCCTTCACTTCTTGATCACGAAATGAGTAACTAGCTTTATTCTTTGTTACCTAGCTCGCTACCGATTGGCGGTAGGATTCCACTTCCCAGTTTTCAATAAACTCGCGGGCGGCATCGGACATATATTCCACACCACCAAAGGCTTTGGAGAGTTGAAGAACCTGAGCACCGTCCATCGCAAACTCCAAGGCAAGTCCAGCGTTCTTTTCGGTGTTTCCCAGTCCGTAGACCCGGTTATTCGCAATCACCACCTTGGGGGCAAAACCATGAGTGGAACGATAGGTATCGGCATTTTCCTGAGTCAATTCAGCATCAAAAGGGAAGGCACGGGCATAAACCAAATGGTCAGGAGTGATTGGGCCGGGCACACAGGTAAATGATCCACTGGACTCTACAAATTTGGCATCGTCTCCAAATAGTTCCTGAATCGTATTTTCGGTTTCGGAATCTGTTTGCGAGTCAGCAATGGACAGACTCTCATTAATTCCCAGCCGGTCATATTCAGCACGCAAGGGTTCCATGATAGATGCATAGTGGGCACGGATTTCTTCGGCACTGTTGCCGGAAACAAAAATACCATGGTTCTTGAGCAAAATAACTCCAGGTGTTTTGCCATGTTCCGCCTCGTATTGCTCAATCCTTCCCTTAAGTTCCATACAGAGCGTATAACCAGCATCGATGTATTCCACCCACAAGGCTTCGGGGAAGAGCCGTTTGGCCACTTCCTCACCTTCGATCGAACAAGTCATTCCATTGACTAGAAGAGCGTGGGTGTGGACGACGTATTTAGTCGACAGCACATTGTGCAGAGGGGCCTCTACCGATGGGCGTCCCGATCCACCGGATACGGCATCGGCCATCATATTTTTAACCAGTTCTTCTCGGGCTGCGGAATCGGCAGGGGTCTCGGTGTTGTAAAGATCATCGATCTTGGAGCGGTTAAGCTGCACGAAGGTTTCCTCGGTGAGCCCGGATAGGGTGGTACCTGATGGTTTAACCCAAAGTGTGGATTCATTTTTGTAGGAGGTGTTTCCTCCTCCTCCTTTTACATATTCTGGAGTTCCAAATTCGTGAGATAATTGTGTGATGATGCTTAGTTCTTCCATGAGGCTTCCGATCTTAGCAGAACCCTGGACTTGAACGAGTCGAAATTTAGTACACCTCGGAAGAAAATATTCCGTATCCAATCCGATTTCTCTTTTCAATGATTCTAAACTTGGACTTTGTCTTGAGTATGAAGACACTGAAACATTTACCTCTTTTCTTTTTACTTTTTGGTTCTTTATTCGCTCGCGATAACAGGCCCAATGTATTGTGGATCTATTTGGAGGATGTCAGCGGATGGTTCAGTTGCTACGGGGAAACCCTGATTGAGACTCCCAATATAGATCAACTGGCAAAAGAGGGCATTCGCTTTGACCGATTTTACACACCAGCGGGTGTATGTTCTGCCACCCGTTCCGCGATTGTTACCGGGATGATGCAAACAAGTATTGGGGCTCATAACCACCGCTCATGTCGAGCTACCTTTCGGGGTAAAAATATGGATGAGTATGATCGAAATGATTTAGAGATTCCTACCATTCCAGAAATTTTTCGGGCACACGGCTACTGGACTGCCAACCACCAAAAGGATGATTACAACTTTCACTGGGAAGCAGAAAACCTTTATAATTTTCATGAGAAGAGTGGCCTCAGCCCAGCTTCCCTGCTCGATGGAAAAATGCTCGAGGGCAGGGGCGAAATGCCCTTCTTTTTGCAGGTGCAACTATCTGGAGGAAAAGGAGGGCCTCAGGGATTCAAAGTGGTGCAACCTGAGCAGGTAAAAGTGCCCCCTTATTACCCTGATATTCCATCGGTTCGAAGTTTGATTGCGGAGCACTACAACTGCCTGCTCAAGACCGACCGGCAGGTCGGGCAGATTGTCGGGTACTTGAAAGAGAAAAAGCTCTACCATAATACGCGTATCTTTTTGTTCAGCGATCATGGGATGAAACTGCATCGTCACAAACAGTTTCTCTATGAAGGAGGTATTCACATGCCATTAATTATATCCGGTGCAGGGATTCAATCGGGCGGTGTCCGAGATGATCTGGTCAGTGGAATAGATATCTCGGCAGCCAGTCTGGCCTCAGCGGGAATTGAAGTACCAGCTTACATGGAGGGCAGGGATTTTCTTTCCAATAATTACAAACCTCGTGAATTTGTGGTAGCTGCACGGGACCGTTGCGATTATACCATTGATCATATTCGGGCGATTGTCACTAAGCGGTTTAAGTACCTGAAAAATTACCTTACCGACCGGCCATATATGCAGCCAAGTTATAAAGACCCATGGGAGGTGTCGAAAGATTTTCGCCGCTTAATGGCGGCTGGGAAAATGAATGAGGTACAGAAGGTTTTCTTTTCCGATCATCGTCCATCCGAGGAATTATATGATCTTGAGAATGATCCTCACGAGATTTACAACCTTGCTCAGGATCCAAAGTATCAAGCTGAACTGAAATATCACCGAAAATTGCTCTCTGGCTGGATCGAGGAAACCGGGGACAAGGGACAGTTTCCGGAATCAAACATCGGTCTCTTATGCACTTTGAAAGGATGGGGAGAGAAATGTATCAATCCGGAGTACGATAAAGTAAGACATTTACTAAAGCCTTCCAGGTAGCAGCTTCACATAGGTAACTGTACCTCTATGGATATCCCTTTTAGGTCGGCAATTTTTTATGCGGGCTCTCGATCTTATTAATGTGAATAAGCTAAACCTGATGTTCTGGTAGAGTTTAATCAGAACAGTCGCCCAGCTCTAGTCATGAAAATTATTCAAACTATGCATGAATATATTTAATAATAAGATGTTGACACATTGTGTATAAGTTGGCCTGATGGTCTATAGGTGATGTCAAGGATGGTGGATGCTCTAATTGAGTTTCGGCTTGGCCGAAGCAGGGCACCCTTGGCTCCGAAACTCAACAGAGAGGGAAACACATG
>Ga0255763_1003689_pt1 | contig 13584 bp, 9 predicted proteins | sample 041ome_2_FD_179963 | JGI IMG/M metagenome (GOLD analysis project Ga0255763, IMG submission 179963) | Coastal salt marsh microbial communities from the Groves Creek Marsh, Skidaway Island, Georgia - 041406US metaG (version 2) | ecosystem: Environmental > Aquatic > Marine > Intertidal zone > Salt...
GCGCGAGGACGATGAGGACGAGGACGAGGACGACGACGCGCGAGGGGGAGGGGTGGTGAAGATCGTGGATGCAGGCGCGATGGCGAGTACCGTGCGGTGTGCGGTGGAGTACGCGATGCAAGCGACTGGGACGGGGGGGAAGGCGACGACGACGAAGACGCGCGGCGCCGCGAGGGAGATAACGCGAGGACGCGCGGCAGAGGCGACGGACGCGGTGGGTTTACCGGGACGCACGGTGCGTCGGGAAGTGCGCGTGCAAGATGTGCCGTGTGATGTGAGCGTTGCTCTGCCGAGCGACGATTCGGCGTATATTCGGTATAAGGATATGTTTGGCGCGGAGAAGAAGTTTGCCAAGTCGTCGACGCGCGCCAGAGCGGCGCAGGCGGATATGTACGTGCAAGACTATTTAGAGCGTAATGTGTATGGATACGCGCACGCGCGCGTGCGTAAATCTAAAGGACGCGGTCGAGGAATTCGTAAAGAGATTGTTATGGAGCGCACGGCTGTGGGTGCGGGTCGTCCGGAGGATGTTTTGGATTTTGAAGGCGAACCCGAGCGGCGTCTGGCGGCGCCTCCGACGCAGTCGCTTCCGGCGACTTTTGCCGTGGCGCGGGGTATAAAGAGCGGGAATGCCACTGCGCACAAGTCAACACGCTTGCAAAAAACAGCATGCACCAATGTTGGCGCGCAAAAGGAGGATTCGAAGAAGCGTCGCGCAGATGTGATTTCGGATAGCGTCAAGCCTTTGACGCGATCGAAGAAACCGCCGCCCATCGTCAGCCGCGACGCCAAGCCGACCGCCCAGCCACGCGCCGAGCCGATCGTTCCTGACACCATTTTTGATGACGATAATTGGGTGGACGAAGATTTCATGTTTTGGGATACCCTCATCGACACTCCCGAGGGACAGCGCCGCAAGGTGCCACGGCGAGACAACGCAGCTCAAGCCCAAGCCCAAGCCCAAGCCCAAGCCGACGCGTCGCCCGCGCCCGACATCGAGGACGTCGTCGCCGACGCTCCGCCTCCCGCACCGTCTCGCGATCGCACGCAAAGCCCAGAAGCACCTGCCAGTCCGTCTGCACAAACTGGCGAAACGCCATCGCCGACGAATCGCGATGAACTCATCGAAGCCAACGTGCTTGACGCCGTCGAACGTCGATTGGCAGTGCTTGAAACGCGCTTGTTCCACACCGAACGCGAAGACGCCGACGCGTGGCGCACCGCGTTCACCCCCGGTGCACCTCAGCAGCCACCACCATCGGGCGTGCAGGCTGGAGTACCTTCCGTACCGACGCCAACCGTGCCCGATCCGAAACCGCCAGCGTTGCGCCGCGCGCACTCGCAGCTGTCGCTCGAGGAGGAACGCGCGCACGACCGCGGAGGTTTCGAAGCCGTCAACGCCCCGCGGCTTCCATTGAGCGGCGACGGGAGAGACGATACCGCGCGAGGACACGCGACGCGTGATGGCAAGCGTCACGTATCGCAGAAGAGCTCGGGACAAACCACGGATGGGGAGCAGCAGCGGCGCGAGCATCGCGGTGAGATGAGCTCGCTCGCCGAACTCGAACGGCTGCACGAAATCGTGGAATCGCTGCAACGACGACAGGAGCGCATGGAGCACGAACGCGAAAAAGAGCTGGCGCAATTAGCTCGCGCGCATCGTGATCATACGGCGAAATTGGAGAGCATCATCGCGGCGTATGAGAGCGATGTCGATCGGTATTCTCCACGATTGGCGCCGAATTCAACGTCGTCGTTGCGATCGTCGCCGTATACGCCGCGCGATCGATACGGGGCGTACGCGACCCCGCGTCATCATTACGCTGGCATGGATCCACGACATGATGAAGGCGATCGATATGCATCTCGTCATCATCATCATTACACGCGCGGTGGAGGCGCGAGCGCGCCGCCCGCGGCGGAAGCCGCCGCACTTGAGCGCGAAATTGCGATCATGGAGCGCGCCATCGCGCGCAAAAACGACGTGATTTCATCTCTGTCTCGAGAATTCGTCCAAAGCGGTACTCGATGGGATCGGTTTGATTGATGACGACGCTGTCACACATATTTTTTAGACGCGCACGAGCCGCATCGACATTCGATTCGGCTCAACGTCATTTGACGCGCGCGCACTGTTTGTAGACGCCTACACGCAACCACTCGCGTGTGAGGCCATTCTTTGTGTCATATTCATGATTTGATTGTTCAAAACCTTCATCGCACGCGTCAATTGTCCATTGTGATCGCGCGCGATGCATGCATCGCATGCGTGAACCGACGCGCGTCGCGTTTGCTTGGCCCGCGCGCGCGACGCCGAGACGCCTTCACATCGCGACGCACAATCCCACGCGCGCACGCCCGGCGCCACCACCGCCGACGACGACGACAGCGGACGCGACACGCGTTCATACACGGCGCCCATGCCTGATCCGGTGCGCGCGGCGTTGCGATTTACGCACGCGGATTCGACGTCAATGACGACGCCGCGTTCGATGGATGATGATGATGATGTGTGCACAATCTGTTCGCACGACGAATGCGACGAATGCGAGTCGGCGCGACGACAGCGAGACATCATCGATGTCGGCGAAGACGCGGACGCGAGTGGTGGTGGCGGTGGCGGTGGTGACGGCGGCGAGGATGACCTCGAGCGGTGGAGCGCGTTAACCGTGCGACACATCTTAGCCGCGCGAGGATGTCCAGTCACGGAGACGCGGTGTGCGACTCGGATGCGCGAGATTCAAACCGCAGTCGATGCGTGTGCGACGATGATTGAGCGCGAGTGCGATGAGGTGGCGCCTGCGAGAACGGATGAGGGACGGGAAAAGATTGAGCGAGTGATGGAGGCTCGGATGGTGCTGGTTGAGAATTTAGTGCGAACGCAATTGACGAATGATTTTTCCTGTGTGACGACGGCATTGGCGGTGATGTATCTCGATTATTTCATCGCCATGAGTGGATATGTGATTGCAAGTAATAGTCAGTGGTTGTATCAGTTGGTGTCGTGTGCGTGTATGCTCATCGCGGTGAAGTTTGAGGAATCGGAGGAAACCGCCCGCAGAGACATTTCGGCTCGTCTTCAGAGCACGAGTGATATTTCGTTTGATCACGTGGCTGTCGCGAAAATGGAAGGCATCGTGTTACGTGAGTTGGACTGGGCCGTTTCTCGCGTGACACCATTTCAATACGTGCCTTATCTTCTTTGCTTGGTCGATGGGCAATCCTTCATTCGCGGCGACAAGGATCGAACGACAAAGATTTTGCGCCGCGCTGAAATCTTATCGCTCATGGTGTTGTACAATGTGAACATCCTCGCGCGATGCGAAAGTAGCGTCATCGCGAAAGCCATTTTGTGCACTGTGTTAGCTGAGCAATGCGGACATTTGTATGAAGAGTCGTGTATCGCGAGAACCATCGTGACGCACATTTTGCATCATCTTTATGAACACGACGCCGAACATTTCGAAATGGTCAACGCTCGAGTGTTGGAATGCATGCGCATGATGACGAATTTCACGAACACGGTGAACGCAGTCGTTCACCGTACGCATGACTGTAACGGGAGTGCACAAATGACGGGCGATGAACCACAAATGCGCGCAGTCGCAGCCGAGTAAACTGTAACAAGTCACTCGCGCGCGCGAAGATGCAAGTGAGAAGCAAGCGCAAACAAATGAGAGCTATGATATGATATGGTATGAATCGGTTTGCAACGAAATCACACCCACTACGTTTCAGATTAATCTGTTCGCCTCACGCGACGTTTTATCCAGTTATAAATAACGGTGAGGTTCCATTCGCCGCGTTCAGGCCCGATGGTCAAGAGCGCCGCGGCTAAAAAGCCTATGGACCACACGTACGAACATCCAATCGTCATCGTGATGAGGAACGCGAATTTGAAGAAAAACTGCAGCGTACACAACCAAAGAATCGAACCAGAAATAACTGTTGTAATTGCCGATGCTGTTATCGACACGCCGAGCGTTGTGAGTGAGTACTGCGTGCGTTCGCCACGGGTAAGTAGTTTTTTAGGCGCCTCTACGTACGACGTGCCTAAATGTACGCCGTAGTCCACCGAAAGCCCCATAAGAATGACCGCAGCGATGGTTTCTCGAATGCCCAAGCTCCATCCCATTAAACGATACACGCCCAATCCGAGCACGCTAACGACGATTCCGGCGACGCATGTGCAACAAATGCAAGCGACAAGAATATTCTGCGTCGCAAGCGTGAGGACCAGAAACGCCATGACAAAGCAAATACTAATGCCCTGAAATGTGTTTTCAATCAACGTTTCCTGCATTCTCATCCACGTCCACGCCACATACGCCGTCTGTGCTGCGTTGTCGACAGACGCGGGCGCCATTTCATTACGACGACGCACCCAGGCATCAATTTCAGAATACACCGAGCGCGTGAGCGCCGCCGGGGACGTTTCCTGCAAGGTTGACTTTGCGCTAATTTTAATGAAGAACACATCGAGCTCGTCAGTACCCTCGAGATTACGGAAACCAATGTGCTGTGCAAATGGTTGACCTGCGGGTGAAGCTCGAAAGACGTGCAATTTTGACGCGAACTCGCGCTGTGGTACTGGAAAGTTGTTCACGCCCACATAATCGCGGAATTGCATCATGAAACAATCCACGTTACTTACAAGTTTACCATCTTTGCACCCCGTCGAAAAGCACGCCGCAGAATGAAGATCAACGCAACTTTCATACACGTGTTGTTGCGCTTCTGGAGCGGACAAGTCGAACGATTCATCCAAAACGAGCGCTCCTCTGGCGTTTAAATCCCAACGATTGACGCCTGACGTGTCCACGCCGGCGACTCCCCAAAATATATCAATGGGCACGACAATATCTGCATCTGAGCGCATAAAAGCCACTTGTCTATCACTAAACTGTTGGCTCAGGTGCTTGCGAGAGTACCATTGTTCGAGTTCTGATGGCGTTTCCAGTCGCGAGCAATCTCTCGCTGCGACGATGAACAGCGCCGCAAACGCCGCGATGATTGGCAAACGTACCCACGGAAGCGCCAGCGCGCGGTAAAATGGTCCCTGAAAGAATAACTCGATGTGGCCGAGTTTGGGCTTTTTATTATCGCCTTCGGCTCTTGGTTTCTCTCTCGCGCACATCCAATGCATCAGACGCGAGAATGGCCAGCGCATTCGCTCAAAGTGTCGAACGTATATCACCAAGGAGGGCGGAAAAAAGAGCACGTTGACGATGAAGAGACACGCGATCATGGTCGCAGATAAAATCCCAAACGCCGCCAGCGGGATAAGAGTCGACCACGCTGTGGCGAGAAATGCCGCAAGCGTGGTGAATGAAGTCACAAACACCGCTCGAGACGCTCGAGTGTGCGTGTATTCAAGTCTTTCTAGCAAGTCGTCCCCGACGCCTTCGACCGCGGCACTCTGACGATAGGCGTCGTAAAACACGAATACATCATCCGCACCGACGCCGAGAACGACAAATATTGACAGCACCTGAATGTTCCCGAGATATTGGATGTGGTACATCGTTTTATATATAAGAAGTGCCATTGGAAACGAAATGAGAATTTCAAACATGCCCACGGTGGCGATGAACGCGCTGCCAGTGTGTAGGACCATGTATGCCCAGACGGACACGACGGATGCGATGGCCCATGCGAGATCACTCGAAATCACCCTCGCTGCGTCCCTCTGACGCATAAATTGACTATCCCAACGCGTGTACACTTGTGCCTCTTTCGCAGGACGCATATACGGCGAGGTGACGATGTTGCCACGCATACGAAATCGCTTGAACAACGCAGTCTCAATGGGATTGAGGAATTCACCGAGGATACGTTCTTGGTCAGAGAATCGATCTGTCGCGCTCGTAAATCCTCGAAAAGGCGATCCAACTGGGTATTTTGACCGGGTTATCCCTACCACGTTCGACGTCTCGGCGTTGAAATCACCGAGAAAGTATCCGAATTCACTAACATTCGCGGCAAAGACGTCGCGAACGACAGCGTCCACGTCGTCCACGATGTTCCCATCGGCATCGAAAAAGTACGATACCGGTGAAAGATACGGCACACATGAAGACATCCCATCATTTGTGTATTCAAGCTGGCACACAGCATCGTACGGCACCGTACCGTGAAGCACTAACCGCTCGTGTTCGCGCATCGCCATCAAATTATCGCGCGTAAATACGCTTTCACCCTTAACCGTGGATTCCCATTGAAACATAAACGTTCCTAGCACGCTTTCTTCCGAACGCTCTCGCGCGCCATCCACACCCGAACTTAACCTAAACATACCACGCGTGCGCGTACGAGCTCACGTCAGTCCATCCATACGACGCGCGTTCGCGCGTTCGCGCGTCCGATGCGCCTGCGCGTCTCGAACCGTACTCACTCATCAAGCATCGCCCTCGCCAACTCCCCCGCATCGCTCCATGTCGTCACTAAATCACGAGGAATCACCCACTCTCGCGCTTGCGGCGGCGCAAACTTCAACATCGACCCCAACGCGCACGCCAGCGTCGCCGCGCACGCGCACGCCAGGCACACCGCCAACGCCAGCCATGGGTGCGCGTGTGAGAATCGAACGTATCGTTTCAACATTGAACGGGTGCGAGACCCGACGGGACGCGCGCGGGTGGAAGACTCGATGTCGGTGCGTGCGGTCGCGCGCTTGGGTTCGCTCGCGCACCGCGCGCGCGCGTGTGGCGTGTAGTCATGTTTTGCTGACATCGATGCGAACGACGCGAACCGTCGCGAATTAGGGCTTAGGTTTTAGACGACCGTTTGAAAATCCCCGTTTCGCGCGGGGATTTCCGCACTTCGCGACGCCGCGCGCGCCATCACCGCGCCGCGCGCGCGACGGTACGCGCCACAATAATGCGTTTGTTCGGCTCGCAGTCGCAAGGCGATGGAAAGCCCACGCCCGGGGCGCCCGCGACGTGGGCGGTGGAGGAGCTCTTGGCGCTCGGTGCGCCGCTGGATGTGACGCTCGGCGTGCTCGCCGCGGCGTCCGACGACAACCAGGTCGTCATGCACGCCAGCGTCGCGGCGTGGATTCGTTTAAGTGAGATTAGGGCGGCGATCACGGCGTTAGGGCACGAGCTCGATGAAAACGAGGCGTTGGATAAGTTGCGGGCGATTCGAGACGTCGTGTTCGACGGAGAAAAAGATGATGAGTGCATCGTCGATGTGAATGCGAGCGCGGGATTCAAGATGTACATTGAGCAGTGCGAACGAGTGATTGATCATGCAGCCTCTGCGGTGGCGCAAAAGGGGAAGAAAGAGAAGAAGGTGGCGAAGAGTTTACCGGCAAAGTTGCGCGCCGAACTCCTTCCAAACGTCGAGCCGCCAGCGCCCAAGTCCAAGGCACGCTCCAATGGAAATTTTCTCATTAAACGAGATGCGTTTAAGGCGATCATCGATGCGCTCATTGCTGATATCCGTGCGCCTCAGACAAGCTTGGAGCGTGTTCAGGAAGATTTGGATACAAAGGTGTACGCTCCGACGCGCCCGAGACTTGCGGCGGAGGCAACGGCCGCCCGAGCCGAAACGCCGACAAAATCAATCTCAACGTCTAGGATAGCGGCACCGCGTGCGCAAAGTCCAGCACGGGAATGGGCTGACGTCGGTCAGCGCGTTGAGCGTGAAGATGCCGAGGATGTACTACCAACTCAAGCTGCCGAGGATGTCGTGTCACCCACGAGACGTGTCTTTGGCACCATGGCGGGTGTCATTGGCTCCGTCACGAGTTTGTTTCGACGAAAATCGATTGGTACTGGCGAAGTGGAGCTTACGCAGCCTGCGCAAGCGCTAGGGGATACCGCCACGCCACTGGAAGACGAGGCTTTTGATGACAACGATTTTGCGCCGCAACAAACGCAATACGACTACGACGAGGAAGACATCATGCCGACGCAAGTCGCGCCGCGCGAACCATCGCCGCCTCGACCTACCAAACGTACCGCGGCTGCGGCACGACTGGATAAAGATGCGGTGCCCACGGATAGCGATGACGAATACGACACCATCGCCATCCCGCGGGTGGCGCAAGCCAAGAAAAAGCCGAGCGGCGCCCAACGCGCGCAAGTATCAACGCCTGTGCGTCCGGCTCCTGTACCGACGATGAATGTCGCCGCCCCAAGTCGACCATCCTCGCCCGTCGTTTCTGGAGCAATCAAAATTCGTCGACGTGTCCACCGGTGGACTGAAATTGAAGTCGACGCGCTCAAACGCGGCATAAATGTCTACGGCGCCGGCGCCTGGGCGCTCATTCTCGCAAACAACGCCGATATCTTGCACAATCGGACGCAAGTCGACTTGAAGGACAAGTACCGCAACATGCAACGCGGGGGGCAACTCTGATAACCACATGGATGTACATTTAGAAGTTTCGATGACGTTTCTCTCGCTGCAAAACGTGCGTGTAATGCGTACTTTAAACGCCTTTATACCACCTTCGGTCGCCGTCAACGCGTCAACACACGCACACACGCGCCCATGTGTGTTGTTTACGCACGCATGTCAAGTATCGCGCCGCGCAGTACGCATTCAAGACGCGTGCACGATCCACATGTCACCTGCGCCGCCTCTGCGCCGACGCGCCAGCGCTAACACCCTTTACGCGCATCGAACCCACCCCACGCGCCACTTTCCATCGCTCGGCGCGCGCACCACCGCCGCCGATCGAGGAAACGTGAACGAACGCACATCGATATCATCGCATGGACGCTTTCGCGCAAGGCGCGCGGCGCGCGCGCGCGGCAGACGCCGCGATCGCGTCGAGCGCACACGACCATCGACGGGACCGATTCACGATCGCATTGGTGTTGAGTACGATAGCGATCGCGTGTGCGGCGATGACGATGTTAAGCGCGGCGGGGAAGGTTGATGTGCCTTTCGCGCTCGGGTTTGCACGCGGGCGAGGTGCACGGGGCGGCACACGAGGTGGCGCGGCGTCGGCGAGCGCGTTGCCGAGGTTGGGACAGGCGTACGCGGGCGGAGGGAGTGTGACGTCCGCAGCGATGGCGTCGATGTCGACCGCGGATTTAGGGGCATACACCGCGGGTGGGTTCCGACGCATTACGACGCCGATGGTGTTCGTGTCCTTGGGCACGAAGGCGGATAACGAGCGCGTACAACAGAGTTTAGGGAAGCTCATCACCCGCGGGCACATGACGAGCGACGAGTTGAAGCGTTTAGTAACGGTATCGCACGGCGTTGACGCCACGGCGTGGCCTGCAAATACGCACTTGGTGGAATATGCGGTAAAGGACATTCGAGCGCTGTCTCGCGAGCAAGGGAAGACGTTGATGGATTTGCCTTGGTTGCAAATTATTGATTTATCGAAGCAGCACGAAAACGGCATGTTACCAGTGGAATGGCGACGGTTGAGCCATCACGTGGGGTGTTTGTACGCGCACTTGTTCCAATGGCAATTAATCAAAGAAAAAGGGTTTCCGAAGGCGATTATCTTCGAAGCCGATGGGGTTGGCGTGAGTGATTTACCCTTCAGCGCCATGCAAGAAGCCATCGACCGCATGCCCGCCGACGCCGACGTGTTATTTACGTCCTTTGGCAACAGCAAAGGTGGTCCACTGCATCACTCTTGGAATTCCAAAAACGAAGATGGCTCGCCGGTGAAAGTTAACATGTACCACTGGAACGAATTCAACGCCGTCGCAGGGTTGCAATCGTATGTCGTTACGCAGAGCTTTATTCGTAAGGTGCAAGAGTACATCGCGCACAAGGGCGCGGATATGGTGGACGCATGGTTGCTAGGTAAGATGTGCGTCGTCGGTCGCGACGCGGATTGGAACATGCGTGGGATGGGTGAAGGGTTTAAGATCGTCGGTGGCGGTCCAATCCTCAACTGTTACCACGCCACGACGTGGACGTAGGTTGACGCGCGCGGCGTTCTGTAGCTCTTTTGTAACACCTAAAATGAATAATCTAGTCACCACCACACTTCACAGCCGCGCGCGCGATGGACGACCACAGCATCGCCTCGACATCGTACGGCACGCTCGATGTGAACGTCATCAATGCGACGAACATTAAAACCTCGTCATCCTTGCGTATCTTACGCTTGCTGTGCGTCGTCGAGTGCGCCGGCGCGCGATTCAAAACAAAATCCAAACGCGGGCGCTCCAACCCAACTTGGTCGCAATCTGGCACGCTAACATTCAATCGTGCGATAGATGCTGGCGAAGCTATTCGTGTGTCGGTTTGGGACAAGCGCGGAGATGGGCACAAATGTATGGGATCGGCGGCGTTCGCGTTGGAGCGGTTGAGACTGGACGCGCGAGAGACGCTCGAGCTCGATTTGGAGGGCGGTAAATACCCCGGTGGACGCGTGACGGTGAGCGTCAAGTACACTCAAGGTGATATTGACGCTGTACGAGTCGTTGCACCTGCTGTCGTGGGCGTTAACACCGAGAGTGCCGTGGAAGTTGAGAAAGATGGCGACGACATTCAAGCGTTTGAAGCGGTGAGCGCAGGCGAAGACGTCGCCACTGAGGGCGTTGTCCTCGATAACGCGCCCGAGGCGGCGGATGCGAGCTTCGATAGCGACGCAGGCGAGATCTTGATGGTGAGTACGACGATGACGCCTATAGACGCGCCTGTAGATGTAGCCGAGGGTGAAGATGACGAGTGGAGCGCGGTGTTGAAACCGTCAACACAACCCATCGTTGACGCGCCGCCGAGCGACGAAGGCACGTCTGAGGAAGTTCAAAAAGTCATGCGCGATGTCATGCGGAAAGTACGCATTGAAGACAGTCGTAGCGCGGAGGTTTGGGCTGAGGAATCTATGGATGACATTGTAGTCGTGACGCCGCCGCCGATGCCAGCAAAGTCGCGGGGCACCGAGCGCGCACAAGATGACGCCGAGCGCGCGAACGATGCACGGGGAAAAGTATTGGATGATTTACATACAATTCGTCACGTTCCATCGCCGAACGTCAAAGCTAAGGTTTTGCCGACGACTGAGGCTGAGGCTGAGGCTGAGGCTCCGCTCGCGCTTGACGTCCACATCCCGACGGTACAACATTCAAAAGAGAAACCTGTAGTCAAGACGACGCCGCAGAAGTCGAAAGGTACCGTTCAGTCAGCTATGAAGTCACCACCCACGATTACCGTTCGCGCGCCAGCGTCACCGAAGAAGTCACCACTCCATATTGAATCTGAAGAGGACCTCGTGGCCGCATTATTATCGCCAGCACGTCTGAACGGTCCGCGTGTGACGTTTGATGAGCGCATCGCGCGATCCGTACCGGCGCCTTCGAAGGTATCAACCCCACACATCCAGGCACCGTCGAGTCCGAAGACGGCGAGCCGCGCCGTCGCACCGCCGAGGACGCCGCCGACGATCGCCAAACGCCTCTTCGATCCACCGGTGCAACAAGCCGTGCAGCCTTTGATGGGTGACATGATCCCGACCAAGTCGGAAATTGATGAGGCGAGGCGTTTAGCATTGATGTTTGAGCGTGCTGATGACGTGTTCTCGTCGTGGTCGTGGTAAGGTGGCGAGCGTGTAGTAGATTTAGATTTTAGACAACACGAAGTGTAATAGCAATTAATTCTCTAAGTGATTATTGTTCCCTCCTCTTAATGCGCCTTGACGATTTGCACCACATCTTCATCTTGTAACACGTGCTCTTTACCGACACGCTGCGGTCTGTGCTTGGCGCTCATGCCCCACACCATTGCGTGCTTGAAAGAACGCATAATTGTCTTGTGAAGCTTGTTACAGAAATCTTCCACCGTGCTCGCGCTCTTGTGCAAGATGATGGGTTCGTCAAAGTTCGGTGTCACGCCTCGGGGCATGGTGTACACGCGAACTAATTCGAGCGCGTCCCAAATCTTTTCCAAAAGCCCATCCAAGTTCCACTCCTTTTCGGACGAACACGGCACGTAGTTTTTCATGTCCTCTAAAAGACGCAGCTCTTCTACGCTGACGCTATCCATCTTGTTCACAGCGTACACAGCCGGGGTGTAAATACGGTTGCCTTCGATGACATCAATCAAGTCTTCATCGGTGCAGTCGTCGTGCAACTTTACGTCGGCGTTGTGAATTTTGTACTCAGCCAAAATGTTCTTGACGGTTTCTTCATCCAAAAACGTCGTTTCGCCATTCGGGTTGGGGGTAAACGCGATGCCACCCTTATCCTTCTTGTTAAAGGTGATTGCCGGCGGTTTTTTGTTCAAACGAATACCGAACCCCTCAAGTTCGTGTTCGATTAACTTTCTGTGCGTCAAGGGCTTGACGGCGTCGAGGACGATGACGATGACGTCGCACGTACGAGCAGTGGAAATCACCTGTCTCCCGCGACCTTTGCCGTCTTTCGCGCCTTCAATAATACCGGGTAAATCGAGCAATTGAATCTACGTGCAAGCAAACGAGCAAATGAACAAACGATCGTGTCAGTCAATCAAAGTGTCACGACGAGCTTGTATACGAGCGTAAAATAAAATATGGCGAGCGAGAGCGCGCTTTTTCGACTCACCTTTGCGCCCCGGTAACGAATAACACCAGGAATACACGTCAACGTGGTAAACTCATACGCTGCCGCCTCAGAAAACGTCCCAGTCAACTTGTTCAACAACGTCGATTTCCCAACCGACGGAAAGCCAACCAAACCGACACGGCAATCACCCGTCTTTGTCACGTCGAACCCTTCACCCTTCGGTCCACCCTTCGTGGTTGGCTCCATGATATCGCGCCTGAGTTTCGCCAACTTTGCCTTGAGCGACCCAAGGTGCGATGCCGTAGCTTTGTTCTTTTGCGTTCGGCTCATTTCGAGCTCGATCGACGCAATCTTCTCGAGTATTTCCGCCATGATTGCTGATGCCGATTTTACTCAAAGAAAAAGAGTGTATCGATGAAACGCCGCCGTGGACGTTGCCGAATATCGCTGTCGCACCGCAGCCGAGCTTCACGGCGAGCTAGAACGCACGTGTTTCGCGTGTACGAGCACTCGTCGAGCGTGTGACGTGTCGGCGGTGCGAATATACGGCACGCGCGCGGCGATGTGTGGCGGTTTATCCGGTTTTGGCGGCTGGCGCATCGCGCGCCGTGCGCGCACTCGCGCCCGCCCGACGCGCTCTTCGCGCGCGTGAGCGCCTAATACAGACGCGAATCATCGCCTCGTCGCATCGCGCGATCGTTCGCGGACGATGGCGACGTGGGGTGGCAGCGTACCAGCAAAAGCGCAGCTGCGGGCGCCATTCATGGGCGCGGTGCTCCCGAGCGACGAGGACGAGGTTGCCGCTGAGGCGCGCCGCACACGTGACGCAGAATGTTGGACGCGCACCTTGCGCGCTGGGGTGCGAGAGGACACGCTGGCGACGCTGGATGCGATTGAGGATGCGGCGCTGCTCGGTTTTACAACAAATATTTCCTAGCTATTGCACCCATTTTACGTCTGCACCGTCGATCGACCATCGACAGACTCGCTGCCATGCAATGGATAACGCACACTAGGCGTTTATATTCGTAGAGCTATCGGCGGCAGTTGTCGAGACAAACGTCTCGGAGTCCTGCGAGCTCGCCACCGCCGAATGCGCGCATCGATTTTGACTTCG
>Ga0255763_1003712_pt1 | contig 13530 bp, 19 predicted proteins | sample 041ome_2_FD_179963 | JGI IMG/M metagenome (GOLD analysis project Ga0255763, IMG submission 179963) | Coastal salt marsh microbial communities from the Groves Creek Marsh, Skidaway Island, Georgia - 041406US metaG (version 2) | ecosystem: Environmental > Aquatic > Marine > Intertidal zone > Salt...
TTCACCTCCAAACAAATGAAAGTGTAAGTGTGGAACCTCTTGACCACCATCATCACTTATATTGGCCAATGCTCTATAGCCCTTGCCTACTTCTGTTGAAATACCGAGCTTTTTTGCAACTATATTTAAACCTTTAATCAACCCAACCATCTCCTCGGGAGTAGCATTTAAACCAAAATCATCCAGATCAACATATTTTCCTTTTGGGATTACCAAAGCATGAATTTTTTTTTGAGGATTTATATCATGAAAAGATAAAACAAAGTCATCTTCATAAATTTTATTACAAGGTATCTCTCCTCTTAATATTTTTGCAAAGATATTACTGTCATCATAATTCATTTTTTTCTTTTTTCTAATTCCTTCATAACTTCCTCGATTTTTACATCATTAGCTTCTAGGTATATCAATAAATGATAAAAAACATCTGCAGCTTCATGTATTTTATTTGTATCTTCTTCAATTGCTTCAATTAATTCATCAACTTCTTCCAAAACCTTTGCTTTGCTAAGCGCTTTATCGGTAAGCAATTTATTTGTGTAAGACCCATCTATAGGAGATGCCTTTCTTTCTCGAGCAAGCTTTATTAAGTTTTCTAATGTACTAAGCATTCTAAATTCTAACAGGTATTCCTTTTGAATCCAGATATTCCTTGGCTTCTTTTACTGAGTGTTTTCCATAGTGAAAAATAGATGCAGCTAAAACAGCACTGGCATTTCCTATTTTAATTCCATCGACTAAGTGATCTAGATTACCAACTCCACCTGAAGCAATAATAGGAATGTTTACCTTAGAAGATATCTTTGACATTAATTCAATATCATAACCAACTTGGGTGCCATCTCTATCCATTGATGTTACTAATAACTCTCCTGCCCCACTATTTTCCATTTTTTCTGCAAATTCTATTGCATCAATTCCAGTATTATTTCTTCCACCATGAGTAAATATTTCCCATTTATCAGAGTTTTTTTTAGCATCAATTGCAACAACAATACATTGCGAACCAAATTTTTTAGAACTTTCTATTACTACCTCTGAGTTTTGAACTGCTGCAGTATTAATTGATACTTTGTCTGCACCACAATTTAATAGTTTATTAATATCATCAACGCTTCTAACTCCTCCCCCAACAGTCAAAGGAACAAAACATTTCTTGGAAGTTTTTTTTACTACTTCATAAATAGTATTTCTATTTTCGTTTGAAGCAGTTATATCTAAAAAACAAATTTCGTCAGCTCCACCATCAGAATAAATTTTTGCTTGTTCAACTGGGTCTCCAGCATCCTTTAAATCTACGAAATTAATACCTTTAACTACACGACCATTTTTAACGTCTAAACAAGGTATAATTCTATTTTTAAGCATCTAATTCCTTAACTAATTCCTCTAATTTAATATCACCATCATAAATAGCTTTTCCAACTATAATGCCCTCGATATTCTTATTATTTAATTCCTTGGCTTTTTTAATGTCATCTATTGAAGAAACTCCACCAGATATAATTACAGGACAATTAGATGCGTCGGCAATCTTTGCTGTTTCTTTAAAATTTGGACTTTGTTTCATACCGTCTCTATTGATATCAGTATAAATTAACCTACTAGCGCCATAGTCATTTACTTCATTTAAGTAATCTAAAGTTAATTGGTTAGAATTTTCTTTCCAGCCTGATACAGAAAGAAAACCATCCTTAGCATCTAGTCCTAAAGCAATTTTATTGGGAAATTTTACACATGCTTCTTTTAAAAAATTTTTATCTTTTATAGCTGCACTTCCTAAAATAACTTTTTCTGCACCAGCATCCGTATATTTGTGAATACTATCAATAGTTCTAACACCACCACCAACCTCAATCTTCAAATCAAATTTATTTACTATTTCTTGAATGATATTCAGATTAACTGTTTCTCCTGTTAAAGCGCCATCCAAATCAACTATGTGTAAATTTTTAAAACCATAATCTTTATATTTACCAGCTTGCTCAACTGGTGATATTTTATATTCAGTTTTATTGTCAAAGTCTCCTTTAACCAACCTAACACATTTTTTATCTTTAATATCTATTGCTGGAAATATTTTCATTTTATAAATTTATAAAATTATCAATTATTTTTAGACCAGTTTTGTCACTTTTTTCAGGGTGAAACTGTGTTCCGAATATATTTTCTTTTTCAACAGCGCAAACTATATTTGATGAATAATCAGTTGTTGCAACTATGACTGACTTATCATTTGGAATAAATTCATAACTGTGAACAAAATACATATGAGAATTATTTTCTATATCTTTAAAAACTTTACTATCTTTTAGAATATTTATTTCGTTCCAACCAATGTGTGGGAGTTTATATTTGTTATTTTGATTGTTAATCTTAGATACTTTTCCAGAAATCCAACCTAAACCATTAGTTTCCGTTTCCTCATAGCCAATATCTGCAAACATTTGAAGTCCAACACAAATTCCAAGCAGTGGCTTTTTACTATTAATTGTAAATTCATTTAAAGTATCAACTAAGCCCTTTATGCTATTTAAAGCTTCAATACAGCTCTTAAACGAACCTTGACCAGGTAATACTACCTTGTCACTCGATTTTATCTTTTCTAAATCTGAGGTTACTTCAATATTTACTTTTTCTTTAGCAACTTCTTTAAAAGAATTTATGACAGAACTTATGTTACCTGAATTATAATCAACGATTGTAACATTCATTAAACTTATAATGAGCCTTTAGTAGATGGGATGCTTTTTTTGCTTCTAGGATCCATCTCTAATGCTTCTCTTAATGACCTTGCTAAAGCTTTATAGCAAGATTCAATAATGTGGTGGCTATTGTCTCCGTAAATATTTTCAACGTGCATCGTAATACCCGCTGACTGAGAAAATGCTTGGAACCATTCTTTAAATAGTTCTGTGTCCATCTCACCAAGTTTTTCTACTTTTAATTTTACTTTCCAAATTAAATACGGTCTATTTGAAACATCAATTGCAACTCTTGTTAATGTTTCATCCATTGGAATAACTCTGTGGGCATATCTTTTGATACCAACAAATTTTTTTGTGGCTTTTTTTAAAGCTTCACCAATTGCTATCCCTGTATCTTCTGTTGTATGGTGAAGATCAATGTGAGTGTCCCCTTTTGCTTTTACTTTTAAATCTATCAGAGAATGCTTTGATAATTGCTCAAGCATATGATCTAAAAAACCTATGCCAGTATCAATTTGATATTTACCTTTTCCATCAATATTAACTTCAACACTGATGCTAGTTTCTTTAGTTTTTCTGGATACTTTTCCTTTTCTAGCCATATATTTTAAGGGTATACATGCATAATCTCACTATATCAATATTAGCAATCGAGACTTGAAGAATAAAAAATAGTTACCATTTATCAATCATGACAACAATTGTATTAGTGAGAAAAAATAATGAAGTAGTGGTTGCTGGAGATGGCCAAGTAAGTATGGGAAATACTGTAGTTAAAAGTACTGCTTCAAAAATTAGAAAAATTGAAAAAAGAGATGTAGTAGCAGGATTTGCAGGATCAACAGCTGATGCACTTACGTTATTTGAGAGATTAGAAGCTAAAATTGAAAAACATGCAGGTAATTTATCAAGAGCTGCTGTTGAATTAGCAAAAGATTGGCGAACGGATAAATATTTAAGAAGATTAGAAGCATTGATGGCAATCGGTGATAAAGAGCATAGTTATATAATTTCAGGCACAGGCGATGTTTTAGAGCCAGAAGGCGATGTAATTGGAATAGGATCAGGTGGAAATTATGCTTTGGCTGCTGGAAAAGTTTTAATGGAAACAGATAAGAGTGCCGAAGAGATTGCAAAAAAAGCAATTCAAGTGGCTTCTGAAATTTGTGTTTTTACAAATAATAATATTAAGGTTTTAAAAATTTGATGGAAAATTCAAACGTAACTCCTTTAGTTCCTAAAGATAAAAGTGCTAAGGAAGAAAGTTCCCTAGTAAGTTCATTATCTCCAAGAGAGATAGTTTCAGAATTAGATAGATTTGTTGTGGGACAAAACAAAGCTAAAAAAGCTGTAGCAGTAGCATTAAGAAATAGATGGAGAAGACAGGCTCTTAAAGGAGAAATGAAAAATGAAGTTTTACCAAAAAATATTTTAATGATTGGGCCAACAGGTGTTGGAAAAACTGAAATTTCTAGAAGACTATCAAAACTAGCAGAAGCACCATTTGTTAAAGTTGAGGCAACAAGATTTACTGAAGTTGGATATGTTGGAAGAGATGTTGAACAAATAGTAAGAGATTTGATTGAGATTGCAATTGGCATGGAAAAAGTAAAAATGAGAAAAGAGGTTCATGCTCAAGCGCAAAAATCTGCTGAAGAAAAAGTTTTAGATGCCTTAGTTGGTAAAAAAGCAAGCTTAGCGACAAGAGAAAGTTTTAGAAAAAGACTAAGAAATGGTGATCTTGATGATAATGAAATTGAGATTGCTGTAAGTGATACTGGATCAAGTAATACTTCTTTTGAAATCCCTGGAATGCCAGGGGCTAATGTTGGTATGATTAACATTGGTGAAATGATTGGTAAATCAATGGGAAATAAAGAAAAAAAGAAGAAGATGACAGTAAAAGAATCTCATGAAATTTTAATTAATGATGAAGCAGATAAATTAATTGAACAAGATAAAATTATTAAAGCGGCAAAATTATCAACTGAAAACAATGGAATAGTATTTTTAGATGAGATAGATAAAATTTCTGCAAGAACAGATAGGGTTGGTGGTGATGTATCTCGTGAGGGTGTTCAAAGAGATTTGCTACCATTAATTGAAGGAACAACGGTGAATACGAAACACGGTCCAATCAAAACAGATCATATTTTATTTATTGCATCAGGAGCATTTCAGCTTGCAAAACCTTCTGATCTTTTACCTGAACTTCAAGGACGTCTTCCTATAAGGGTAGAGCTAGAAGCATTGACTAGCGACGATTTTAAACGAATTTTAAGAGAGCCAGACTTCAGTTTAATTAAACAATATGTAGCTTTATTAAAAACTGAAAATGTTGATCTTGAATTTTCAGATGATGGGATCGATACAATTGCTAATATTGCTTCTGAGGTAAATGCAACAGTTGAAAATATTGGGGCTAGAAGGCTTCACACGATAATTGAAAAAATTTTAGATGAGATAAGCTTTACTGCAACTGATCGCTCTGGAGAAAAGATAATTATCAACAAAGAATACATTGATAAAAATTTAGATAATTTAGTTAAAGATACAGATCTTTCAAAATTTATTTTATAGATTTATTTTTTTTTAAAAAAATATAAAAAGCTCCAGCACCACCATCTTCAATTTTCGCATCTTTTATTTCATAAATAATTTTCATTAAATTTTTATTTTTTAAAATAAATTCAGGAACTGAATATTTTAAAATACTTAGATCTTTTGATACATAGGGATCTTTTTCATTTTGAGAGTGTATCCCTTTGCCAGTGACAACTATTAATTTATTTATATTATGTTGATAAGATTTAATTATAAAATTCTCAATATATTTATTAGCCTCTTCAAGAGTGTATCCATGTAGGTCTATTGATCGTGTTTTAAAAGTTGATTTATTATTTATTTTAATGTCTTTATTTGGCAATCTTTCATTTTTTGAAAGAAAATTTTCCCAATCTTTTTTATCTTTTTCTGAAATATTATCAGTCAATTATGTTAAAGTGTTAACTAATTGCCAATTTGGATTAGCTGAAGTTATATCTCTTGAAAATACCCACGTATCATAGATTTTTTTAATTTTTTCTGGGTCTCCTGATATAATTTTTTTATCTTTGTCTTTAATACAAGTTATAACCTCTGCTATAAAATCTACAGTCACATTTAAAATTCTATCTATTTTTTTATGTTCTTTAATAGTTGCAGAATTAATTCCTATAAAAGTTATTTCAGCATAATGTCCTCTTTTGCTTCTTTCTTTTAATGCTTCATTGAACTGATTATAGATTTCTTTATTTAATAATGGTTTGCTAGTTGTTAATTTATTATCATTATCACTAAAGTCTGTAATGATTGTTTCATATGCAATCTTTGCCCCATTTAAAAACTCTTTTTGAGCAGTTTCATCAAAAATCTCTTTTTTTAAAGATGGTTGTTTTGCTACTGCTTCTTTTAAAATTTTATCAAATTGTGGAGATGTTTTTCCTTCAAATCCGGTTCTTTTGCCAAGTATTCCTCTTAATCTTAAGAAAATAAATCCAGCAATCATCGCTAAAAGAATTATATCTATGTATTCAAAACTGTAACTCATATCTTTATAGTAATTACTATGTTGATTAATTTCAACCAGCAATTTAGATTACAGACAAATGAACACAGTATTATTATTATTAGTTTTAATACCTGCTATTGAAATTTTTCTTTTCATAAAAATAGGCTCTGAAATTGGGGCAATTACTACAATTTTATTAATATTCACTACAGCAATAGTTGGTGTTTACTACGCTAAATATGAAGGATTAAACACTTTAAGATCAGGCTTTACCCAGATAAGAAAAAATAAAGCACCAACATATGAAATGATCTCTGGCGCAGCAATCGCTTTTGCTGCTCTACTATTAATTATCCCTGGCTTTGCAACAGATATTTTTGGATTTTTCTTAATATTTCCTATTTCCAAGAATTTTCTATTAGAAAAATTTTTTTATAAATTTAAAAAAGGAGAAAATGAAACTGAAAAAAAAAAATTTATTGATGGTGAATTTGAAGATATAGAAGATGACGATGACAAAAAAATATAAAATATTGGGAAAATATATTAAAGATATGTCAAGCGAAACTCCTGATATTGAGACATATATTTTCGTAAGAGATTATATTTCAAAATATCAACTGGACATCGACATTAATTCTAAAGCAATAAAAGATAAAATGATAGAAATTAATACAATTCTAAAATTTGAGGATAAACAAGATAATAAAAAAAAATCTTATTTTGAAATTAACTATTCAACTGTCATAAAAGTAGAAGAAGAAATAAAAGAAAAAAAAGATCTAGAAAAAATTATACTATGTGATGTACAAACTGAAATTTACCCTGAATTAGAAAAATCTTTATTAAATTTACTTCATAACTCTGGGTATCCGAATGTTAAATTTGAAAAAAAAGTAGATTTTGAGCAGCTTTATACTCAAAGATTAAATTAAAAAAAATTTTTTTTAAGATTATTTTTTAAATATTCATTATGCTTTTTTAACTCATCAGCAGAAGGTAAAATGACTTTTTTATAATAATCAGTAATTAAATTATTTTTAAGATTAGTTTTTGTTTCTTCACTATTAAAATTTAAAGTTGGTTCTTTTTGGTCTATTAAATTTATATAAACTTTTGCTAATAAATCACAATCGATTAAAGCTGTATGTTGAGTTCTTCTTGAATTATCAACTCTATACCTTTTGCATAATGCGTCCAAACTAACGGGTGATCCTGGAAATTTATCTCTAGCCAAAATTAAAGTATCAACAATTTCGTTATTTATTTTTTTTTTTCCTAAAATAGCCAACTCATTATTTAAATGGCTCAAATCAAATTCTGCATTATGAATTATAAGTCTTTTATCTTTAATAAATTCTAAAAATTGGTCCACAACTTCTAAGAATTTTTTTTGTGTAGCTAAAAATTCATCAGTATAACCATGTACTTCTAAAGCTTTTTCTGACACTTTTCTTTCAGGATTTAAATAACAATGAAATCTATTTTTTGTTGGAATCAGGTTCTCAAGTTCTATACAACCGATTTCAACAAGTCTGTGTCCATCTTTTACCGATATACCTGTTGTTTCTGTATCTAAAACTACTTCCTTCATTTAAATAATTACATTAAGAATTTTCTTTATACCATCTTTAACAGATTTTTTTGTAAAATCATTTTTAATAATAAAATCAGATTTTTTCTTTTTATATTTCAATGGGTATTGAATATTTTTAAATTTTTTTAACAGTTTTTGGTTAAAATTTTTTCTTTTTTTTAATTTTTTTAAGATATCTGATTGCTTAGATTGTATAAAAACTAATATATCCTCTTTTTTATTAATTTTATTTTCTAACAACAGCGGAATATCTAAAATAACGATCTTTTTATTTTTATGCTTATTTAAAAATATATTCATTTTTTTTCTTACTTCTGCATGAACAATTTTAACTATTTTTTTTAAATTATTTTTATTGGCCAAAATTGCCTTTGAAATTTCTTTTTTTTCTATCGGAAACGAACAAATATATTTTGGTAAACTTTTTTTTAGTTGATTAAAAATTTTTTTATTTGATTTGTATAATTTAGCAACTTCATAGTCAGCATTAAAAACTGGATAACCAAATTTTTGTGCCACATAACTTTTGCCAGATCCAATTTCTCCTAAAATTCCAATTTTAATCATCTATCTAGAAGTTTGATAACATCTTCATCTATTTTGGGAGTCTGTCCATGCCAAATATTAAAGGCTGAAAGAGCTTGAAAAATAAACATTAATTTCCCATTTAAAGTTTTATTGCCTAGCTCCCTTCCTATTTTTAAAAAATTAGTTTCACTTGGATTGTAAATAACGTCATAGAAAAATTTGTTTCTAGTAATTGATGAAAAATCAAGATTCAAGCTATCCTCTTTTTTTAAACCTAAACTTGTTGCATTAATAATCATATCGAAATTTGAAATCTCTCCCCATTTTAGTACTTCTATATCTTTAAAAATTTTTTTTAAATTTTCTGCTTTTTCTTTTGTTCTATTAGATATTTTTATCTTTGAAGCTTTCATTTTAATTAAAGAAAAGATGATTGAGGGAACTACTCCTCCAGCTCCCAAAATTAAAACTTCTTTATTCTCAAGATAATATTCAACTTTTTTAATACTGGTTTCAAATCCAAATATATCGGTATTATGTCCTATTATCTTGTTATCTTTTTTATAAATAGTATTTACTGATTGGGTACTTTGTGCCTCAGAACTTAATTCATCCAGATAAGGAATAACAGTTTTTTTGAAAGGAACAGTAACATTAATACCCTTAATTTTATTATCTCTAACTTGTGAAATAATTTGCTCTAATTGATTCTCATTTATCTTTTTCTTTTCATAAATTGCATCAATACTACTATTTTTAATCCAATAATTATGTAGATCTGGAGATAACGAGTGATCAATAGGGTTTCCTATCACTAAAAATTTTTCCATCAACAGCCTTCTAAATATTCTTTAATTTTTACAACAGGCAATCCCATTATAGTATCTTCATCACCAGTAATATTTGAGAACAAATTTCTTCCTTCACCCTCAATTTGATAAACGTTATAAGCAAATAAAGCTTCATCGGGTATCTTAGATAAATAAATTTTCAAATCTTTTTCTGTAAAATTCTTCATTGTGAGTTCTGCTTTATCTGTATAGTTCCATATCATCGAGCCATTCTTCGAAATACATACAGAACTTATTAAATTATGTTTTTTACCATTAAGTTTTTTGAGTATTATCAAAGCTTCTTTTCTACTTTCTGGCTTAGATATTAGTTCACCAGCTAAATCGATTACGCTATCAGCGCCCATAACCATTCTATCCCTTTGACTTAAGCTGACTTTATTGGCTTTCAGTTCAGCCAAATTTTTAGAAATAATTTCTGGTGAAGCTGATTCACTAATAAGAGTTTTTTTAACAACTTCTTCGTCTACATTCGATGGTTTTACCTCGCAAAATATTTTGTGTTTATCTAATATTTCTTTTCTAACTTTACTTTTAGATGCAAGAATAATTTTACTTAACATTGTTTAAATATATTTCATGTATTTTAATAATTGATGCAGCTGTTTCTTCAACTGATTTTCTTGTAACATCTATTGATGGCCATTTATATTTTTGGAAAGTTTTTTTTGCATCTAAAATCTCTTTTTTAATATTTTCTATGCTTGTATATTTTGTATTTTCAGTTTCTCTTAAAGAATTCATTCTATTTTTTCTCAAATCAACCAGTCGCTCTGGCTCTGTGTTTAAACCAACAACACAGGTAATTTGGGGATTTTCTCTTAATTTTTTAGGTAAAGAATTTTCATTGACCAAAGGTATATTTGAAGTTTTAAATCCTTTATTTGCGAGGTAAATTGATGTTGGGGTTTTGCTTGTTCTGCTAACACCAACCAAAATAATATCTGATTTTTCTATATCGTTTAATAGATTTCCATCATCATGATTCATTGTAAATTGGATGGCTTCTATCCTTTCATAATATTCTTCATTAAGCACGTGTTGTCCGCTTGGTTCATGAGATGCTTTTTGATTAAGAATTTTTGAAAAATTTAGAATTAAATTTCCTAAGACACCAAAACATGGTATTTTTTTTTGTTCACTCACTGAAGCTAAATATTTGGCCAAGTTATTATCTACAATTGTATAAAGAATCACTGAATTTTCATTTTTTTTAGCATCTTCTAAAATTTTAAGAATTTGGTTCTCAGTTCTAGTAAAAGAATAAGAGTGAACCTTGTATTCTATATTTTTAAATTGAGCTTTTAATGCTAAAAAAATTCTGTCCAGGGTCTCCCCTGTTGAGTCAGAAATAAGATAAATTTGATATGTATTACTCATGAATAAAACGTTAATAAATTTGTATTATTTTATTAAAATTACTCAATTTAATTATTGAAGAATTATCACTGTAAAATGGCAATTTTATTAACATTAATAAACATATGGATAAAATATTACAATATGTTGAATAAAAACCAATAAAGCTTCAATTTAAACAATATTATTAATTATTAATTGTTATTAAGTTGTTAATAAAATGTTAAGAAATAATTATCATCAATATTCACATTACATAATACTAATACAATAATTATATATATTATTTTAATATGACCCCTCTTCATGAAGTAATAATAAATAAAAAAACACAATTAAATCCAATTTGGATAATGAGACAAGCTGGTAGATATTTGCCTGAATTTAGAGAAATTAGAAAATTAAATCCCAATTTTATTAAACTTTGTTTGAATGAAGATCTATCTTCAGAAATTACTTTACAACCTTTAAAAAGATTTGATTTAGATGCTGCTATAATTTTTTCCGATATTTTAATGTTGCCATATGGCTTAAATCAAAAAGTAGAGTTTGAGAAAGGGTTTGGCCCTAAACTTGGAGAGATTAATATTGATGAAATGTCTAAGTTGGATGAAATTGACTTTGTTCAAAAAATTTATCCGGTCTATAAAGCAATCCAAAAAGTAAGCTCAGACAGTATTGTAAAAAATAATAATAAAAATACCATTGGCTTTGTAGGTGCACCCTGGACTTTATTAGTTTATATTGTTAATCAACAATCCCCTAAAAAAAGTCTTAAAGAAAATTTTTTTAAAAATGAATTTTTAATAAACAGAATATTATTGATATTAGAAAAATTCTTAAAAATACATATAAAAAACCAAATTGATAACGGTGCAAATGTAATACAAATATTTGACAGTTGGGCAGGTTTGTTAGAAGAAAAAGATTTACCTAATTATATTTATTCACCTACACTTAATCTAGTCAATTATGTGAAATCTTTAAATACACCTGTTATTTGTTTCCCTCGAGAAATTAAAAACTATAAAGAATTTTGCGAAATTGTTAAGCCAGATGCGATTGGTATTGATTACAATGTTGATCCAAGAAAAATTTTAAATGATATAAAAATTCCTATCCAAGGAGGACTTGATCCCAAAATTTTGCTTACAGATAAAGAAAGATTAAAAAAAGAAGCAATTAAGTATTTAGATATATTTAAAGATCACCCATATATATTTAATTTAGGACATGGAGTTTTGCCAGAAACTAACCCTAATATGTTCGAATATTTAGTTAATACTGTAAAGGATTATAAATGAAAAAAGCAGTAATTCTTTTTAATTTGGGAGGACCCGACAAACTAGAAAATGTAGAACCTTTTTTATTTAATTTATTTAATGATCCAGCAATATTAAATTTACCTACTATTTTTAGGTATCCTTTAGCCAAGTTAATTTCTAACAGAAGAGCTCCAACTGCCAAAAAGATATATCAAGAGCTTGGTGGATCATCTCCTATTTTAAAATTAACAGAAGAACAAGCAAAAGCTCTTGAATTAAAGCTTAATAATGATGATCGAAATTCAGAGCATAAATGTTTCATTGTTATGAGGTGTTGGCATCCAAGAGCAGAGGAAGTTTTAGAAAATGTGAAAATTTTCAATCCGGATGAAATTATATTAATGCCACTATATCCTCAATATTCTGCAGCAACATCAGGGTCATCAATAAAGGAGTGGAAAGATATCTGTAAAAAAAAAGATATTAAAATTAAAACAAGCACAATTTGTTGTTATCCTACAGATGATAATTTTGTTTTAGCACATAGAGAAGAAATAATAAAAAAAATTGATAAACTAGAAAATTTCAAATTAATATTTTCTGCACACGGTTTACCAGAAAAAAATATAAAAAAAGGAGACCCTTATCAATGGCAAGTAGAACAATCAGTTGATAAAATTGTTAAGTCATTAAATATTAAAGATTTAGATTGGGCCTTAAGCTATCAAAGTCGTGTTGGACCTTTAAAATGGATAGGCCCATCTACAGAAGATTTAATTGTAGAAAATTCAAAAATAGGCAAACATATTGTTTTGGTTCCTATAGCATTTGTATCTGAACATTCAGAAACTTTAGTAGAGCTAGATATAGAATATAAAGAGTTAGCTGATAAACATGGATGTAAAAATTACACAAGAGTACCAGCACTAGGTACTAATGAAAATTATATTAAAGCAATGTCCAATTTAATTATCAAAAAACAAGATTATAATTTTAATGGAGAGCTTTTTCCTCCAAAAATACAATGCCCAAAACAATTTAATAAATGCCCATGTTTAAATTATGAATAGTTATTTATTATTTAAAAGTTTACACTTGATAGCTGTTATCTCATGGATGGCTGGTCTTTTATACCTTCCAAGAATTTTTGTTTATCATGTTGAGAACAAAGAAAAAAAAGAAGCCGCCAACATTTTTGAAGTAATGGAAAAGAAACTTTTTTATTACATAATGCGTCCAGCAATGATTTTCACTTGGATCTTTGCCTTAGCACTGATCTATTTAAATGGGGTGGAAATATTTTCTCAACTTTGGATGCAAATAAAAATTGTCTTAGTTATACTATTATCCGTTTATAATGAATACCTTGGTAAATGTCTTATATCTTTAAAAAATAATTCCAACACCAAAACCTCAAAATTTTATAGAATAATCAACGAGGTTCCAACGATAATGCTTATTTTTATTGTTTTCCTGGTTATTTTTAAGCCAATCTAGGGTTGAAATAACAATTCTAGTATATATATTATCTTAATCATCAAAGTCCTTTAAAATTTAAATCATGAACATCCAAGAGTTAAAACTAAAATCATCAGAGCAACTTATTACACAAGCCGAAGAACTTGGCATTGAGAATGCTAGCACATTAAGAAAACAGGAAATCCTTTTTGCT
>Ga0255763_1003722_pt1 | contig 13493 bp, 6 predicted proteins | sample 041ome_2_FD_179963 | JGI IMG/M metagenome (GOLD analysis project Ga0255763, IMG submission 179963) | Coastal salt marsh microbial communities from the Groves Creek Marsh, Skidaway Island, Georgia - 041406US metaG (version 2) | ecosystem: Environmental > Aquatic > Marine > Intertidal zone > Salt...
CCCGTACTGTTAAAGGCGATCCAGCAGCTACGGCTTTACTACAGCGCCCTTATCGATCGGGCTGGACGCATCCGCTACCCGAAATGTTTTAAATTTATTGGATGGATTTTAGAAAGGCCAAACTCTGAGGCACCTGCTCGATTACCCGCGAAGACTCATCCTCAATAAACATATATTTAACGCCTAACTTACGCGCTTCCCGAACCAAGCCTTCAATGTCAATTTGTCCTTGACCCAAAACGACGTTAGTCTCCACATCTTCACTTCCTGTATTGTTTCCAACCACTCCTTTTTGCATGTCTTTCAGATGCATCATCACTACAAAATCGGGATATTTTTTCATCAAAGCTAAAGGATCAGCACCTCCGTGTTGTGCCCAAAAAACATCCATTTCGTAGAAAAAATGAGTTGCATTTTCGGCCATATAGTCAAAGAGGGTTCCCTCTTTATAAGGTCTAAATTCATAGCCATGGGCGTGGTAGGCCAAAGAAATACCATGTTCTAAAAAGAGCTTTCCGGCGGTATTGAAAACATCAACGGCAGCTTTGGTAATTTCAAAATCAAAAGTATTTCCAGGATGTGGAATCCATGAGCACATAACATATTTCACGCCAAATTGCTGTGCTTTGGCGAGCGCTTTTTCAGGGTTGTCTCGCAGCTCCTCATAGGAAATACCAATACTCACCGTTTCCATTTGGTGCTGATCCATAATGGATTTATAGGCCTCATAGGTTTTCCCATAAGTATCGCCTCCCTCCACTTTGGTAATGCCCCAATCGGCGATGGTTTTGATGGTTTTTTCCACGCCTTCGGGAAAATAATTCCTCAAACTATACAGCTGGATACCAATGTCTTGACCCAATACGGAAAATGGGGTGAGTAGCCCCAAGGTTAGAAAACAAATAAATTTTAAAGGGTTGCGGGAGAACGTCATAATTTTGAAATATTAATTTATTAGGTGGTAAGATAACAAATTTCGGTTTTGGGAAAACAAACTTTGAAGAATACAATTATAACTTTTTTTACTGCCGTCAATCCTACTTATCTTTGGAACATGTCAAAAGTGATTTTTATCATGGGAGTGAGTGGTTGTGGAAAGACAACCATCGGGAAGGCATTGGCGGAGCAGTTGCATTTCAGTTTTATGGAGGCAGATGATTTTCATCCACAAGCCAATAAAGACAAAATGCAACAAGGAATCCCGCTAACCGATACCGATCGTTGGCCGTGGTTGAAAAGCCTTAGGGCAGCAATGGAGCTTACTTTTCCAAATGGAGTAGTGGTGGCCTGTTCAGCATTAAAGGAAAGCTATCGTAGCGTTTTAGAAGAGAATTTAAACCCCTTACATGTGCAGTGGGTGTATTTGGAAGGAACTGTAGAGACACTACGCCAACGATTGGCGCAACGAAAAGGACATTTTATGAATCCCAATTTATTGCCAAGTCAAATGGCAACTTTAGAAGTTCCAGCAGCCGCTTTGCAGTTTTCCATCACTATGCCCCCACCCACTATTATTCGTCAAATTATAGAAAAGATTCATGAAGCATAAATCAGACTGGGGAATTATTGGAATGGGCGTAATGGGGACTTCATTGGCTCGAAATATGGCGCGAAATGGCTTGACCGTTTCCCTTTTTAATCGACATTTGGAAGGTTTAGAAGAAAAGGTTGCTGCAGCTAAAGTAACCCGCTATCCGGAGTTGGCACAGGCACAGCCTTTTGATGCTTTGCAAGCTTTTGTGGAAAGTCTAGCGACACCACGGAAGCTGTTGCTGATGCTTCCTGCCGGTGATGCAGTAGCGCAAATGTTGACGGATCTATCGGATTTCATTCAAGAGGAAGACATCATTATTGATGGAGGAAATAGTCATTTTGAGGATACACAAAGGCGCATGAACAGCGGTGCTGTATATGCTAAGAATTATTTGGGAATGGGAATTTCGGGAGGAGCGTCGGGTGCTTTATGGGGGCCCTCCATGATGCCGAGTGGCAACCAACAAGCCTATGGCGTAGTGGCGCAAGACTTAGAAAAAATTGCTGCCAAAACTGCGTCGGGCACATCCTGTTGCACCTATATCGGTGCTGGAGGAGCAGGACATTTCACCAAAATGGTACACAATGGAATGGAATATGCCGAAATGCAGTTGATTGCAGAAATGTATGTGTTTTTACGTGCTTCGAAACTTTCCAATGCAGCCATTAGTACATTGTTCGACACCTGGTCGCAGACAGCCTCTAACAGTTATTTGCTCAGCATTAGTGCTGCAATTTTAAAGGTAAAAGAGGGAACGCACGATTTGATTGATCTGATTTTGGACAAAGCTGGAAACAAAGGAACTGGGGCATGGGCTACTCAAATTGGGGCGGCTTTGGGTGTGTCCAACAGCATGATGGCAGCGGCACTTTATGCTCGGTTCAATGCTGCGGATAAAAAGTTGCGAATTCAATTATCCCAACTATTTGACACCTCTCCAAAAACTCCTGAGATAGAGCTGGACCATTTGCTGCATGCGTATGATTTTTGTCGTTTAATTAATCATTATCAAGGATTTAGGATGTTGGAGTCGGCCAGTGCGGAATACCGCTGGGGGTTGGAACTTTCGGCCATTGCAAATGTTTGGCGGTCGGGTTGTATTTTAAAATCGGAACTGATGGATCGGTTATTTGAAAAACTCAAAACGCATTCAATTTTAGAACATCCCGAATTTCAATCCGAGCTTATTCATGGATTTGAAGCCCTCAAAAAAGTGCTGCGTACGGGAATTTCCAGTAACATTCCTTTGCCTGTTTGCAGTGCTGCCCAACAATTTTTTCTACAAATGACGCAGGAAAAGGGGAGTGCCCATTTAATCCAAGCACAAAGGGATTATTTTGGGGCGCATCGCTATCAGCGTTTGGACGATGAAAGCGGGAGTTTTTATCATACGGACTGGGAAAATCAATAGATTATTTTTCAGAACCCATTGTTACGATTTTGAATTCCGAACGTCTTTGAAGTTGGTGTTCCATTTCTGATTTTTCCAAGCACTCACCGGTTTGAATCCACCCTTCAATATTTTTTGTTTTTAAAAACTCCCTTTGCCTTTTTGCAGCAGTATAGCTTTCATAATAATGTTCAATCAATTTCCAATACCCTTCATTACTTTTTTCAAGGAGGCTGTTGATGCCCATTTCTTGTAATTTGAGCTGTCGTTTTTTTGCATTTTCTTCTGACAAAAAACTTCCCAAAATCAAATTATAGTTGGGTGTATTTTGCCCTTGAATTTGTGATTCACCCACCCCTTGGCCGCGGATACGATCCGGTTGGGTGATGTGATTTTTCACATAATCCAACAGTCTTTGACTGCGTTTTTCGGACAGTGTTAGATTGTAGGCGGAACTCCCCCTGCAATCGGCAGTTGCAATGACCTCAACGATCATGTTTGGATAGGCATTCATGGTTTTTACAATGCCTTCCACGCGATCCCAATAGGCTTCTGATATATGGGCTTTGTCGGTATCGTAAAAGATGGGTAGAAAGGCTTCCGCTACATTTTTTGGAATCGGTTTGGGTAGGGGATGAAGGTATACCCAAATCTTTTCTGAGTTTCCAAAGGACGTCGCAATTTGATAGGAAAACGAATCTTTTTCACGAAGCAATTGCTGTTCTTTGTAATAAAAAGATCCGTTGGGATTCAGTTGAAGTACGCCATGTCGAGGAGCATCCACAAGCTGAATTTCTTTTTCAAGCAGTTGTGAAATAGGATCTATATCCAACATTCGTTTTCGATCATTGTTCCACACATTTTCGTGAGCAACCACCAAAGTATCTTCTGTAAAATAGCTGTAATGATCTTCAACACCAACCACTTCTGGATGGTAATCAAACATATATATATCATCATTTCCTTTGCCTCCACTTCGGTTGGAACTGAGGCTTCCGATCCCTTCATTGAACAACAAAGAGAAGGAGAAATCGTCAGCCACAGAATTAAAAGGGGCTTTTAGGGGAAAGGTTTTCCATCGGTTTTCGACACTTTTTTCGGCCAAAATAATATCAAAATCTCCTTGCCGTTCTTGTGCTTCATAAGTATAAAAAAGTGCTCCAGAGGCCTCACTAAACGGAAAACTTTCATTGTTTGGGGTATTGATGTCTTTCCCCAAATTGATGGCATCTGTAGCAGTATGGGCTTCGTTCAAGGGGATGTAATACAAGTCCATACCTCCTTTACCACCCGGTCTATCACTGGCAAAGTACAATCGTTGCTCTTCTCGGTTGACACTAGGGTGTAGGGTGCTATAACCCTCTAAATTGATTGGAAGCCTTTTTGGGCGTTGGTTTTCTTCTGTATATTCATAGCTGTACAAATCCACCTGAAGCTTGTTGTTGCGGTCTAATTTCCCGCTACTTCGAGAAAGATAGAGGATTTTGGCCTCTGTATCAATCGCAATTGGTCCTTCTTGAAAAATCTCACTTGGATTGGTGGGAACCCTCGTAGGAAAATCAAGTTCAAGGTTTTCAGGGTCAAAAGCGGCACGATATAAATGGTAGATTTCTCGACTCCCAACGATTTTGTTTCGCAATTTTTTTTCCCATTGTTTGTCATGCGGTTTTAAAAAATATACCATGCTTTGCTGATCCGCTTTGGCAAAATATGCACCAAACTCCGATTTGGAGCTATTTGCCTGAATGTTATGTAATTTTTGACGGTTTTTTTGATGGGAACGATCACTTTTTTCATAAAAAAGGGGAAGTCGCTCGGCCTTTAAAAAATATTCTTTTGCCAATTTAGAATTAGCAGTTAATAGATTTGCATAGTAGTAATAATCCTCCACTTCCACAAAAGGGGTGTCAATAATCCGACCCATTACGATAGCGGCACTGTCTTTTTCCTCCAAAGCGGCATAGGAAATGGATAGTTCTTTGATGGCGGGCGTGGGAATTTTTTCACCCAATGAAAGAAAAATTCGAATGGCTTTTTCATGCGCTCCATTCATGTGATGGTAGTATCCCCAATTCAATTTTTGAGTTTCATACAGCGTGAGGGAATCTTTTTGTCCCTTCGCTGAAATGCAAAAAAGTAAAAGGAGAAGGGTTGTTATTTTTTTCAATACTAACAGCCCGGTTGATGTATTCATTACATCTACTTTTAAAGCTATTTGAATTGAAAAGAATATATTCATCAGTAGTAAGTTACTAAAAAAGGCACTAAAGTTTCTGTTTTTGGAAGTGCTCTCTTTTTACAAGCGTTTTTCTTTCAACGTTTTTTTAGTGAAAAAGTTGTTTTGACAGACAGGGTTTGTTGCGACTGGTTTTGAATCCTAAATAGGAGTTATATAACAACCCCATCCAAAGTATCGAAGTGGAATAGATAGCTCGTAGTGCAACTTAATTCGTTCGAAAGCCATACACCCCCGAATCGCTTTTATTCCCTTGCGCATCTGTGGCGATTACTCTCCAACGGTAGGTTTTGTTGAGTTCGACTTCCAGTTCTATTTCGGTAGTGGCTTCTTCATAGTCAACTTCTGAGACTTTGGTTGTTGCCTCCGCTGTATCCAAATAGATTTCATAAAGCAGAAGATCATTCTCCACATCACTACAGGTCCAACGGAACGTAATGAGTCCATCTTCATTGGGTGTCAGCGTCGCACCGGAACGAGGGACGATGAGCTCGGGGGGGAAAGGAGCGAAATTAATGACTTCATCACCCGCCAAATAGAACTTCCACACTTCGCTTTCCACAGGGGTACTTCCCTCTTCCCCAATACTTGTCACCTTCCAGGAATAGGGTTCTTCTTTGTTTAAAGCAGCGGTTTGTTGGGGGCTAGAAGCAGCAAAGGTTTGCTCGCTTTGCGTAATAAGATTCTTTACGACTAATTGATAACTAACAGCATTGGTGGCGGCACTCCACACAAAACTGACATTGCTTTGGGTGTCGTTTAGCGAAGTACCGTTCAAGCAAGTTTCGTTATTTGTTGGACTGATTAAAGTGGCAACGCTTGGCTCCAAGGGTAGGGGGTCTGATGCACATCCCATCAAAAGCGCTATGGCAACAAATCCGAAAAGGAGATCTCTCGTATTCATAGAATTAATATTTAATTGCTTTAAAGGATCGTAACGTATTTTCACCGCTTATTTTAATATAATAGGTTCCTTGATTATAATGCGCTGTATTGAGTTGGAAGGATCGATTGAAGTTTGACAAGGAAATATTTTCTTGTTGTACCAAACGTCCGTCAGGAGCATTTACTTCAACCAAAATTTGTCGATCCGCTCCACCCACCGTGATATTCAATACATCGTTGAATGGGTTGGGGCTGTAGGTTACCTCATGAGAATTTAAATAGCTTGCTTCAAAATAACCTTGACATTCAATACCCGTGGTAATGATTACCTTGTTTTGTCCTTTTTTCAGGCTCACCGTATGTTCCGATTTACTTGTCTGCGTAGTGATGCCATTGTGTAGGATACTGTAACTGTCTCCTCCTGAAAGTTGAAAGGTTACGGTTTGTTCCATTGGATTTTGAATCGTATAAACCGTCAAAGGATCCGGTTCGTTGATACGGATATCAAAACAGCGTTCAAATTCCTCAACAGGAACGCCCTCTATGGTGATGCAAAGACTGTAGTCGCCGGCAGAGAGATTGTCCAAACTCCAATTGAATCCGGCAAAACTGTCCGTTGCGTTGACCGCACCACTGACTTGTACATTATAGGTATAGGAAGTGTCTTCCACTTTTATAGAAATACTGTTTTCTCCGGCACATTTTTCGGTTTTCGAGATAGCGAAGTTTTGTGCAGGGATATAGAACAAGATACAGCCATCCAAGTTGACCACTTCACCCAAGGGGGTATTGGCGCAGATATCGTAGGGATTCCAAACCCCGTCGTGATCAAAATCATCCGTGACATCACCCACACCATCGCCATCTTCATCGGTTTGATCCGGATTGGATACCGTAGGACTGTTATCAATGATATCTGGGATGCCATCGTTGTCATTATCATCCGTTGGAAGCGCAGGAATGGTCTGCAGCTCGATTGTTGTTTTGCTGTTTTCGGGGACTTGAATCTGCGTTTGTGTAATCACCACCGGGACTTCCGGTTCACCATCGGCCGTATTCAAATATTCCACTTCCACTTCATACACATTATCCTTGTTGTGGTCTTTTGGATTTTCAAAATCTGGAGGATCAATAAAGTCCAGATAATCCTCATTTTCATCGGTGCCTTTTCCTGTTTTATTACTTGCCTTGGGACGATTGCGGATGGTAAATAAGGCGGCGTCATTTCCTCCGGCTACTTTTTTCTTGACCTCCCATTTCCCTACGGCTTTGTCATAAGGATTGAAATACCTTCTGTGATTGACTTTAGCACCCAGATTCTCATCATCGACATTGAACACCGAGATAAAGAAACGCCCGGTATAGGTTGCGTTGGGAATATCGGCGACTTGGATGACCCCATTTTTCACAGAGCTGAGCTCTTCACCCACGGCGGTGATGGTAAAACTGTGACTGGTGTTGGTCTCATAATCTAGGGGCAGCAGTGTTAGGATTTCTCCTTTATCATTAAATTCCAAAAATCCATCTCCAGAGAAACTCAATGTAACCGGTCCCCCCATAGGATCATAGGCATCCACTCGGGCGGCGAGAGTTCCCACTTCTGCATCCTCTCCAATTTCAAAGGTGATGAAGTTGATAACGGGGGGTTGTGGAGCATCATCAATAATAATTTTAACACTCCCCGGCAAGTCATTCGTACCATCGCTAACGATATATCCTAAAGAAGCATTGTTATATCTTGAATTAAACCCTAAAAGGGAACCGGCGGTTACTACAACCCGACCATCGGTTTCGATCCGCAACACTCCAAAAAATTCATTTCCATCCATACGGAAACTCAAGGCCTCACCCTCAGGATCTGTGGCTTCAATTTTTCCAACAACCGTTCCGTTTTCAGGAAGTTGAACAAATTGTATAAAGGTAGTACTGACCTCAGGGAATGGATTGTCCGTATCGCACACATCTCCAATACCATCATTATCCGAGTCCGCTTGATCGGGGTTGGCGGTATCAATACAATTGTCTTCTGCATCAACGATACCATCACCATCCGTGTCGCGTTGGGAGCTACTACATCCATTTTCATCCACAACAGCATCGATGAGTGTTCCATAGGTGGGACTGGTGGGGACGATATCAATATCTAATTTTGGAGTGTCCGGACAAAGGTCCACATCGTCAAAGACCCCATCCAAGTCTTCATCGGTTTGATTGAGTGCACAGCCTTTTTCATCAACCCCCAATCCAACCTCAGTTCCCGGACAGGCATCGTTCAGGTCTTCCACGCCATCCAGATCACTATCTCTGTAAAGGGTGAACGTACTTTCATTACTTGCAGTAACCTCATAAACGCTAAAACCAAAAGTAATTTCTTTGGTTTCGGTCAAGACGGTTTGTGGGATATAGGTGCTGGTATAGGTTCCGTTTTGATTGTCGGTAACTGGAAACTGATTCGCATCTTGATCAAAGATTTTAATTACCGCACCACCTTCTATGAAATTTTGCCCCAAACTGTCCTTTGCCTGCACTGTAATGGTGGCTAAATTAACGCCATTGGCAATCATGGAAGCCGGAGCCACAACAATGGTAGACAGTAGTGGAGAAACCGGACCTTCCACGGGGGGATTGAGTGTAAAAGTATTGTTGGTTTGTTGGGTGTCCATCGCATTACCTGCAGCATCAAAGACGACTCCAGAAGAAGTGGCGGTGATACTATAAACTTCATTCCCCAAGGGTTTGATGTCATTCAAGTCAAGGGGAATTCGCAAAGTGGTTTCTCCACCCGACAAGGCACCCCCCGTAGTGTTCGTCAAACTTGTCATCGATACTGTAAATGCAGCACCCGCGGTTTGACTCAAAACAAATGGTATTCCATCAAGTGGAGAACCTTTGCTGTATATATATACTCCTTCATTGAAGGTAAGCTCAATATAGGTATTTGAATTTTCAATGGTTACTCCCGTAATTTCCGGGCCGCTTAAATCGTTTAGGGTCACCGTATTACTTTGTGTAAGCGTAAAATCAACGGCAGCATTCGAACTGTCCAACACCGTGGCTGCAGGAGTAATCGTAAGGGTTTCTAACCCATTGGCTGGGGTGCTGAAGACGATACCCAGTTCAACCAAAGTATTACTAACGCTGATAGAAACTGGGGCAGCACTCGTCAAAACGGCAGTTCCTCCCGTAGTTACGAGACTAAAATCGGCAATGGTTAAAGCAGCGCTTCCATTTCGATAAACGGATTCACTGAATTGAAGGGTCACAGTTGCATTGTCACTAGTGATGGAAGTTGCTAAAATTTGGGGAGCCGTATTCGACAAAGTCACCGTGTTTGAGGTTTGACTTGTGGCGGCAAAGTTACCCACCCGATCCTTAAACCTTGAAGCACTGAAGGGAGCGATGCTGATTTGTTCCGATCCATCCGAGGTTCCATTTACCGTAATATCCAAATAATACACCCGATCATCAGTAGTTGAGTCATAGCGGATCTGATCAACAGTAATGGTTGCTGTACCACCACTTTGGTTGACAGAAAGATAGTAGGTCGTGTCAGTAGTTGTGTAACTATTGGACGTGGCATCAGCAATAAAAGTGGGTTCTGTGAACGTAAGCGTAATGGTGTCATTGTCATCATTGATGCTTACACTACTAATTTCAGGGTCGGTATTGTCCACCGTCAGGGTAACGCTGTCTGTACCCGAGTAGGCATTTCCTATTAAATCGGTCGTTGAAACGGTGGCCACATAGGTTCCATCAACACCGGTAGGAACCGCCCAATCGTAATACCAAGTGGTGGAATTGGTGGAGGCCGAAACGGTCATACTTGCATTAGAAACATCGCTTCCTATGGTTATGGTAGGAGTAATTACGGCTTCACTAAATGTAACACTCAATTGAACAGTAGCGCCTCCTTTAACGTAATCATCATCATCAGAACTATCGGTATTTATGATAGTTGGAGCAGTATTGTCAATAGTAAAGGTGATGCTCTCTGTTCCTGCATATGCATTTCCAGCAAGGTCAAATCCTGCTACCGTTACCGTTGTTGAAGAGACCGAGGAAGAAACGGTCCAAGCATAAGTCCAAATTGAGGCGGAACTGGTCGCCGTCATCAAGGCATTGGATAGAATCCCACTAAATTTAATCGTCGGAGTGGCGGCCATGGATTCCGAGAAGGTAGCGGTGATGGTAACGACATCGGATAATGCTAGCAGATTATCATCGTCGGTATCAACAAGGGTTACTTTAGGAGCGACATTGTCGTCTACACTTCCAGAGGTATAGATTCCTGATGTAGTAGTGATGGCAACCACGTCTCCTTCAACGAATAATCCTTGGTAGGTTCCATTATACTGCCCAGAATAATTTACCCAAGTACTTCCTGAATCTCTGGACAACCAAACCCCGTTGTTTATTGTACCCAGCCAAAACGTGGTACTCGCAGTTTGTACAATTTGATTGAGATAGGCTTGTTCTGTAACAGAAAACGGTATCGAGGTAAGTGATGTCCAACTTCCACTATCATTTCTATACAGCACACCATCCTCATCAACAATGTGGATTTTATCATTCAATGATTCTACCACAACCGCTTTGGAACTAAATGATTCGCTGGTATTTTCTGTCCAAGTAGGATTGGTCGCACTAGAATGCGCATCGGTAGAAGTAAATAATTTTTTATTATATGAAATTGAATAAACAGTTAAATCCGTTGCTACAGCTAGATCCGTCATATCTAAAGCATTGGAATCAATTTGCGTCCACGAAGCTCCTCCTAGTGGGGATCTGTAAATTCCTCTGCTCGATCCTCCAATCAGTGCAAAAGTATAGGTTGATGTTCCATTGACGTCCAAGGCACCAGCTCCATAACCACTACCCACCCTATACGTCCATTGAATCCCATCATCAGAACTTTTGAAAATTCCATTGTCTTTGGTTGAAACGTATAGATTACCACTGTTGTCGGCATGAAGCGAGTACCAGCTCCCTCGTGTTAGGGTTTGATCAAAAGAAGTAGAAAGAAGATTCCAATCAGACAGGGTTGAGCTTTTATAAATAAAATTTGAGGTATCAGTTAATAAACTCGCTATAAATTCTCCTGAGTTATTTTTTACTATTTTCAGAAAACTTCCTTGTTTTACTAAAGTAAAAGGAATAACATCATTTACATTAAAATTTAGACGATCCCCTCCCGTATAAGCATTCCCCGAGAGATCGGTGCCCGAAACTGTGGCGGTTGTTGATGACACGGAATCTGAAACCGTCCAAGTGTAAGTCCATATAGTTGCGGAGTTGGTAGCTGACATTTCTAAATTACTAACAATTCCACTTAGGCTGATTGTTGGAGTGGCGGCCATGGACTCTGAAAAGGTAGCAGTGATGGTAACTACTTCAGTGGGCGAAACAGTATTATCTGCATCACTACTTGTCAGGGTCACCGTTGGCTCGGATACATCATCATATAATTTCAAAACTTGTGCGCTGGTGAGTGCATTTTGCCAAATAATAACATCATCAATTTTACCAGTAAACAATTCTATGGGCATACCTGACCCACCAGCTAATATACCTCCTATGATATTTTTAGAGTGCGCAGTATCTGATGTGTGTGAAGGTGAATTCAAGTTTTTTGAACTCATTAATTCACCGTTCAAATAAACTTTCATGGTATGTGAAGAGGATTCATAAACACCAACAAAATGATACCAAGTGCTTAATGAAATTGCATTGGTTGAAGTTACCTGCCATTCACCGGAGGGTTTGGTGTAAAAACTGAATTTACTATCTACGGAAACAAATTGAAATTGTTGATTATTAGGATGACTGAAAATTTGAGCGTTAGCAGTGGATGCACTATTAATCCATACTGAGAAAGTAAATCCTGTACCCGAGGTTAGATTATACAACGAATTATTTCCGGCTTCCATATAATCATCAATTCCATCGAAAAAATGGGCTGTGTTAGGTAAATTGTCTTTTCCAGTGGTCTTTACACTGTTTGATATAGCGTGATTATTATTTCCACTCCAATCACGGATGGTGTTTAACGGTAATGAAATGCCATCACCATCATCTTTAAAAGGATAGTAGGCAATTATCCCCTCCGAAGGGATGCTTTCGGGTAAAATGTTAAAATTTAAAGTATCACTCCCCGAATATGAATTTCTAGAAAGATTTGTCCCTGATACCGTGGCAGTAGTAGACACCAGAGCACTAGAAACCGTCCAAGAATAGGTCCAAACGGAAGCAGAAGCGGTTGCGCTCATCAAGGCATTGGAAATAATCCCGCTCAAACTTATCGTCGGAGTTGGGGTCATGGATTCCGAAAAGGTTGCGGTGATGGTTACCACTTCAGAATTGGAAATAATATTATCACTATCAGAACTGCTTAAGGTTACAGAGGGAGTTGAACTGTTGGAAACTAGGTATAAGATTCCTTTTTTCGCCATTCCATTAGAGGCTTTTCCAATGACCGATTGTCCAACGTTATACACCAAAGAAGGACCATTGCTGATGGAACTTCCCACCGATAAAGGAGCAGCCTTTTGTATGCTTTGTCCGTAAAGACATACATTTAGAAAAAATAATAAGTAGCTAAGTCTTTTCAAAGGCTTATTTATTTTCTAGGGTTTCCAAACGTTCTAACAAACTTTGAATTAATTTTTGTTGCGCTTCCAGTTGTTGTTGTTGCTCCTGTATTGCTTTTGTGAGTACAGGAATCAAACTGGAATAGGTGATTCCTAAAGTTTCCCCTTTTTCGATGTCCCCTTCCGTTCCTGTTACAACTTCAGGGAGTAGTGGTTGCACCTCCTGTGCGATAAATCCGATTTGATTTAACCCATTGGATATAAAACGATAATTCACAGGATTGAGTTTTAAAACTTCCTCCAAGCCATAGGATGTTTTAACAATATTTTCTTTTAGTCTTCTATCTGAGGAGCTATCGTATTGCGCGTCGGATTTGACAAATGCAATACCGGCAGCACCCAACCTTATTGTGTTACTTGTTGTAACGACTGCATTAGCCCCTATGGCCGTTGCATTGGTTAGATTATTGGAACCCACATCGGCATTGTATCCAACGAGGGTGTTGTTACTTCCGCTAGTATTTGTATTCCCAGCTTTATATCCAATGGCTGTATTTTGAAAGCCGCTTGTATTGTATTGTTGAGCATGGCTTCCTAAACTTGTGTTATAGTTTCCGGTTGTATTTATCTGCAAAGCGGCATATCCAAAAGCAACATTGGCATCTCCTGATGTATTGGAAGAAAGTGCATAATATCCCACGGCGGAATTTTGATCGCCTGAAGTATTGCTTTCTAGCGCATGCACTCCAATCGCAATGCCAGAGGTGTTGGAAGTATTTGATGTCAATTCGGTTCCAATTACAATATTGTTATTGGCATCTTTAAAAGTGGAAGAGTTGACACTGGCAGTAATGTAGGTCA
>Ga0255763_1003724_pt1 | contig 13487 bp, 8 predicted proteins | sample 041ome_2_FD_179963 | JGI IMG/M metagenome (GOLD analysis project Ga0255763, IMG submission 179963) | Coastal salt marsh microbial communities from the Groves Creek Marsh, Skidaway Island, Georgia - 041406US metaG (version 2) | ecosystem: Environmental > Aquatic > Marine > Intertidal zone > Salt...
GGACACGACGCGCGCGCGCGGTGCGCGCGAACGACGCGAAAACCCGACGACGAGAGTAAAATGTCGAGACTGACGGAGCGACAGCAGCTCGCGCGCGCGATGGCGGAGAGCGCCGCGACGACGCCCGCGCTCGCGACGACGCGCGACGCGAAGGGGCGAGCGACGACGGGCGACGCGCGACGCGGGACGCGCGACGCGACGAGCGATGGGACGCCGCGAACGCCGGCGCCGCGCGCGACGACGACGACGCGGGCGACGATGGATTCGAGCTCGACGTCGACGACGCGCGGGAAGCGACGGTCGAGGGTGGAGAAGGAACTGGCGAGTCTGGCGCCGTGGGCGTGGGACCCGCTCGTGGGGCGACACGCGCCGGGGCCGTCGGCGCTGCGGGATTTCTCAGAGGTCGTCGCGGACGGCGTCGCGGCGCGCGTGGCGAACGCGATCGGGAGCGGGCAAAAAATTGAGATGAAGACGTTCGATCGCACGCTGGCGCTGCGGGGGGACGACGCGAGAGAGGGCGAGGGGGGGGCGAACGCGCGAACGAAGCCGCGGGAGAAGACGACGCGGGAGAAGGAGACGAAACGAGCGAGCGCGACGACGGTGACGAAAACGACGGGGACGAAAAGTCGAGAACGTTCTTCCAAGGCGGCGGCGGTGACGCCGATCGTTTTGTCCAAGACTTTGGACGACGTCGCGGCGACGCCGACGGAGAAGAAACCGACGCGGACGAGCGCGAGGACGACGCGCGGATCGAACTCCGTGCAGACGACGGCGATCGAGGTCGTCGACGTCGCTGAAAAGGAAAACAAACCCATCGCTAGAAAGAAAGCGATCGAGCAGCGCGAGATCGGTGCACGCGTCAAGCGAAGCGGAGCCGGAGTGCTCAGGGACTCGAACGGCGCCGCGGCGAAGAAGGAAGCGACGCCGACAGAGGTCGCGCCGGCGGCGAAGAAGAGAAAGACACCGCCAGCGCAATCGGTGGCAAAAGACACCAAGACGGTCGTGAAGGCTTTCCAGACCCCCGCCGCGACGAAGAAGCGCGCCATCGCGCCGGTGGAGGAAAAGACGCCGTCCAGGGAAGATCTCGCGCTTCGAAAGTTAACCGTCGCGCGAAAGCAAAGAATGGAAGCACAGTTAGAGTTGGTACTCGCGAAAACGTACGTCCGAGCGATCAAACGTCCGATCATTCCGCAGGCAAAGCCATCGCAAAGATTACTCGATGCGTATCGCGCTTTTTCTCTCGCGTGCGCGGCGAACAGAGAGGCGCCGCCAAAGCCGGCTGCACGTCCTCGAACGCTCGAGTTCGGCGCCGCACTCGCACGCGGCGTCGATACTTTGAGAGCCGAAGATGAGAGCGTCGCAGCGGGCGTCAACTAGGGATTATTTCAATCAACAAGAGCAGTTTCTAAAATTTTCTATTTTGCATTGCAGTATGTATTTGCGCGCCGCTAGGACTCGTCATCGAACGTTGAATTTGTTCCTCTCTAGAAACAACTATCCTCTATGTATGTGCTCTATTCCCCTCTCTTACTGTTTGAATGTGTTTAAGCGTGCGTGTCTCTCCCTCTCGTCTCGGCTACGCCACGCTCTGCGCTCCGTTGGCGACTTCCGGGCACCCGGCGGTGATGAGTTCTCGCACGCGCGCGAGAACTATTTCGTTCGGGCACGCGCAGGAATCCGCGGTGAACGGGTAACTCACGACGAGCGAGCCAAGAACGAGCAATTCGACGTCACCCGGCCCATCTGGCGCCGGACGTTCCGTGAAAGGCACCATGTTGGCGCGTAAGCACCGCTTGACTCTCTCCAACTGCGTCCCAGCGCTCGGTTTCAGGAGTGCCGTCATGCCGGCGTACGTGCTATTTGCCCCCCAAGAATTCGTTCTCGAGGCACTCATCGACTTCATGGCCTTCGTCATCGCGTCTCCTTGTTCACCGCCGCTCGTCATCCACCCGTTCCCGTTTGTCTTTGTCTTACTCAGCGCGTCCAGCGCGAGCGCGTTCCCCCCCACAACCTCCACCGCCTTTACCGCGTGCCCGGGCACGATCACGCACGCATCGTCTCGCAACGAGCCATTCGCGCGCACACCGTCCGTTCCCGTGGCGAGCACGATGGTGAACGACTCCGGATCCAGAGAGTACACCGTCCCCTGCCTCGTCGTCCCGTCGCTCAGCGTCATGAGCACTTCTTGTCCGAGCAGCGCCTTCAGGTGCGCGGGATTCAGACTCTTCAGCGCCTGCGTGGAAGATTTAAATAATTTTACGTCAGTCGATGCCGTCGCCTTCGCGCGCGCCTTCGCGCGTCTCCTCGTCTTCTCTTCTCCTCTTCTCCTCTCCCCACACCCGAAAGTGCCGAAGCTTGAAACGACCCGCGGCAAGCACACCCGCGCTCGACCTCCCCCGTCGTTCGTCTCGCGCGCCGCGGCGTCCCCGCACGAACGCGCATCGCGAAGAAACGTTTCTCCATCGTCGCGCGCCTCCATCGTCGCGCGTCTCCATCGCCGCGCGCGTGACGCGCGCCCACTCGCATCGAAGCGTCGGCGCGCCGCCGAACGTCCGTCGCGGAGACGCACGCGAAATCGCGCGCGCCTCGCGCGCCTCGCGCGCCGTCGCGGCCCGTGCGGCGCGTAAATTCGCGCGTCGTAATTATACTCATCGGATCGCGCGCTCGACGCACCTCGGTGTCCATCGCGCGCGGCGTCGTCGCGCCGTTCGCGCGCGCGCGCGCGCCGCCGCGGGCGACCGCCTCGCGCGCGTCGTCGCCGTCGCCGTCGCCGTTCGCGTCGACGCCGCGCGCATCGCTCGCCGATCGACGCGTGTCCGTATCCGCGCGTTCGATCGAGCGCGCGAGCGCGCCCGCGGGGAGCATGCGCGCCGCGACGGACGCCGCGAAGCGTCGGCGCGAAGTGTCGCGCGCGCGCCGCGACCGCGCCCTATCCGCACGCGCGTCGGGGGGGCCTTTGTCGTATTCGAGCGAAGATTCGCCCATGTGTGGTAAAAATCGGCTGACGCGGCACGCGCGGCGGCTCGATTCGATTGGTTGCGATTTCGAAGATATTTTTCGACGCCTTCGCGGTCGGTCGGTCGGTCTCGCGGCGACGCCGGAGGCGCGGGTACGCTTAGCCGCGCGGTCTGTGCGCGCGCACCGATGGTACGCGTGCGAACGCGTGTCAATGAAGGGTACAATAATTTACACGAGCGAACGCGCGACGTCAAGTCGCGGAGGACGGCGACGAAGGCGAGGTTTACGGCGACTTGATGCGGCCGCTGTCCAACTTGTCGAAGAATTCCACCGTCGACTTAGTCATGGCTTCTTCGTCCTCATCCATGCGATCTTTGATGCTCACGTCGGAAGCGAGCGCTTTTTGACGTCGTCGGTAGTAATTGTAGCCGAAAAATACGCACAGCAGACCGCCGCCCATCATGATGCCTATGCCGTACGTGGGCACGTCCGCCGGCGGCGGGCTCGGCGGCGGTGGGCTCGGTGGTGGCGGCGGACTCGGCGGTGGTGGGCTCGGTGGTGGTGGCGGTGGAGTGTACGTGCCGTCGACCGCCCACACGCTCGCTGGTCCGTCGAAGTTCTGCAAGCCGCCGGGTCGACCCCACGCCGCGTTCCACGCCGTGGCGCCAACAAACATCTGCACGTAATCGGGGGAACCGGATCCAGTATAATTACTCCAACTGGTGATGTCCTTGTCGAACGCCTTGGCTTCGGAGAACATGTATGCCATGTCCCGCACCTGGGCGACGGTCCAAGAACTGATGTCTTGGTTGAATACTGTGGCGTTGTGAAACATTTGATACATCTGCGTCACCGAGGACACGTCCCAACCCCCGATGTTTTGATTGAACGAGATCGCGTTCGAAAACATGTTAAACATATCCGTCACCGAGGACACGTCCCACGCCGAGATATCGACGTTGAACGACTGCTTATCCTTGAACAGTTGTCTCATTGAGGTCACCAGGCTGACGTCCCAAGAACCGATTGCGACGCTGTTCGAAGCGAGCGAGTCCACGCACGTCGCGAACGTCGGGTCCGTCGACGCGCACGCGTCCACCTGCGTCTGCAGCGTCGCCAAATCGGGAAACGTCGGCGGCGCCGCGCGCGCGAGACGCGCGGCGGCGACCGCGCACGTTCCCAGGACGCGCGTCGCCCGCGCCCGCCTCGCGCGCCCGCCTCGCGCGCGTCGCCGACGTCCATCGGCGCGCGTCATCGCGCGCGCCGGCGTCGAGATCGTCTCGCGTTCGTCTCCGATCCCGGCCTCGCGAATCGCGCGCGCGTCGTTCCGCGGCGCGCGTCGCGCGACGCGCGCGAATCGCGAACGGGTCGACGCGCGACGCGCGATCGGTGCGCCATCGATGGCGTTCGAGCGTCCCATCGTACGTGATCGCGCGTCATCGCGCGCGAATAAACGCGTCGTTAGGGTATACACTGCTACGCATACCCGGATGTCCGATTGTGTTTGAAAACCGCCGGCGCGCGCGCCGGCGACGACGCGCGACGGCGGACGACGGCGCGCGACGGACGCGCGGCGCGACGAGGACGAGGACGATGGCGACGATGACCACCGTGGCGCTCGCGGTGACGCCCGGCGCGCGGTTCGCGTCGATGGGCTCGAGCGAGACGCGAACGCGCGCGATGGGACGGCGCGCGGCGGCGGTGACGGCGACGCGGCGCGCGCGCGCGGTGGCCACGCGCGCGAGCGCGAAGCGAGCGCTGGTGAGCGTGAGCGATAAGAGCCAGATGAACGAACTCGCGAGAGGGCTGGCGGGATTGGGGTACGAAATCGTGTCCACGGGCGGGAGCGCGAAGGCGATCGAGGCGAGCGGGACGGCGGTGACGAGCGTGGACGCGGTGACGGGATTCCCTGAGATGCTCGATGGACGCGTGAAGACGCTGCATCCGGGCGTGCACGGAGGTATACTGGCGAAACGTGAGGACGCGTCGCACATGGAGGCGATCGCGAAGCATGGGATCGATACCATCGACGTCGTGGCGGTGAACCTGTACCCGTTTCGGGAAACCGTGGCGGGCGGAGGAGATTTCGCGCAGTGCGTGGAGAACATCGATATCGGTGGACCGGCGATGATTCGGGCGGCGGCGAAGAACCACCCGCACGTGTACGTCGTCGTCGATCCGAACGATTACGAAAAGTTGATTGAACATTTGAAGAGTTCGCCGAGCGCGGCGGACGACTTGAAGTTCAAGCGCGAGTTGGCGTGGAAGGCGTTCCAACACTGCGCCTCGTACGACTCCGTGGTTTCGGAATACTTGTGGAGTCAAATCGGCGAGGGTGCCCCAGCGCCCGAGCTTTCGGTGCCGATGACGCTCACGGCGGCGCTGCGATACGGGGAGAACCCGCACCAACCCGCCGCGGTATACGCGGATGGTTCGCTCGCCGAGTCTACGGGCGAGGGCGTGGCGCGATCGATCCAGCATCACGGCAAGGAAATGAGTTACAACAACTATCTCGATGCCGACGCCGCGTACGGGTGCGCGTGCGATTACCCGACGAGCGATCCGACGTGCGTCATCGTCAAGCACACCAACCCGTGCGGCATCGCGAGCGCGAGCGGCGCCAATGGCGATTTGCTCGAAGCTTACCGCATGGCGGTTCGCGCCGATCCGATCTCCGCGTTCGGTGGCATCGTCGCCTTCAACTGTACGGTCGATGCGGACATGGCGCGAGAAATTCGCGAGTTCCGCTCTCCCACCGACGACGAGACGCGCATGTTTTATGAAATCGTCATCGCTCCGTCCTACACTCCCGAAGGTTTGGAGGTGTTGAAGGGTAAGTCCAAGACGCTGCGCATCTTGGAAACCAAGCCGCGCACGGGATCAACGAAGAGCTTGCGACAAGTCGGCGGTGGCTGGCTCGAGCAAGCCTCGGACTCTCTCGTGCCCGAGGACATTACGTTTGAAGCCGTCTCTGACGTCAAACCCACGCCAGAGCAACTCGAAGCCTTGAAGTTTGCCTGGCGCGCGGTCAAGCACGTCAAGTCCAACGCCATCACCGTCGCCACCACCGGTCGACTTCTCGGCATGGGCTCCGGCCAGCCCAACCGCGTGAACTCTGTTCGCATCGCCCTCGAAAAGGCGGGCGAAGAGGCGCAGGGCGCCGTTCTCGCCTCGGACGCCTTCTTCCCTTTCGCTTGGGGCGATTCCGTGGAGATCGCGTGTCAGGCCGGCATCAAAGCCATCGCCCATCCCGGCGGTTCCATGCGCGACCAAGACGCCGTGGACGTGTGCAACAAGTACGGCGTCGCCCTCGTCACCACCGGTCATCGACACTTCCGTCACTAGTCGTCGCGCGTTCGTTCCCGCGCGCTCTTCCCGAGCGCGCGCATCGATGCTTTAACGATCCCAGACATATTTAGCTTCAACATGATCGCACCACCACTCCCGCGTCGTCCCGCGTCGTCCGCGTCGCGCGCGCCTCGTTCGCTCCTTCTCCTCGTTCTCCCTAAAAATGGTCCGTTCGCGTTCCCCCCCGCGACCGTTGCGTCATTCCGCGACGCCCGTCCGTCGTCGGTCGCGCGTCGCGCGCGTCGATCGCGTCGATCGCGTCGAGCGAACGACGCGCGGTTCGTAGCCGTCGCCGACGGCGCGCATGTCCTCCGCGCGCGCGTCGCTCGCGCCCGACGACGCCGCGGGGGAACGTCGCGCGACGGCGACGCGATGGCAGGGACAAACGCGCGCGACGACGACGACGACGTGCGCGTACGGCGCGATCGATCGAGGCGATGGAAGCGAGAGCGTCGATGGACGTCGCCGAGGGAGCGTTCAGGGCGCGGGGGGGGAACGGAAGGCGACGGATGGACACGGTGCGCGAAGACGCGAAGACGCGAAGACGCGACGACGGGAGACGAGAATCGATGCGAGGCGATGAACGACTGACGACGCGCGCTCGCGATGCAGAACAAACGGCAACGGCGATGAGCGCGGTGAGGTACCAGATGTCGCCGACGCCGAACGAGAAACGACGGTTGAGCTCGATGACGAGCGCGCGGGAGGGGTTTCAGGGCGTCGCTTCGACGGAACGAAACGCGAAGCGACGACGGGCGACGGGGGGGGAGTGGGAGATTGGGAATTTGGGAAAATTGCCAACGGAAGTGTTGGAGCTCGTGCTGTTGAATCTTGACGTGAAGGACTTGGCGCGCGTGGCGTCGACGTGCACGTATTTTAACGCGAGCGGAATCGTGGAACGCGTGGCGGGGGCGAGGATGGAGTTCGTGCCGCGCGCGACGGCGTTGATGCTCACGAAACGGGATTCGTATCTAAAAGCTTGGCATCACTGTACGTTCAGCGAACGCGCGGAACGCGCGGCTGGGAACGTGTCGCTGGGGCAGTTTCACACCGCGTGCGTGACCGGGAACGAGAGCGACACCACCGGGATGGTGGTTTCAACCTTCGGGCGCGGTTTCCACGGGCAAATTGGCGACGGTTCGTTCGAAACGCGCGCGGTGCCAACGCAATTGAATCTGAACGATAAAGCCTTGGATATCGGTCGGGTAGAAGGCTTTTTCTTGGACTCGAGGAACGATTTCAAAGGCGTCGACTCCATCTCTCTCGGCGGCTCGCACAACGTGGTGCTGTCCAGAGATGGCACAATCGTCACGTGGGGGCTCGCGAGCTCGGGCGAGCTCGGGCATGTTGGAACGACTCCGATCGAGGTAAACGTGCCGCGTTTTGTCACAGTGCGTAGCGCTGAAGACAAGATCACGCAAATCGCCACTGGGTTCAACCACACGCTCGCCGTCGATCGCGCGGGTCGTTTGTTTGCATGCGGCCGTGGACGTTCGGGGCAACTCGGTCTCGGAACTTTTCGCGACGGCGCGCCGTTCGCTCGCATCGCAGCCTTACGCGGGATGCGCGTGGTAAGCGCAGTTGCAGGTGGTGCGCATAGCATTTGCATCACTTCCGACGGTAACGTTTGGTCGTGGGGTGATTGCAGATACGGACAGCTTGGTTTGGGCGATCTCACGTTTGCCGCCGCGGCTGGATGGAACAACGGCGTACCGTGGCCATGTCTCGTTGAATCGCTCAACGACATGGATGAACCCGTGGCGAGCATGTCCGCCGGCGGCGCGCATTCCATCTTTGTCACCACTGGCGGCCGCATGTACGTTTGCGGTCGCGGAAAGCACGGCGCGCTGGGTGTCGGTAGATCCACGTACACCGGCGGATGGCCTCATCCGAAAGAGCGTAAGGTCTGCGCGAATCGATTATCACCCGAAGCGGTGAACATTCACCACTTTGTTCGTCGAGCCGATGGTTCTATTATGGAAAATCGCGTGCAGAAGTGCTCGTGTGGTACACGATGTCGAGTCGCCGTCGCCGCCGCGGGCGCGACGCACTCGTGCGTACTCACTTCGTGCGGCGGCGTCTTTACGACGGGTGAAAACTCGTACGGTCAGCTCGGACACGGCGACAAAACCTCAACCTACGTCTTCACTCGCGTCGAAGCGTTGCGTGGGAAGACAGTCACCACCGTCTCCGCCGGTCACAACCACACCGGAGCCGTCGTGGAGAGCGCGGAAAAGGGCGAAAGTAGCTTGTACTTGTGGGGACGCGGCGACTGGGGACAGCTCGGTAACGGTGACTTGCGTTCATGCACCAAGCCACAAGAGGTGAAAGAACTCTCTGTGGCACCGCCGCGCCCAGAGAACGAAGCGCTCATGTACAAGCAAGATTTGGATGCCGCCGATTCCGACAACGAAAGTGGTTCCGATGACGATTCCGACGCGTAATCTCTCATTATGCAGCGCATCGAGACGAAACGAAATAGCATAAAAAATAGTTCGTGATGTAATATTAAGCGTGTGTCATCAAAGTTCTTCACGAGCGAGCTCTTCGGCGGTGAAATCGTCGGTGAAATCCTCGTCCTCAGCGCGCGAAGAGCGGGACAAGAAGCCCTTGGCCTTGTTCCATGCGTTCTTCGCCGTGGACGCAGCCTTATCCTTCAAATCGCCCAGTTTTTCGGCCACGTTGGCGACAGCCCCTTTGGACTCGCCGCTGTCGAACGCACCAGCGAACGGGGACTCGTCGTCGTCGTCGTCGTCGTCGTCGCCGCCCATGCCCATGCCGCCCATCATCTGATCGCGGCTGAACATTTGCGCGCCGCCCATGCCCGGCATACCCTTCATTCCCGCCATCAATCGCTCCATTTCGACATCCTTCTTGTCTCTCTTCTTGAACTTCTCTCCCTTCGGCCGATCGCTCGGCAACGGCGGTATCTTGCCTCCGCACGAGTTTGTCTCCTCCTCGCACAACCACTCGCGCAGCGCCCCTCTCAAGTCGCCCGCGTTCGACGTGTACAAAAACTCACCCACGTCCGTATCCCGCGGTCCAAGAATGTCCTCACACGCCTTCACGATCGTCTTACACTCCTTTCCGCACTCTCCGTAGTTTTCTTTACCCATGTCCACCACGCGCAACCTCGAGCCCTTCTCTTGCAAGTCCTTCGTGATGATCCAATCGCCCTCCTTCGCGCTCGGGTCGCACATTTTTTCAATCTTTTCGATCACCATCGTCTCCGTGAGTTTCTTCTCCGGCGTTTCCTCGCGCAGCGCGGCGTACTCCTGCGTCACGGCGTCCGCGAGGTGTTCGCACACTTCACACTTGATGAACTTGACGTCAGATTTCACCGCGCGCGCGATCGGTTTGCTCGGCTTGGCGTCCGCGCACGCGACGAGACCGGCGATGGCGATGGACGCGGCGATGGTGGTGACCGCGCGTCGCGCGTTCGCGCGCTTGGACGGCATCGCGAGGCTGAAGCTTCGAACGCGAGGTGGAGTGTGAGGGACGCGCGCGCTGGAGGGTCGTCGGGTCGGCGGCGAGCCGCGAGCGCGAACGCGACGAACGAATGACGCGGAAAGACGCGAGACGCGGCGCGGGGGGCGCGTGTGATTAAAAGAATCGATAAATGAGGACGCGATGCGCGGTGATCACGACGCGGCGGTGACGGCGATGGTGAGATGGACGTCGCGAACGACGTAGGCGTCGCCGCCGCGAGGAGAGCGATCGAGCCGGAGCTGCGCGGCGAAGCCGTCGACGGCGAGCGCGCCGACGGTGATCCATACCGACGGTTTGTCTTCAGTCGTCGCGCTTCGACGAAGCGTGAGGGGGGCGGTGATCGTGCGGGCGTCGAAATTGACGCGGATCTTACCGTCGAATGCGCACGGTAACTCGACTTCGGCACCGTCGTTTGACGAGCGGCTGGCGAGCGCGCGGCGCAAGCCTCGAGTGTGCGAAGTTTTCGCGCGTACTTCGTTCGGTGCGCGATCTTTGGCGAAGTCGTACTCGAATACGTGGACGGTGTCGAACGACGTCGAAGCGCTGTCGAGGGTTTTGCGTTCGCGTAAGATGTCAATCTTCACCGGCGCTTCGTCGCCGCTCGAAGACGAAGGCGCCGCCGACGTCGTCTTCGCCGCAACGTCCGTCGTCATCTCACACGTGGACAAGATGTCTTCTGCGATGGACGCCATGAAAATCGCATCGAATCGTTCGCGAAGCATAATGGCCGCGACGCTTTCGTAGTACTCAGCCGATCCGTTTTGCGTTAGCGCGCGCCGATACTTGGGAACGATTTCGATGGCCAAGCGAGACGCAACGTGGACGCCGTCCAAATTTCGCACCATGACTTCGTCGAGCACGTGCTTTAAATCCCGCAACACGGGAATCTGATCAATCGTCGACTCGTTCAAGTGTTTGCGCACGCGCGCTGCCAAAGACTTGCGGGTTTCATCCCACGCAAACGCGGGATCGCACAGGAGCGAACGAAGCGCCAACCACACCTGCGCCTCGCATTTCTGCACTCGCGTGTTGGCGTCCCACTCGGAGATATCCTCCGTCCACGAACCGTCAACGTAGACTTTGATAATGCTCGAGTTGTGCCGCTCTCGCTGAATCCAAGGCTTGGAGTCGAGAAGTGGCGCCAGCGCCTCGGCAAGCGCGTCCCGCCTCGTTTGACCCAATAGCCGTGGCGACGCCGCGAGACATCGAGCGATGGCCAACGCGGACATGGAGAGCGTAAAATCTGGCGTCGTCGAGGCACTATCGTCATCATCATCGCTCTTTTCGCCTCCCTCGCGCGCAGATAGCCAAACGATGCGTCTCAAGCAATAATCCGCGAGCTCCGCCGCGACGTCGTCCTCGACTTCGTCCAACGCCGAAGTCGAGCACCCACTCAACACGAGCTCGAACAAATTACACACCACGGATTCGTGATAACGCACAAGATAAATCGCATAAGACGTCGTCGTCATCGAACTCGGCGTTGACATCGCTCGCATCCTCGGCGCGCACTCGTCCCGCCACGTCTCCGCTCGCGCGAGCTCCACCACGAGCGTCTCCATGAGCTCGCTCGACCGCACCAACGCCGTCGCCGTCGACGGACGACGAATCGAGTCATCGCCGTTTCCATGCTCCTCCTCATCGCGCGCATCCTCGAACGCGCGCGCGCGCAGGCGATGTATCGCGAGTCGTCGTCGTCGCCAGCGAGATGAACCGACATCCGCGATTGACCCGAAATCCTCCTCTTCGTCCGCGTCCTCGCGCGCGACGAGCGTTTTGATCGCGTCCGCGACGTCGGTGGTCGAAAAAGACGACGCGAGCCGTCGCGTCGTCGCCGCCGTGTCGCGAACCGAGGTCATCATGGTGTGTCGACGGTCGACGACGAACGAACGAGTGCGAGTTCGTCGTCACGAGGTCGCACGGGCACGCGCGGCAAAAAATTCGTTCCACGCGATTCGTTAACGCCATGACGTTGTCCTTCGTCGGGCTAACGACGGGCACCCCGTTTCGAACGTTTCGTCGCGGCAATGTTATGGGTCGCGCGCGACGAAAGTTAACAACGCTCGCGTCGGGTGGCGACGAAACGAGTAAATGCTGGACGACCCGAGCGGCCACATCGTCCAAATATATTATAAACAACGCGATGATGCACGACGTCAACGCGTGACTGCTTTAAGGCGCTGCTTGAGGCGCGGACGACGCCGCGCGATTTAAAAACTTGAGATGGAACGCGTGGACGTACGCGAGGACGGCCATGATGGTGCTGGAGATACCCCCGATGGCTGATAAGTACGCCAATCCCGGACTCGGATACGCCGTTGACATTTTCGTGTACGTTGCAGCCGGAACGAGCTTTACGCGTCGAGCGTAGACTGTTTCGCCACCCGACGTCGTCACGAGACTGTCGGCGCGCATCTGGTTCATGCAGAGGTTTGAGACGGCGTCGACGGTACCTTCGACGTCCACCATTGTGATCGACCACTCGTACATGGTGGTTTTTTTCTTATTGGCGGCATAATTGGGATGACTCTTGGACCAGGACATTTTCGGATCGTCGTGCTCGATGAGATTCATCAACGCGATGCCTCGATGCACCTTGACTTCCTTTTGCGCAACATCGCCGTTGGAATCGATGTAATCGGTGACGAGTGTGACGCCGAAATTACACGCACCAGAGCATCCAGACTTATACGCCCACGCTACGGTGAGCGCGTCGGTGGGATCGGCGCCCGGCGGCGAGAACGCGCACACGCCTTGCGCGGAGGAGAGTTCGGTGTCGCAGGTGGCCTTTCGACAGCACGGCCCGTTGGCCGTGCCGCACGCGTTCGCCGCTGCGGCGGCGTCACACGCGCTGCTACCCACGCCGCACGACGCAGGCGGAGATGCTCCACCACCACCGGTGACGGGTAGTAAGCTCGGATCAGAGCAGAATCCATTGTTCGGCCCGGCGCCGCCCGCCACCGTGCCCGACGCGCACGCGTCCGCCCCCGTCAACCGAAAGTAACATCCATCCGGGTGATTACACGTCAGCGTCAGCGGGAAGATCTTTTGGCCGTACTGCAACTGCTCCGTGGTGATCACCTTATTCAGCGGCGGCGAATCCGGGCCGAGTCCGACGTAAAATTGCGTGAACCAAAGCGCCGAGTACAACGAGAGCAGAATCGGCACGACGATCGTGGACAAAAACACACCGAACCTGGTCGCCGTCTCTTGGTTCTTTTGCACGTCTGAGAATTTATCTCGAGATAAATCATTCGCGTTCGTTCCGCACGGCATCGTCGCCGTCGTCGCCGTCACCGTGTAATGATTACGCCAGTACGCGTTTCCACGTCAGCGTACGTCCCGAATTAGGCGTCGTACTGCTTACGCATACGAGCGAATTGCAACGGCGATTCACGCGCGAAAGTGAGCGACGACGAGGTCGTCGTCGAAGCGACGCGCGAGTGGAGTGTTTGGATTTAGTGTTGAGAATCTTTCTTGGAGTGGTGGTGTTGAAATGAACACCAATTGTTTGTTGTTTTTGGTTTTTTGATTTTGAGTTTGATTCCGCGGAGCGTTTGAAAAACGCTTAGCCGCCGAAACCGTACAAGGTGCGGCCTTGGCGCTTGAGCGCGTAGACGACATCCATGGCGGTGACGGTCTTTCTGCGGGCGTGCTCGGTGTACGTGACCGCATCGCGGATCACGTTCTCG